>JAEEGF010573371.1_pt1 | contig 10099 bp, 3 predicted proteins | sample 9134171 | NCBI WGS metagenome assembly JAEEGF01 (sample SAMN16246542, study PRJNA631951) | gut metagenome | biome: gut microbiome; feature: rumen; material: AP-attached | host: Bos | place: Iran: Karaj | collected 2018-10 | reverse complement strand
GTCGAAATCCAGGACACAGACGCTCTTTCCCTTCGCGTAGGCGAGGTAAGAGGCCAGCATGGCGGTCATGGTCGTTTTCCCGACACCGCCTTTCTCATTGTATATGCTGATGCGTACCATCGAACAAAAGTGTAATTTTCGGCAAAGAAAATAATAATATCTCAATAATCAAAGAAAAGTATAAATAAAATCATTATACATTTATAGCTTGCGTTGCTATTGTAAGCCTGAGGCCTGCCTGGGGAAGTCCTTCCGCAGCGAACTGTAGTGCGCGAACCGCTTGCCGGAATGATAATTAGGGTCCCAGTAAAAAAACATTAGTATGTTTTTTTGTAAATTTGTAAGCTAAGACTAATCGAATGTCACCGTTTACAAATCGTTCAGGCTTCAAAGTTTTAGGGCGCGTTGAGCTGCCGGATATTAAGGAGGAAAATGCCCGTCTGGAATCGGAGGGCAGTTCCACGCGTGTCCTTACGAATGGATACTATGTGATTGACCATGCCAGGAAGTGGCAGGTGGGTGCTGTAATCTTCTTTGATGATCACACGAACCACTTCGGCAAGCTGGCCGTGAGAGCCAAGAGCTACTCGACGATTAACTTCAGGGATAAAGTCAAACTGAGTAAGGTGCGCCTGGACAGGGAGGATCTGGTCCTTTTCTGTGTCGAAAAAGGGAATGTCGCCGAGGTGATACCCACAAGGCAGGTCAGCAATCTTCCGTGGGACCTGATTCTCACGCATGTGGGATACTACAAGGAGATCAGCTTCCAGTATAATCCGACTCGGACAGCGACGGCCACCGTTCCCGTTATAAGCACCCTCTTGCGGGAGATGAAGGAAGGTGACATCCAGAATATGCTCGAGGCGCTCTACCGGAGACTGCAATCCATCGAAGATGATAAGGAGCGGAGCGAATACCTCGAAGAGGTGATGGAGTACGGTGTCCGGGAGGTATTCACGAATAACTGTCTGAGCCATGAATACGCGGAATCCCTCATAGCGAAGGACAGCCCCTACCTCGGACAGTATTATGAGGTCCTCACTGCGGTTCTTCGGAAATACATCGCGGGGAAAGATTATGTGCCCGCGGCTAGGATATATGCTACATTTAAGGGGCTGGATGACACCTATGAGGCTTTTATTGAAGCGCTCAACGAAGAGGATAGGGAATGGCGGGTGATGACAGCCATCATCAGGGCATTCCCTAAGGAGAAGGAAGGGGAGGACTTTTTCCTGGATATCATCCGAAGCGATTGCCCCGTAAAGCCGAAGCCTCAGATCGTGCTGATCGTCAGCTTGATGAGAAAGACGGAGCCTTACAATGCCATGCTGAGGGACGAAGTGCTCCCTACGTACAGCGATGAGGCGATCAATAATCTGTTCAGGCTTCTCGAACGGAACCGTGAACCGGAGAGCATCTGGTATATCCTTGGGAACCTTCCCGAAGACCGGGCCCTGAGGATCGTCACAGAAGGAGCCCCCGAGTCGGAATACGCGAGGATGTACGCCGAGAAGAAATGGATCAAGGACTCCGCGCTCAATTACGTATGCATCGATCTTGAATCCGACGGCTCGGAGATCTCCCAGGCCGTAGCCATAGATGCGGGAAACAAGGTTGTCGAATCCCGTTTCCCGACGGACCTCCCCGGGGTTCTTGAAGCGATCGGTGCGAGTGAGGTTATCATCGGACATAATATCAACAGCTGGGACCTTCCGATCCTCAAACGGAAGGGGCTTTCGTTGAAAAAGTCCCAGATCATCTGGGACACCTACGAGTGGGAAATGATCCTCGATCCCACCCGTTTCTCCTATGCCCTCCAGACCGAACACGATGCGGTGGCGGATGCGCGCCTGTGCAAGACCCTTTTCTGGAACCAGCTCTACCGGATCATCCAGGGTGGGGAAGCGTTCGCTCATGTGAAAAGCCTTCTGCCCAAGACGCTGAGCTCTTTTATTCAGCGCCTCTCAGCGAAGGAATACATCCCGTTCCTGAAGGAGGCTGCAGGGGAAGGAAAGACCTTCTTCCGGGAAGCAACCCCTCTCACGCCGGCCCTTAAAAAAAAGCTCTCCGCCCTTACCGGCCGCGTCCTTATCCTGGCGCCACAGGAGCTCTGGCCCCTGATCGCCTCCGAGATGGAGGTGTCCTTCCCGACGGCAACGGATCCCCAGTTCTTCTGCCTGAAGGCGGAGGCCGTAGCGGCGGACACGTCGCTTGCGCCCACGGAGAAGGCCATGCTGGAGACGTTCGTTAAGTCCTCCCGCTGCCCCATGCCGGTGAACCTCTCGAGGGCAGCCCGGCGGATCCTTACGGACAAGGCCCTCGCACCTTTCCGTACGGAGGTGGACAGCACAGATCTGCCCATCTGTACGGATATGTTCGGTGTGGAATCCCTCGGTGACCTGGGCGCGCTCGGAATCAAGGCGATCCACTCCACGGGCTATGAGTTCGAGAGCCGTAACAACCGGGTGGCGGTCGGTGAGCCTTTCTGCGCGGCCGATCTGCTGAAGAGCGTTTACGGGGCGAAGCTGCTCATGCAGCTCTCCGGCGCGACCGTCGTCCCGATCCTCGAGGATGAATGCCGGAAGCTGGGTCTTCCCGAGATCCCTTCCGATGCGAAGAACATTTGGATGCATAAGGACGAAAAGGGCCTCTTCCAGGTGTACTGCAACAAGAGCTTCGATGAGCTGCTGGGGAAGCTCTCGGAGCAGTATCCTAAGATCCCTCAGCATCTTATCGAGTGGATATACTCCGACACGAAGGAGGCCCATATCACCATAGCTGCCACTTTCCAAAACCCGAAGTTTGACGCCCGCATGAAGCGCGTCACCCCGGCCTCGCGGTATCGCTCCATGTACTGGGTCTATCAGTTCGCCCTGATCGACGGCCTGGCCGCCTCCGGGGTGAAGGTCCTGTATGTGAGCAATCCGCTGGAGGTGGATCCCGTCCGTAACTACGCCCTCTCGCTGGGTTACTTCGTTCCCGAGAGGGGGGCGTCGGTTCAGCGTCAGGTGGAGCTCTGCGCCGGCAACCCTTCCCCGAAGAAGATCGTTGTGGTCGGCCCGTCGGAGTTCAAGATCCTCCGCGAATCCAAGATAGAGTACCCGATATGTCTCCTGTGGGATAACCTCGATATCGAGTCCCTCCAGGTGATGTGGCGGGGACTGCTCCCGTTCGGAGATGAGCCCGAGTACGAGGCCGAACGGAAAGAGGACGAAGAGGGGATCCCGAGTACCCTGTCCTGTATCCTCGGCGTCTGGCCGATGGTCAAGTACTACTACCACCAGCTCAGGAGTCAGAACCCCGAGAGCTCGGTCTGCCTCCTGGATCCCTCGTTCGACGACTACCGGGAGCTGGAGAAGAGCTTCCTGATTGGCCGTCAGGAGATCGGTCTGTGGGACAGCGAGGAAGCCTACCGCGAAGCGAGGACGGCGGCCCAGTCGTTCTTCGCCGGGAAGAAGCACGAGGATGATATGCCCGGAAGCGATTTCGAGACCGCAAAGGAGATGATCCGCCAGATCTTCCTCGACCCGAAGGTCGAAGGTGGGCGAGCCGAGTGGTCTCCGATCCAGGAGAAGGCCCTGCCCCAGGTTTACGCACGGGAGAGCCACAGCCTCGTGTGCATCCCAACGGGCGGCGGCAAATCGGTGCTCTTCCAGGGCCCGGCTCTCTACCGCTCGGCGTTCACCAATCGCCTCTCCATCGTCATCACGCCCCTGAAAGCCCTCATGCAGGACCAGGTGAGCGGCCTCCAGGCCCTCGGCTTCCTCACGAACGTCGAGTACCTGAATTCTGATAAATCGCGCCCCGAGACCAGCCGGATCTACCGGAAGATAACGGGCGGTGAGATAGCCCTCCTGTATGTGACCCCGGAGCGTTTCCGCTCGAGGGGCTTCCGCAATGCCCTGGAGCTGCGGATGGAGGCGGACGAGGGATTGGAGTACATCATCTTCGACGAGGCGCATTGTATTTCCCAGTGGGGCCTGGATTTCCGGCCGGAGTACCTGAGTACGGCCATAGCCTGTGCTCAGATGGTGGAGCGCTTCCCGGATACCCGGATAGAGCTCTTCTCCGCGACGGTGACAGGGCAGGTCCGGGATAGTATCGAAGAGATCATCCGGCCGTTGACAGGCGTCGGGACAGATGAGCCCTATAACCCCGTCCGTAACCATATCGGGATGGAGTTCCGCGTTACTGTGGATACGGTTGAAGGACGGGCAGAGACCCTTTACGGCGAGATCGCAAAGTCCGCTTTCGACCCCGAGAAGAGCCGCATGCTCGTCTTCTCCAGGACCCGTAAGATGGCGGAAGAGGTCTGTGAGCTCCTGAAAGAGAAGTTGAAGGATTCTCCGCGCTTTGAACCCTATGCGGATAAGGTGGGATACTTCCATGCCGGCATGGATGCAGAGGACAGGACCGAGGCGTTCGATAAGTTCCATGACGGGGAGTACGTCATCCTCGTTGCGACGAAGGCCTTCGGCATGGGCATGGATATCCCGAATATCCACTATGTGTTCCACCTGAGCCCGCCGCAGTTCCTCGAGGACTACCTCCAGGAGGTGGGACGTGCCGGACGTAACAAGAAACAGTACGAGGATGCCGGGTTCAGCCCGGACCGTCCCATCCCGACCCAGTGCTTCGTCTCGGCGGATGATTTCCGAAACCTGCGGAGCCTCCTTGCACAGGGTATGCTCAGCTGGGAAGACGTCCGTTCCATCTACAATACCGTGAAGGAGTTCGTGGAGAAGTTCCAGCCTGAGGGAGGGGAGCAGAGGGTCCCGATTGCCGTCCCGGACAACATCTGGAAGAAAGAGACTTCGCGCGGTGCGGAGGTCGATCCCACGTCCTTCCGTCTCGGGCTCTACTGGCTTGAAAGGATGCAGCGGGTCAACATGGGTTACTATGCGTCGACAACCCTTGATATCGCCCTGCCGGATGACCGCGGGAAAGCTGTCATCAAGGATAAGAAACTGAAAGAGGTCTACCAGTATATCCTTGCGGAGTCCAGCAAGTATTCGGGCGCTGCAAACGTGCAGGTATACATCAACGATATCTGTTCGGCGCTTTCCATCGGTCAGAACACCCTCTTCCGTTATATCATCCAAGGAACGAAGCAGGGTCTCTTCTCCATCGTGAACAAGACGGCCTTCTCGCTGACAAAGCTCCGTACCGACGAGGTGCGTTACTGCCACGAGTACTACAAGCCCTTCTATGTGATCGAAGCTGTCTTCGAGGCAACGCGGCTCCTTCTGTCCGGAATCACTGTCAGGAAGGAGGCGGAGAAGATCGATCTCCAGAAGCGGAATGCCATCCTGGATGAAGCCATCGCGACCTGTGGGGTCATAGAGGCGACGGATAGCAGCCAGGACAGCAGCCACATGCCCTGGTATGCTCCTGGGGGGACCGGAATCTCCACGAAGAAGACCTATATGAAGGATCTGTCCTTCAAGCGGGCAAAACACCTTTTTGCCATCATCGATATGCTGCCCGGGACGTCCGTCAAGTCCGTTATAGACCGTGGCGACCGGCAGGTCGTCCAGGAGGTGTACCTCTCTTCCGGTGCCTGGGAAAGGGCTCTGTCCGATCTTAAGAGAGACACACTGAAGATGGTGCGTTATCTTGCGGAGCGCTTCTTCCGCAATGAGCGCGATTTCGTCTGGACGGAGGCCATCAATGAGCTCCAGCTCCAGGATAACTATCAGTACCTGTGCGACCTGATCAGCGTTCTTCGGATGCTGGGATTCATCAATGCTGACAGTATCCTTTCGACCGGCATTGAGATCATGCTTGACGGCAGCCAGCAGGAGATAGAAGAAACTCCTTCAAGTGGTCTTGATAAGGAGATTTACGAATCCTTCACCGAAGTCAACTCCTTAAAGGAGATTAAGTTCGCCTTGATGGATACCTTCTCCGACGTTCCAAAGGATAAGTACGACGAATACATCCAGTATTATTTCTCCTGCAAGGAACGCGAGGACTACATGAAGGTGCTGTCCCTATATAACGGAGAGGACAACGACCGGATGAAAGCCCTTCAAAAGGTCGCCATCAAGACGCAGGAGGACAGGCTGGATGCTGAGCAGAGGGCTATCTATGAAGAGAGTATCGATAACGATATCAATGTGATTGCGGGACCGGGCTCCGGTAAGACCCATGTGCTGACGCTCCGCTGCGCCAAGCTGGTGTACCATCACCATGTCCTTCCGCAGAATATCCTCGTGCTGGCCTATAACAGGGCTGTCGTGGAAGAGCTCAAAAGCCGGCTATCCCGTCTGTTCACGGAGCTGGGTTACGGACGGTCCATGAGCCAGCTGCAGATCTATACTTTCCATGGCCTTGCAAAGAAATACTGCTATCAGCGGATACAGGATCTTCCGCTGGAAAAGTGGGAGCAGGCGTTCCTGGATTATATAACAAGCCCTTCCACCCGGGGCGCGTTCCGCGCTGCGATGGGTAATGTCCAGTATATCTTGATTGACGAGTTCCAGGATATTACCCAGGTACGACTCAATCTGATTCTCCAGATAAGAAAGCTTCTGACGAGGGGCTCCACTAAGCCTCGCCTGTTTACGATCGGGGATATCAACCAGAGCATCTACGGTTATGAGAGAGCCGCCCAAAACCTCCCGATGGATCCCATATATTACTACAATGAGCTGAGGAAGGCCATCAGGCCCAAAGAGATGCATATGACGACGAATTACCGCTCTTATCAGGGGATCCTGGATGCGGCGTTCAAGTTCATCCCCACCGATGACCCCACGCTCCTTCCTCATTCGTCCGACAAGCTGATCCCTCCAGAGGGAGATTATGTCTTCATGAAGGACCGGGTTAGCTGGTTTGACGAGTTCCCCCAGATCATTCAGTACTTCCAGGGCCTCAATGAGAAAGAGTCCGATGAAAGGCGGAGAGTTAAGACCGTCGCGGTTTTCTTCCGAAGGAACGATGAGGTCTACAGAGGATATTCGCGCTTGCGTGGGATGAATCTTAAGGATGTCAGGATCCGTGTTCAGGGCTCATCCGGGGAGTTTTTCCGAACAAGGGAGTGTTATTCCTTGATTGAGTCGTTAAGACGGGAAGCGAATACCGTTATTCCGCTGGATATGAAGCAGCAGGTGCTCAGCTTTATCGAGAATGTGCGTAACCGGTTCCCTGCATGGGATAGTTATTATCTGGACCTCACCTATGCGCTAGCGGTGGATTTCCTGTCGACGGTCACTCCTGGAAGCATGACCTACGCTGATATGGCGGACTACCTGGAGGATATGGGCGAAAAAGATGATGGCCAGCTTTCAAAGGTTCTCCTAAAACACAAGGGCGATCTTCCTGCCCGCGATGAGAAACTCGAGATTGTCCTCACAACCATGCATAAAGTGAAGGGGTTGGAGTTTGAGGCGGTTGTCATTACGCCGTCCTACCAACCGCTGGGCTATAACAGAGATGGTCAGCTGGAAGAAAACTGGCAGGATCTGCTGAAAGAAGAGCGTCGCCTTTATTACGTGGCATACACGAGGGCAAAGAAGTACCTTTTTGCTTATCGTTATCCGCGTGAGATGCATGTGGAAGCAGGCCAGAGGTATATGCCAAGCGAGCAGCTTCTCAGCCACATCGGCCACAGCTTTGACCAGGGGTTTGACAAGTTTAATATCAGTTATACTGCTAGGAATTACGCTGTAAATGACCTGCTGCTGACTCAGATTCGAAGAAATGACGAGGTTCGGCTATCAAGGAACAGCTTCGGTGACGGATGGAACGTGGAGTTTGTGACTAGTGGCGGTATTATTAGAACAATTGGTGTCCTCTCTAAAAAAGAGTGCGATGAACTAAATAAGAAAGTTGACCGAGATGTTGCGGGGATACGCGGGCTCTTCGTGAGCGACATTTATGTGTGGCGCTACGAGGATACGCTCCGCTCCGACCGGAACAAGGGAACAAGCTTTGCGCAAAGCTGGTCGCAAGAGGCGATCAAACAAGGCTATATCCTCATCGCGGATATCGCTGGATTCACGGGGAATTAGTACCTGAGAACTTTTGTATTTCAAAAATCGGCCTTCTACGCGCGTGGGTGGCTGTTTTTATAATTATTTTTTCTCGTGGTGTTGACACGATATCCTCTATTGGGTATCTTTGGGAAGATAATAACGCTATGGGTAAACTCCTTTCACGGGCAGCGGCCGCAAAAATGCTTGACTGCGCCCCTCAGACTGTTTCGAATTATGTCAGTTGCGGCCTCATCGACGAGGTGCGGCGCCCCCAGAACGGGCGCGACACGCTGCTCTATGATGAGGATCAGCTTTCGGCCCTCGTCCCGCATCTAGAGGAGATGGGGGAGCTGGAAGAGCGGGTTGCCCGCCAGAAGCAGGAACTCATCCAGGAGCAGCAGGAACTCGCGAAGGCCCGGGAGAAAGCCCGGAAGGAGTTTCTTCGCGTCTCCGGTGGCCAGAAGACATTCAAACGCTTCCGTCAGCTTGCCATGGTTGCCTATGACTATGCCGGGCCGGTGAACCCGCGCGTGGACCGCTTTACTGCAAAGGTGCTGGAAAAACTCCTTTCGCTGGAGGATTTTGATACGGTGTGCAAGGAGCTACAAGCAAGCCCCTATAAGGTTGACACGGCCATCTCCAGGATAGCCCACCGGATGTACAAGATGCGGAACATCGTAACGGAGATAAATGCCATCCGACGGGAGCAGAAAATGGTCCTGGATGAGAATGCCCGCCTGAGGGAAGAGAATGCAAGGCTCCGCGGTGTCAAAAAGGAGACTACCACGGACGTCCAGGAGGATGAGCGACTCCTTTCGTTCAGGGCGGTTACCATCAAGAGTCTTCCCCTTTCCACCCGCACGCAGGGAGTTCTGACAAGGGGAGGGGTTGAAACTCTCTATGACCTTGCTAAGTACGGAAGCCAGGATTTGAAGAAAATATACGGTCTTGGTAACAACGGCTTGAGGGAGATAGAAGAGATGCTCCGTTCTTTCGGGCTTTCTGAGAGGCGGTAACGGGGCTATTTCAGGCGGAAGCGCCAGAGCTTGGAGTGACGAGGCTCCCTGGAGGTGTGAAAGACCACGTAGGCCCAGCGCCCTTTCAGGTCGATTCCTTCGGGCTCATCTTTGAGCTCATTGAGGTTCTTTGAGAGGACAATCTTTTTCTCTTCCAGATCCACAACATGCAGTAGCAGGTCGTGAGGGGCGTACCCATCGGGGAGTAAGGCATACCTTCCACAGACGATACTGCCCTGCCAGATATTAATCCCGGAATCCAGTCGGGTGACGTCCAGGACGTCCTCATCGGTGAGATGAACCTCTCCGTTAGCGTCCGAATCGGCCAGGTGCGGCAGGCGGAACTTCTTCAGGAGCTTATAGTCTCCGTTCCGGCCGCCGTAGGTGTAGATGAACCCGTTCTTGGCGTCCAGGCACCAGTCGATGGTTCCGGCATAGTCCGTCCCCGAGTAGAAGATCTTCTGGACGATACGGCTCCCTTCTAGGGTAATATCTGTCACATAGCAGCAATTCTCACCGCCGCAGGAGGCAATGAAAAGGAGCGGGAACTTTGAATCCCGGGAAGCCTTCTCCACACCAAAGCAAGCGTTGTTGCAGTGAGAGCGGTTACCCTCCAGGAGGAAGGTGTTCACCAGCTTCTTCTTTTTCATATCGAAGATGCAGATACGTCCTTTGTCATGGAGAACGAAGGCGTACTTTCCATGCATGGCAAAGCCTTGCGTGGATCCTGTCACCTCGGCGTCTTCGGGCGTCCAGTCTGCGAAGTCACAAACAAACTCCGGTTCCAGGGAAGGGCGGAACCCCGCTTTGTCAAACTGCGCGCTTACAGGGAGGACGATGAGCGCGAAGGCTAGGGCCAAAAGAATCTTTTTCATGACGGTGCTTTTTCCAAAGTTACGGTTTTTTTGCAAAACGAAGAAGAAAAACAAAAAGCCTGGCCCGGCATCATTTGCCGGACCAGACTTCTTAGGCAGTTTTCCCGAAGCGCCACGCCCTGCAGCTCTTGCGGGCTTCCTGGAGCTCCCGGGCATCTTCTCTGGCGTCGAGGGTAAACCAGAGGAAGTGGCTCTGGAGGCGACTACCTTCATAACACCTTTGCAGGAC
>JAEEGF010335210.1_pt1 | contig 10099 bp, 10 predicted proteins | sample 9134171 | NCBI WGS metagenome assembly JAEEGF01 (sample SAMN16246542, study PRJNA631951) | gut metagenome | biome: gut microbiome; feature: rumen; material: AP-attached | host: Bos | place: Iran: Karaj | collected 2018-10 | reverse complement strand
TCAGCCATCCCCTGCCTCTTTTGCTTTTTGCCCAAGTCAAACTGCTCCAATTCCAGGAGGGCATTGACCGCACTTGGATGCGAACAGCCAAAGGTCTGCTCCACCTCGCGGATGGAAGGCGACGGCGGCAACTTGTGAAGAAGCACTCCTAGCACAACAAGCTGGGCGTAGGTACTGAAATCCTCCCGTGCAATAAGCCGACGACGCATCGACGCTTTCAGCGCGACCGCCAGAAACGGCAGGAAAAGCCCCTTGCCGGGCACGATGAACGGAATGCCGTAAGCCATCATCTTCTGCGTGGCATGGAATTCAAGACGCCCTGCGCAATAGACCACTTCCCGATGGAAATGGTCTGTCAGGAAGGCCAGCCGCTTGCGGATGTTCAACGGCGTAGTGCGCATGTTGTCCCGCTCGATGCAGAACACGCAGTCCACGTTGGACAGCATTCCCGAGAAGAACGCATACTGACTGCTATAGAACATCGGCAAATTCTTGTCCATGGGCAACGGCGTCAGCTGCAATGACTGCCCCAGTGCCTTTTTTATGTATTGTTCGATTGCCTCTTTCATGTCGGTAACCCCGATTGTCGTTTATTTTATTCGCAAGTAAAAATAATTCTACTTACGAATTTTTAAAGTGGCAAACACTAGATTTTCGACTTTTTTCGTGAAGTTATCTAAAATACATTTGTATTATGGGGCCCGTTTGTCACGACCGATGACTTGGTAAAAACTCAATTTTGGGAATGCAGTATGCTCTCAAACATGAAAATATTCAGTGTAATGACAATAAAATAGGAAGGGGTTGTTGCCTGCCTGGTTAGGTTTTGCAACAGCCCCTTTTCTTCTGCCCCTAAACGGATCTGTTTTTGCCCCGTGAAACATAAAAGCAGACTGAAATCACGTTGATTTGGCAAACCGCTGAATGATCGCCAAACCTTTTTCAGTTACGGGGCCGTATTCTTCTTTTCTAGCCCAGAAGGCCATTGCCCGGCAGAGGTCCGGCGGGCGCGGCGTCGGGGGAGACCGATGCCGCGAGGGCGTCGCGCACGGCGACGGCAGCATCGGAGAAGGCGAGCAGACGTGCGGCCAGCATTTCGGCGTCCAGCCCCTCAAGGGGCAGCAGGGAGGAGAGAATCAGCGCCCCGTCGAAGAGGCCGAGGAAATTGCCGTAAGTGCCCTCCCCATGGCAGGCAAGCGAGAGCGCCGTGCGGAGCGTCTCAGGCGGAAGATCCGTGTCCGGTTCCGTGACGGGTGCGAAAAGCACCACGTCGTCGCGTTCGCGGCGGTATTGTATCGTGACGATGATGCCGTCGGTCTCAAGCGAGCAGGAGTCCTGCGCATCCACTTGAAGCGCAAGGCCTGACGCGGCAGCAAGTTCGGAGATGAGTGATTCAAACTGGGTCATTTGCATTGTTTCCTTTCCTATTGGATTCAGTCCTTAACATCCACATCGTAGTATGTCACGCAGCGCGCCGTGATTTTGTAATCATTGGGGATCTTGTCATACATCTTGTCGATGCGATTTTCATTAACCAATTTGTCGTCCGCGCAAGTGAGCTCCTTCGTGGCCTCGGTCTCGTCATACGATGCCAGATCAAGCTCGCTCAGCCGATCCATCTCGTGAGCTGGAATGCAGTAATCGATGCCCGCCAAGATGGTGATGCCGCCCTCCGCCTCCAAATCCATATCTTTAAAGACGGCACTTGTGCGATGCTCAACAAGGTTCAGTTTCATGCGCAGCTGGCCGTCTGAGAACTCAAGTTCGTACACCTTTTCGTCATTGCGCTGGGAACCGCCGAAGTTGACCGCCGACGCGTCGCCCTTCGGGTCGAGGGCGTGGGCGCAGCCATCGACAATCGCCTTATCGCTTTCCTGTCCGACGAAGCCGATCACAATCGCGGCTTTCCTTTTGGAGGCGTCATCGAGTGTTTCAAACTTGGCGTCTTTCTTGCCTGTCACAAAACAGGCGATCTGATCAAGGGCTTCATTGAAATCCGTGGAGAGCGTGCCCACACCTTTGAGAGTCACCTTTATACGACTATTAGCATCCTTGAAGAGCATCGTGTCCCTGAGATCACCATCCATGACCGCCTTCGCAAATCTCATGATGTTGTAATTCGTCATGTGTTCTGCATTCTTGTTTATCTTCTTGAACGCAACGTACGCAGGATCGAACGGCATGGGGCCGATCATGTCGGCGAAAAGGCCACGTATCTTCGCGGCCACCTTGCCCTTCCCCTTAACCACATCAGCCAGAAAAGCCTCGCGCTTTTCCGCCAAAATCAACTTACTTTCATCTCGGACATTGGCGAGAATGCTGCCGGCATCCAAGTCGTCATCCGAAACCGTTTGAGCGTCTTCAAGATTGATGCTCGTGAACGTTTCGTGTCCAAGCGCCCTTTCGGCGTTTTCCTTTAATTAAAGAATAGAATAGATAGATGAATAGAACATCGGTGAATAAGAAGTCATTCATAAAACAATCATCTATGCGCTAGTTTTGAAGAAACAATAAAATAGCATAACATTATATCGACCAACGTCTGTTTATCAATCTCTCCACCAAGACGAATCAATTCGCCGTGTTGTGCGCCACATTGGAATCGACAAACTTGAAACGGCGGCGCATAGAGATTATAGTAGTTCACACTAGTGTCCACGCTAGTTCTCAATACCAGTTCAAGTACCAAAAGGAGAAAAAATCATGTCAAATCGTTTCGTTCTCAATGGACTTTCCTACCACGGCAAAGGCGCGATAAATGAAATCGTCGGCATTCTCACCGCCAAGGGTTTCAAGAAGGCGTTTGTGGCGTCCGATCCCGATCTGGTCAAATTCCAGGTCACCAAGAAGGTGACAGACCTTTTGGACGCGGCAGGCTTCGCATATGAGATTTATTCGGACATCAAGCCGAATCCGACCATCGAAAACGTCCTCGCGGGCGTGGCGGCATACAAGAAATCGGGCGCCGACTGCATGATCACGATCGGCGGCGGCTCCTCGATGGACACAGGCAAGGCCATCGGCATCATCATCAACAATCCGGAATTCGCGGATGTCCGTTCCCTTGAAGGCGTTGCGCCGACCAAGAACCGCACGGTCTTCACCATCGCCGTTCCCACGACTGCCGGCACGGCCGCCGAGGCGACCATCAACTATGTCATCACCGATGTCCAGAAAAAGCGCAAGTTCGTCTGCGTCGATGTGAACGACATTCCCGACGTGGCGATCGTCGATCCGGACATGATGTCCACGATGCCCAAGGGCCTGACCGCCGCCACGGGCATGGACGCCCTTACCCACGCCATCGAAGGGTACACCACAAAAGCCGCCTGGGAACTGGCGGACTGCCTGAATCTTGAAGCCATCAAGTTGATTGCGAAGAACCTCCGCGCCGCCGTCCAGAACAATGCGGATGGCCGTGAAGGCATGGCGCTCGGACAGTTCGTCACAGGCATGGCGTTCTCCAACGTCGGCCTCGGCATCGCGCATTCGATGGCCCACACGCTCGGCGCCGTCTATGACACGCCCCACGGCGTCGCCTGCGCGATGATGCTGCCGATCGTCATGGAATACAACCAGGAGGCCACCGGCGAGAAATACAAGTTCATCGCCGAAGCGATGGGCGTCGACACAACCGGCATGGACCAGAAGGCCTACCGCGCGGCCGCCGTGGAGGCCGTCCGCAAACTTTCCGCGGATGTCGGCATCCCCGCCAAGCTTCCCGCGCTCAAAGAGGCTGATCTTCAATTCCTTGCGGAAAGCGCATATGCGGACGCCTGCCGTCCGGGCAATCCCAAAGACACAAGCGTCGATGATCTGAAGGAACTCTTCCGCAAGATCATGTAAACATCAACAAGCGCTTTATTGAAAGGGGCTGTTGCATACCTCGCCAAGAGGAGGCAACAGCCTCCCCTTTTTTCCTGGGGATTGCACACGGGTGGAGGCAGCTTTTTTCGGGGAGACAAAAGTGCATTGCCCCGCTTGTAATAGTTAGATGTCTAATTATATTGAATGGCATGACGAACTCCTCCATCAATCTTATCGGACGTATCCACGAGCTTGCCGACCAATGGCTCTCCCGGGAGCTGGCGTCCGCAGGCCTTCAAGGGATTGCCCCCTCCCACGGCGACGTGCTTGCCCTGCTCCTGCGAAGAGGCGAGGCAACCATGCACGAGCTCGCCGAGTTCGCCCATAGGACACGTCCGACGACGACCGTCCTCGTGGCGAAGCTCGAACGGCTGGGGCTGGTCAGGCATCATCGGTCGCAGGCGGATGCGCGGAGCGTCGTCGTGTCGTTGACGCCGCAAGGCGAGGCGCTGCGCCCTGCATTCGACGCCATTTCTCGAAAGCTTATTGCTTTCGTCGGTTCCGGGCTTTCGTCCGAGGAGCTTGAGACGCTTGAAAGACTGCTCGGGAAAGTTCTTTTCGGTATGGATAACAGCAAACAAAACGGAGAACAGCAATGAAGGAAATCAGGAAAACCGCAGACATCGCGAACGCAACCGCCATCGACCTCGGACCGTTGTCCGAAATCAAAGACTATGTTCTGGAGCTCGGCCCCGGCGTGAAGATCCCCGGCAAGGTGTTCGGCGGGGCGCCCGTGAAGGCGGGCGGCGCCGACTTCTCGTTCCAGGTCTTCGCGCCTGGTACCGAAGGCGGTTTCTACCACACCCACAAGGAACACGAGGAGCTGTACTTCTTCCTCTCAGGCGAAGGCGAATACCAGGTGGACGGCACGAACATCCCCGTCAGGGAAGGCTCTGTCGTCCGCGTCGCCCCTGCCGGCAAGCGCGCCGTCCGCAACACGGGCTCAACTCCGCTGACGATGCTCTGTATCCAGTACAAAGCCGCCGAACCGGGCAGTGTCAACCCTTCTGACGGCACGATTCTCAACGACACAGTCAAATGGTAAGAAAAGGAGTATGCAATGATTCGACTGAACTGCTTCTTCCAGGCGAAGGAAGGAAAATTCGCCGAGGCGCTTGAGGCCGCAAAGGCCCTGACCGCCGAATCGCTGAAACAAGACGGCTGCGTCGCCTACGATGTCTTCGAAAGCGCGACACGCAAAGACGTCTTTATCATTTGCGAGACATGGCGCGACGACAAGGCCCTGGCCGACCATTCGGCCTCCGCGCCGTTTGTCAAGTACGTAGCCGTCATCAATCAGGCCGGCACGATGAAAATCGAGAAATTCGTGTTCTGACCTAGTGGATGTGAATCATGCTTCATGAATGCAAAATCACGGTTCTGGAAACCAAGGTCTTTCCGGAATTACAGAAGAAGTATCTGGCAAATCCCGATTCCGGGCCATGCCCATGCTTCAAGGCGGGAGACACGTTTCTGCTGAAGCGGACTCCTGAGCAGGACGATTTCTATCATCTGCTCCACGGCAAATTCTGCGGCGAGGCGTGGGACGCCATCAGCCGCTACGTCTATACGGCCCTTCAAGGCGGTTCGATCATGCACAAGTGGACCAACGACGAGCGGATGATGATCGCATGCTGCAACGACGGAACCAGACCGGTGGTTTTCAAAATCGAACGCATCGACATCCCGGAGACTCCGGAGGAGGCGGAATGGCTGTCACGGCAGAATTTCCGTAACAGCGCCGAAGACGCCTATACCGGATAAGGATGCAACAAAGCGGCTTTCGTGAAGGGAGTCATGCCCTCTTCACGAAAGCCGCGTTTATGCACGTCCATTCTCCGTGCGGATGATCATGTCGTATTGTTCAAAAAGGCGGCTTTCTGATGAGCAAGACAATCTCGTAGAAAGAGAAAACAATGTCATTTCAACAGCCTGAACTGTTAATCTGCGGAAAGCGATTTTTTGAACGGCTGGCCGAGTCCATACGGACCGCCCAGACCAGCATAATCGTCAACATGTTCATCTGGAGAAATGACGAATTGGGCGTCGCTCTGGCGCTTCTCCTTCTCAACGCCGCAGATCGTGGAGTCCGCATTTCCATTTGCAAGGACAGGTACGGCGTCATTCTGGAATGCTGTGAGGAAAACTGCGCGTCGTTTTTTCATAACCGCATGACACTTGGGGAGAAAGCACAGAGTTTTTGCCTAAAACATCTATACAGGCTTGCCATGCCGTCTGCCACCGTCCCCCAAAATATCGTGGACCGCCTTCGACGGCATCCGAATATTCGAATTGACGACAACCACTATCGGCGAGACCATTCCAAGTTTTGGATTTTTGATGACAAGACATTGTATCTCGGTGGAATCAATGTGGAAAACAAGGAAAAAGACGCCGATAGCCGGGGGTACATCTACCATGATTATATGGTATGTCTTCAAGGGCGGGAGATTGTGGAAGCCTTCCTTGCCAAACGACAAAATCCCGCGCAGGTTTCACAGATGTTTGGCATGAATCTCAAAACGCCCGCCCAATGCTTTGAGATGCGGGAACGATATCTCTCCCTGATTCAAAATGCCAAGCAAACCTTGGATATTCTGATGGCATATTTTGCGCCTGAGGAAGATTTTCTCGACGAAATCGCTTCGGCATGCAAACGCGGTGTAAAGGTGCGCCTATTGCTGCCGCAGAATGCAAACTTCAATCATCATCTTAATATGTTGACCGCCTACCGCCTCCTTGGGAATATCGACAGGAATCTGAATATTTTTCTTTCACCCAAAATGGTTCACGCCAAAGTCCTGGTCAACGAGAAGATCCTTTCCCTAGGTTCCTGCAATATCAACAGGAAGGCTTTTTGTTCGCTGGATGAACTGAATCTTTTCTGGCCTAATGACTCCCGTTCATTTGCCTCTTCTTTACGGGAAAACATAGAAAGCCTATTCCAAGAGGCCCATTTGGTCAAATCACGTCAACAACTTCATGTCAATTGGCTCTGGGCTGCTGCCGAACACGTTATCATGCAGGGACTTGGTCCAGAACAGTGATGAAGAGGACATCGTGCCTCCCCCTATCGCACTACTATCGTTCATTTTCTTGTTTTTCTGAAAAGATTTTAGTTCTTCTAGTCTCGTCGCCTAACGTCACCCGTCTAACGTCTTACCGTCTTCCGTCTCCGCTCACGTCTCATGCCTCTCGTCTCATGTCAACCTCCCCCAAAGCAATCCTGATTGCTTTTTCCTCCCCCTTCCTTCAGGGCGCAATGGCGTCGCCATTACGCGGTTTGACGCGAGACATGGGCAATAGACGTTAGACGATGAGACGGGACGTGGCTGACAGGGCGCAATGGCTTTGCCATTACGCGGTTTGACGCGAGACATGAAACATGAGACGTGAGCAAAAGACGTTAGACAACAAGACAAGAAGGAGCAAATTTATTGGTTGCGGCCAAAGGCCGCTCCAAGTAATCTGTGTGATCTGTGGTTACGAAAAAACAAATATTCGTGTTCATTCGTGTCCATTCGTGGTTCTAAATCAATGATTTGATATAGTTTGGACATCCCAAATTATTGCTCATATCATTCCAGCAACGCCTGATGTTCTGCCATGGTTGCACGCAACTGAGCGGAATCAAGCTCCTTCGGAGAACATTTCTTTTCCACACATAGCGCGGCGGCGAAGCCTGCCGCCTGACCGCTGATGAAACAGCCCGGAATGACGCGGACAGAGGCGAAGACATATCGGTCGCAACTGATGCAACGGCCGCAAATCAAAAGATTTACGGTATGGCGTGGGATCAGCGAGCGGTATGGGATGCCATAGCTTTCGCCAGCCTTGTAGCCTTCCCCACGGAAACAACGTTTATGCTCTTCGAGCATTTCGCGTGTCGGATGTGCAGGATGAATGTCGGCAGGAAAATTGTAGCGGCCGATTTCATCCACGAAGGAACGTCGCGCAAGATAATCCTCTCGACAAAGCACATATTCGCCGAGAATACGACGCGTCTCGCGGATGCCCAGCATGGAACCGCTGGCCGCTATACAGGCGTGTTCGAATCCCGCGATATGCTTTTGGTAGAACGCCTCGTATTCCACTAACTGTTGTCGTGCAGTAACAAGAGCCTGCGAAACAGACTGTTCATCCATCACATCGACGTCGAAAACATGTCCGATGTTGGCGCCAGCGAGCTGCGGCGTCAGTCTCGTCATGCCCGTATGATGCCAGTCCGGCGTGCTCAACTCTCCAGACGCAAAGGCCGCCGACAGTTTTTCCAGCATGTTTTCGTCGTTATGGCTGAATGCGCCGCCTGCGCGATACGCCTCCCAGTCGAATCCCGTCCAAAGAGAGCACAATGTGGGTGGCATGGTCTCCCCTGCTTCACCACCAACGACATATTCGCAGCCGACCGCCACCGCCAGAGCGCCGTCGCCGCTCGCGTCGATGAACAGTCCCGCTTCCACTGCAAAGTTACCGGAAATCGACTGGAAACAAGCGGAACGGATTTTTCCATTCTCACAGTCCGCCGCAAAGAAATGACAGCCATACAGGACGTCGACTCCCGCCTCGCCAAGCATGGCGTCGAAAACACGTTTGACATGCTCCGCCTCCAACGGACCGCGTGTGCCAAGCCGTTGCAGAAAATCTTCTCCAAAGCCTTTCATCAGAATGCGATGACCGTCGGAATACGGCATCAGGACAGGAACTCGCGCCGCCGTGCTAAGCCCTCCAGGAAAGGTATTTGCATCAAGCAGAATGACCTTTTTGCCCAGTCGGGCCGCGCTCACCGCCGCCGCGACGCCGGACGGCCCCGCGCCAATCACACAGATCTCCGCGCGATATTTGACAGGAATTTCAAGCGATAAATGAATGGTAGAGGACATAGGAGGAATTATTGGAATGAATAGTAGTGGCCAGTCGTTTGAGTCTTGTGTTTCATGTCTCATATCCAGCATTTGGGCAACGTATCTAGCCTGAAAGGCGATAGTTGCGGTAACCCCGCCCTTCAAGGCGGGGGAAGACTGTACGCAGTGCCATCCCGTCTGGAGGACGGAACTCGCCTGAAGGACGTGAACCATGAGATTCAAGACATGAAGTTTGTAACAGCCTTGCATGGTCAGAAGTTGTGGATCACAACTCTCAAGGCCAGAATAATATAATCATTGGTTGTATCACTGCAATCCAGCTATTCTCAGACAACACATATATTCGAGAATATGGTCATGCACAGATGCTGATTTTTATGCAAAAATCATTTTTCATGTTTACTTTTATAGCAGAGTTCGTTATATTACAATATGACAAACAAAATTGTAGGGCCATTTGAAGTCAGTAGTAAAAATCACGTTCAAAGGAGTAAAATCAACCATGATCAGAATTCTGGATTATACCCCCCAAGGGAAAGCCACTGTTGCTATAAGCAATACTCATGGAAATGACCCAAACTATGAAATCTGTGAGTTCTGTGGGCAAGAAGCCATAAAAATTCTCATGGGAAAATTGCAGATAAAAAATTCGGGAAGGCTTTATTTTGAACGTGAAGGTATTTCTTACCGCTTGTATGGAGGCCCTAGCAGGGCAAAGACAATACCTGGCAAATATTGTTTCCATGTGTATAAATATAGTGGGAAATAGGCAAGACCATGCTTCTTCAAAGAAGTTGACATCATGTAAAAAACAACAGAATACAATATGAACTAAGAGAACATCCGACAATCGCTTTTATGGAATAGTTTTTTGACATAAAAAGCTAATGAATATGAAGTTCTGACTAGCCTGAAAGACAAACCTTTCAGGTTAGTTTCATCTTCAAGATACAGTCTTGTCGAAAGTACGAAAAAGGGCTGTTGTTTATCTCTATTGCCAACCTCCTGATTTTCAACAGATAATATAGAACAAGAAACAGTAATCCCAAAATCTTTGACTTCTCAGCTATATTCTGTAGGATGCACAGAAGTTGCCAGGAGGGACATATCCACTATCTGAAACATCCTTCCCTTGTCCAATTCACTTCCGTGTCCAAGGGAATACAACCTCCTGCAAATCAATATCGTCGAACAGACATCCCTTGTCCCTGCCCGTGGGATCCTGAAAGCCAAGAACGCCGACGTAAACATTGATTGTGGCAATGTTATGTCCTTTGGGCACGGTGATATGGAACGTGGCTCGCTTCCATCCGTCGGCATCGTCCTCCGTGAAGGCGATGGAGCGCTGCCCCCACACGCCGGTATCCGGA
>JAEEGF010102497.1_pt1 | contig 10100 bp, 7 predicted proteins | sample 9134171 | NCBI WGS metagenome assembly JAEEGF01 (sample SAMN16246542, study PRJNA631951) | gut metagenome | biome: gut microbiome; feature: rumen; material: AP-attached | host: Bos | place: Iran: Karaj | collected 2018-10 | reverse complement strand
GCGCCGATAAGGGTAAAAGACGGAATACTTACCATTACTCTTTCCAGAAAGTCAGGAACAGTTCTCAGATATAACAGTTTTGAGGCAGTATCTGATGAAGAATTCTGGGCTGATAACTTTATTGATTTTGGTTAATTTCTTGAGTTTTAATTCAAGAATATATATAATGAATTTAACCATCAATACTACTAAGTTAAAGTAAGGGAGAAAAACAAATGTTAGTATCCGCAAAAGACATGCTTGTAAAAGCAAAAGAAGGTCACTACGCAGTTGGCCAGTTTAACATCAACAACCTGGAGTGGACAAAGTCAATCCTTCTCACAGCAGAAGAGCTTAAGTCCCCCGTTATCCTTGGTGTATCTGAGGGTGCCGGCAAGTACATGACAGGTTTTGGAACAGTTGCAGCTATGGTTAAGGCTATGGACGAGAGCCTTGGAATCACAGTTCCTGTAGCTCTTCATCTTGACCATGGTACTTATGACGGATGTTATAAGTGCATCAAGGCTGGTTTCACATCAATCATGTTCGATGGTTCACACTATGACATCGAAGAGAACGTTGCTAAGACATCAGAGCTTGTTAACGTATCTCACCAGCTTGGAATTTCTATCGAGGCTGAGGTTGGTTCAATCGGCGGCGAGGAAGACGGCGTTGTAGGAATGGGCGAGTGTGCTGATCCTGATGAGTGCAAGAGAATCGCAGATCTCGGCGTAGATATGCTTGCAGCAGGTATCGGTAACATCCACGGCAAATATCCTGAGGGATGGCCTGGACTTAGATTCGACGTTCTTGATGCTATCCAGCAGAAGACAGGTGTTATGCCTCTCGTTCTTCACGGCGGCACAGGAATTCCTGCAGACATGATCAAGAAGGCTATTACTCTTGGCGTTTCTAAGATCAATGTTAATACTGAGTGCCAGCTTTCATTTGCTGATGCTACACGTAAATATATCGAGGCAGGCAAGGATCTTGAAGGTAAGGGATTTGACCCTCGTAAGCTTCTTGCTCCCGGTGCTGACGCTATCAAGGCTACAGTTAAGGAGAAGATGGAACTCTTCGGATCAGTTGGAAAGGCTTGATGCGATCGGTGAATTAAACATCTATTTGGGGCGAGGCCATGGGCTTCGCCCTTTTTATGTAGGAAAGGAAAATAATGAACAACGAATTAACCAAAAAAGATATTGAGGATATGGAGGCTGAGATAGAGCACCGCAAGCTGGTGGTTCGTCCGGAACTGCTTGAGCATGTCAAGGAGGCCAGAGCTCAGGGTGACCTTTCAGAGAATTTTGAGTACTACGCAGCCAAAAAAGCCAAGAACCAGAACGAGAGCAGAATAAGGTTCCTGGAAAGAATGATAAAGACAGCCAAGGTCATTGAAGACAAGACTTCCGATGATCAGGTTGGAATGAATAAGACAGTAACGGTAAAAATCTTAGAAGATGATACCGAAGAGACATATAAGATAGTTACTACCATGCGCCAGAACTCTCTCAAGGGACTTATTAGTATAGAATCTCCGCTTGGAAAACAATTACTTGGACATAAGGTAGGTGACCGTGTTAATATTAAAGTAAGCGATAATTATAGTTATGAAATTTCGATAATTAAAATTGAGAACACGGGACTATCAGACGAGGACAAAATACGAGATTTCTGATATTCTCCGTCAACGGAGGTCTTTATGAGAGTATTCCAGCCAGTTGAACCTGAAGAGATTGAAAACGGCGCCTATGCATTCGGTGGAAGAAAATTTCTAGTCACATCCTGCGATGGAGATAAAGTCAATACCACGGCTGTTTCTTATGGCGGTGTTGGACAGATGTGGGGCAGGAGAGTAACACTTATCTGTGTAAGAAAGAACAGATATACTCGGGAACTTCTTGATGCATCAAAGGAGTACTCCATGAGCTTTCTTGATAACGACGAATTTCGCGGAGCCCTTAAGTATCTTGAGGCAGTGTCCGGAAGAGACGAGGATAAGATCAAGGGCGCTCGCCTTAATGTGGGTTACTTTGAGGGAGTGCCACTGATTGAGGAAGCAAGCAATGTACTTATCTGCAAAGTTCTTTTTAGGACTGAGCTGAATCCTGTCGGCTTTCTTGATGACACAATACCTGAAGAATTCTACAAAAATAAAGACAGTCATATGATTTACGTGGGTGAGATAACAAAAGTATTGATAAGATAGATTTTGACACTTATGAGGTATGTATGAAGAGTAGAAACCTCAGAAGCACTTTCATTATTTTATTTTGTTGTTGGTTTACCATGTTAAGTGTGCTGTCTGGCTGCGGTCAGATGGTACACTCTAATGAAGTTGCGCCTTCGGAAGGTAGCAACGAAGAAATCACCGATTCAAATGAAGTAAAAAAACTGGTGATCGCAGGCTGGTTCAAAGAAGACTGCACTACAAATCTAATGGCATTTCTTGCCGAGTCTTTTCCTGAATATGAATTTGAATACAGATACATTTCCAAGAGAACCTATGAGTCTCTTATTGATGCGCAGCTGCCTTCAAGGCTTGCTCCTGACATTGTGATGGTTACACAGAATATGGCCAGGAAACATGGCGAAAACGGGTATTTGGAGGATCTTACCCAGTATTGCTCGGGCTTTGAGAAAGGGGCCAGGGAAGCATTTTCTTATGAAGACAGTATTTATGCTGTTCCCGGCACCAGCGAGTACCAGTGCGTATATTATAACCGCGAATTATTGGAAAAGAGTGGTCAAAAGCTTCCAAGCGATCTGGCAGGCGTTATAGAGATTGGCGACTACATGACAGAGGACATGAATGTTAAGCCTATGTCTGCAGGACTCAAGGACCCCGATAAAGTAGCCGACAGTGCACTTACTCTTTTGGCCTCCGGATATTTTTCCGCAGGAGAGGGAAAAACCTTTTCTCAGAGGCTACAAAACGGTGAGGCAACTTTCCTGAGAGAAATCCGACCAAACATGACACTGTGGCAGAATATGCACATTCATGGTTTCTATACAAAAGAAATGTGCATTATGGACGAGGAAGCTGCCATAGAGGAATTTGCCTCAGGTAAGAGCTTCATGTATACAGGCGGCCTGGAGGATTATAACCGTATCATGGAGAAAAATCCCGATATGAAGCTGGGCACTATTATTTTTTCCGTTGGAGGTGCCCACAGACCTGTGCTCATAGGCGGATGTAACTGCGGTTTTGCAGTGAATTCTTTTGGCGAAAATATTGAAGAGGCTACTGAGGCGGTGGCATCGCTGGCAACTGAAGAGGGCCAGAGGGCATTCTGGCGTGACAGACCGGGAAGCCAGACATATCTTGAGAATGTGGTATTTCAGAATCCTGCTGAATTTGATGCTCTGAGGCCGATAGTTGATGTTAACAGAAGTTTCATGCCCTGGAATGAATGGGGAGACCACAGCACAGCCATATACCACGTTTTTGGCGAAGAGCTTCAGAAGGTGCTCTCGGGAAAAAGATCCATGCAGATAGCCTTTGAAGTTATAGATGATAAAGTGAGTATTATTCTTGGTGAGGAATAATTATGAAAGAATATGAGAAGAATTTAAAAAAACAGGGAATTAAAGTGCAACTTAGGGCAATTCTGGCGGTCCTGATTGTTACACCTATTTTGATTCTTGGCATTTATATGTATGTTGTCTCCAGGAATAACCTCATAGAGCAGACCAAGATTGCAATGCAGGGCAACGCAGATGTTATTGCCACCGGAATTGAGAACAACTGCAAAAGAGAAAATGATGTAGTTAAGTTCTTTACCTACGAGGAGGAGTTCAGAAAACTATTAGAGCGTGTAAACAGTAACCCCTACGCAATTACTGAGGAGCTTAACAACAATATTGAGCCTCTGATCTGGTATTACCTCGGCAGTGACAATGGCATAGAATCCATCATGATCTATTCTGAGCTGATGGAGAGCGACCACATCGGAGATTTCCTCAAGCAGCCGGAGACGGAGGAAGAAAAAAGCTGGTACAATGCCTGCAGAAACGAGTATGGCTCCATGTGGGTCAAGGATGATGAGGGTGGTGTGTACCTGATAAAAGCTTTGCTTGACCTGGGCTCTTCGTCAAAGCTTATTGGAATAGTTTCGTTAAAGGTCAACAATAACAATTTCTTTTCCATGATAAATCAGTCCAGTTATCTGGATAACGGAATACTTATAGTTGACAATGACGATAATGTCATAATTCACAAAACTATTGCTGATTCTGCCCTTGATTCAAGAATAGTAGAAGCTGCAAAGGCATATGAAAAAGAAACTGAGGATATGGAGTTTATATCCACAGACAAGTACTTTATGACAGTGTCAGGAAGGATGCAGAATGACTGGACACTGTACTACTACATCAACAGACATGAGATTATATCAGACGTTCTTTCCCTCATCGTGACAGACGTCATTCTTGCTATGTTCCTGTTTGTAATTTCTTACCTGATTGCCTCCAAGTATGCAAACAGACTCAGTGAAAAGCTGGGTATCCTTAACGACATGGCCAGAAACATCAGAGGTGGCAACTTTAATGTGAGTGATAAGATCCCCTTTAAGGATGAGATCGGACAGCTCTCGGACTCCATGGTGGATATGGCAAACCAGCTTAAGAGTATGGTGGAGGAGATCAATAGGAGGAACGAGGAAGATCTTCAGCGAAAAGAGAGCGATATTCATTACAGAGAATGGCTCTTTGACTTTGTGGTAGAAAAAAATAACGATATTCTTGTGGTTATGGGCGAAGAAGGCTATGCGCCCAGCTTTATCACCTCCAACATTCAGGAAGTGCTGGGAATACCCCAGAACGAGATTACCAAAGATATCAGATGCATCGACTCAGCACTGAGAAAAGATGTTGAAAACAATATATCACTGGCAGAGGCCTTTGAGCGATGCCGTGAGTCCGGAGAAGAGATATTCCTGGATGAGATATGGCTTGAGAATGTTAAGACTAATGAGCATCTGTATTATCGTGGAGCCTTTATCTGTACAATTGATGACGGCGGTAAGAGAATTGCCATAGCGCTGTATGACAGAACTCAGGAACTTCGCAGAAATCATCAGCTGCAGGAGGCATTAAATGCGGCTGAGACCGCCAATAAGGCAAAGACAAGCTTCCTGGCAAATATGTCACATGACTTCAGAACTCCTATGAATGCCATAACAGGTTTCAACCTGCTGATTGACAAGCACGCCGAGGACCCTGATAAGGTCAAGGAATATACACATAAGATCAGTCTCGCATCCCAGAACCTTCTTTCACTTTTGAATGATGTTCTTGATATGAGTAAGATTGAAAGTGGAAAGACTACTCTTGATATTAAGGAACTGCCGATAGGTCTTTTGCTGGAGGAGATCAACTCAGTTATCAGCTTCCAGGCTAAGGCCAAGAATCAGACTTATACCGTAAAGATTGAGAATCTGGCTCATGAAGTCTTTATGGGAGACAAGCAGCGTATCAACGAGATTCTTATGAATATTCTCGGAAATGCTGTTAAGTACACTCCTGAAGGTGGAAAGATCGACTTCACCATAAGTGAATCCTCATCCTCTTCAGAGGGCTTCCAGAATCTGAAGTTTACTATTAAAGACAACGGAATCGGTATGAAGCCTGAGTACAAGGATAAGATATTTGATGCATTTTCACGAGAGGAGAAGGGCGCAACCAAGACTATCCAGGGAACAGGACTTGGTATGGCTATTACCAAGAGCCTTGTAGAACTCATGGGCGGCACCATCAGAGTTGAGAGTGAGGAAGGCGTAGGAAGTACCTTTATCGTAAATCTCAGACTTCAGGTGGTTAAGGATGACAGGATCAGCTTCTGGAAGGCCAACGGTATTGAGACATTCCTGGGTGTAAATGCAGATTCCATAGAAAATGAGCAGTTTAAGGGAATGATCCAGAACGAGGGACTTAAGGGTGAGGTCACTACCAGCAGGTTCACTGCATTAAACTGCGTTGATACTATGCTTGAGCAGGACAAGCATTTTGACTTTATCCTGATAGATGAGTCGATTGGCGTTAAGGAAGCTGAAGAACTGATAAAGGCTATCAGAGCAAAAGACAAGAAGAATAACAGTCTTATATTTGTTGCAGTCAGCAATTACGAAGATAACGAGGATGCCCTTAAAGCTGCGGGATGCAACGAGATTTTGCAAAAGCCTATACTGGGCTATGCTCTGCAGCAGGCTGTAAGCGATGTTATCAGCAGAAGTATCCAGCCGGCTGAGGAAGAAAAGAATCCGCTTGAAGGAATGAAGTTCCTGGCTGCGGAGGACAATGATATCAACGCAGACATTCTTATAGAGCTAATGAATATGGAAGGTGCCACTGTTACCCGTGGAATCAACGGACAGGAAGTGGTTGAGATGTTCAAGAATGCTCAGGAAGGCGACTATGACATGATCCTCATGGATATTCAGATGCCGATCATGAACGGCTACGAGGCAGCAGCGGCCATCAGAGCTCTTGGAACGGAGTGGTCTCAGAAGATTCCTATCATAGCAATGACGGCCAATGCCTATGCGGACGATGTTCAGCTCGCTTTTGATGCGGGAATGAATGCCCACGTCACCAAACCTATAGATATTAAGATAGTTGAGAAGACAATATTGGAATTTAAAGGTAAATAAGAGTAAAATATTAATGTTGCGAAAATCTGACGAAGATGGAGGATTTGTATCGTGAATGAGGTAAAAAAAGTTTCTGAAGGTATTTACTGGATTGGCGGAAGCGACAGGAGATTAGAGCGCTTTGAGAATATTTTCCCAATTCCTGAGGGTGTTTCTTACAACAGTTATTTTATAGATGATGATAAGACAGCTGTTTTTGATACAGCTGATGTATCCGTATCCAGCCAGTATATGGAAAATCTCATGTGTGCCCTTAACGGCCGCAAACTGGATTATCTGGTAGTTCTTCACATGGAACCTGATCACTGCTCTCTTATCGAGGCCGTTGCTTCTATGTTCCCGGATATTACAATTGTCGGAGGAGCAAAGACCTTTACCATGATGGGACAGTTCTTCCCGGGTTCTGTCAGATTTAATAAGCTGGAAGTAAAAGAGGGCGATGTGCTCTCAACAGGTAAGCACAATTTCCACTTTGTTGCAGCACCTATGGTGCACTGGCCTGAGGTAATGATGGCTTATGATGACTGCAGCAAGGGACTTTTCTGCGCTGATGCATTTGGAACTTTTGGAGCTCTTGACGGAGGTCTTTTCGCAGATGAGTTTGACTTCGAGAGAGATTTCCTCGATTCTGCCAGAAGATATTATGCCAATATCGTTGGTAAGTATGGCATGCAGGTGCAGGCTGTTCTCAAGAAGGCAGCAGGGCTTGATATCCAGATTCTTTTGCCTCTCCATGGACCTGTCTGGAGAAAAGATATCGCCTGGTTTATTGAGAAATATCAGAAATGGAGTACCTACGAGCCTGAGACTGATGATATAATTGTTGTTTACGGAAGCCTTTATGGACATACTGCCAGCGCAGCAGAGGCTGTGGCTTCTTCAATCAGGGAAAAGAGCGGCAAAAAGGTCAGAGTATACGATGTTTCAGGAACAGATGTATCCTATCTTATAGGCGAAGTCTGGAAGAGCAGCAAGATCGTTCTGATCTGCCCTACCTACAACAATAGTATTTATCCTCCAATGGAGAGCTTTTTGACAGATATGGCAGCTCTTGGAGTTCAGAACCGTATTTTTGCCCTGGGTCAGAATGGTACCTGGGCGCCTGCTACAGTCAAGCTAATGACAGAGAAGCTGCAGGCACTTAAGAATGTGACAATTCTTGAGGAAAATCTTACAATTAAGAGTGCGCTTCACGCCAGTGACAGTGAGCTCGTAGAGACATTTGCAACAGCTATAGCAAATGCCTGAATCAGTTTTTTATAAGTGAGAAGATATCCGCACTGGGGGAGATACTTGTGCGGGTCTTTAATAAATTGTATTTATGTGGAGGTTTGGTGTGAGAAAAGTAAGTAACGTAATAAGGAAAATTGCTTTTGCAGCGGTTACTGCTGTGGCAGTTGCAGCTGCATCAATGGGTTATCATGCCCTTGTGAGTGATGCAGGAGTTGTGGCAGAGGCAGCAGGTAGACCTGTAAGCATTGATTCAGCTATTATAACCGGCGGAAGCGTTGTGGTAAATGTTTCCTGTTCTTCAGTGCCGGGTTCAGATGATGGTCAGTTTTACTTATACGCTGATGAAGTTTATCAGGATGGTACAGTTGGAACTGTTGTTGCTACTGCTCCAAGAGGCAATAATGCAACATTTACTTTTGATCTTGGCTACAATGCACCGGGCTCAAATCTCAGCAAGAAATTTCTTGTTGCTGTAAAGAGCGGCGGTTCAATGGTTCAGGTAAGTGATGAGCACTATATTACAAACCCTGAGGCCATAGCTACTAAGTCCGTGGGAAGAAATGATCACGGAATCAAGGGAATTCTCCCAAATGAAACAAACGCAGCTACTTTCAATGATCTGGGAATCGCTCAGATGGTCTACAATCTCTATATGGGAGATATTGTAGGACCCAGCACAAATCCGGCTCTTCCAACAACCGAGTTTGTATATAACGGCGTTCCTTATCAGTTCAATACAGCTGCCCTTGCTCAGTATGATGCTTTTGTTCAGTGGTGCTCAATCAGCGGATATCAGCTGACAATGACAATCCTGAATAACAAGACAGCAGCAGGCGCAGATCTTATTCATCCCCTTGCAAGAGATTCACATGTTTGTCCCGGATATGCCATGAACACCAAGGAAGACGGCGGCACACAGCATCTTAAGGCTATCGCATCCTTCCTGGCTCAGAGATATTCAGGCGGTGCTTTTGGTACCATCGATAACTGGGTAATCGGAAACGAAGTAAACGCCAGAACTGAGTGGTACTACATGAGTTCAGCCAACGTTGAGCTCAATGTCAGCGAATATGCCAAGGCTTTCAGAATTTTCTATAACGAGATCAAGGGTGTTAACGCCAACGCAAGAATCTACAATTCTGTAGACCAGGAGTGGCAGAGAAAGTCAAATCCGGGATGCTACCTGGCAAAAGACTTCCTTGACAGATTTAACTACTACATGAGAAGAGAAGGAAACATCGACTGGGCGCTTTCTATTCATCCTTACAATGCTCCTTTGTATGACCCATATGCTTGGAAGCAGCAGGCTCAGTATGTAAACACAACTCTTTCAACACCATACATCACAATGGAGAACCTCTATGTTTTAACTGATTACATGTGCCAGGCTTCATTCCTTAGCCCTAGCGGCACTGTAAGACCTATTGCTCTTTCTGAGATTGGATTTACTTCCAGCTTCGGCGAAGAGAACCAGGCAGCTTCCATTGCATACGCATACACAGTAGCATCAAATAACCCATATATCGTAAGCTTCATTCTTTTTAGAGAGACAGATAATGCTCATGAAATGGAATCTCATATAGCACAGGGCCTCAAGAACCTTGACGGCACACACAAGCTTGCTTATGATTATTACAAAAATATGGGTACAGCCAATCAGGAGGCATATAAAGCACAGGCTTCTGCATTTATCGGAGCAGACATCAATTCGCTTGTAGCCAACAGAACCTTCTTATCAAGAGGCGGCTGGAATCTTAATGACTGATAACCGGGGGAAGTTGTTTTCGTGAATGATAGAGAAAAAGAGCTGGAGAGGCTCAATAACATAACAAACATGCAGAGAGATCTGTTGGGGAGCATCTATGGAGATTTCTTTTCAACAGGCAGCACATCCAAGTCTGATGGCAGTGTTCCAAAGGTTGGATCAAAGGTTGTAACCGGAACAGGCACATCAGATAGTGCGCCCAAGACTGAGGAAAAAGATAGTCAGGATGCAATCCGCAACGCCAACAGTGCTCTTGATGAAGCCAAGGCCCTCTTTGCCAATGATAAAAATGTAGTTTCCAAAACTGAGGAACCCAAGGAACCGGAGGAGCCGGAAGAGGATCCAATGGAATCCCTGGATAAGCTCATCGGACTTACCACTATTAAAGCTGATGTAAAGGAACTTACAGCCTTTGTTAAGGTCCAGAAGGCAAGAAAAGACCAGGGACTTAAGGCAGTTCCCGTTTCACTGCA
>JAEEGF011401039.1_pt1 | contig 10101 bp, 7 predicted proteins | sample 9134171 | NCBI WGS metagenome assembly JAEEGF01 (sample SAMN16246542, study PRJNA631951) | gut metagenome | biome: gut microbiome; feature: rumen; material: AP-attached | host: Bos | place: Iran: Karaj | collected 2018-10 | reverse complement strand
TTCGACGGCCACAAGCTGGAGTTCTCGCTCTTCGACGAAGCCTTCCTCAAGGAGCTGCAGAGGATGAAGACCAAGAACCTCGCCGTCGAACTGCTCACCAAGCTTCTGAAGGAACAACTGCGCAAGCAGGGCGCCCACAACGTGGTGCAGAGCGACAAGTTCAGCACCATGCTCAGCATGACGCTTTCGAACTATCTGAAGGGCCTGCTCGACAACCAGACCGTCATCGAGGAACTCATCAAGATGGCCGAGTTGATGAAGCAGTCCGAGCAGGAAGGCAACGACCTCGGTCTCACTCCCGACGAAAAGGCATTCTACGACGCCCTGTCGAAGCCCGAGGGTGTCCGTGCCGCCTACAAGGACGAGGACTTCATCGCCATGACCAAGGAGCTCACCGACATGCTCAACAAGAACCGCACCATCGACTGGAACCACAAGGAAAGCGCCCGCGCCAGGATGAAGGTCCTCGTCAAGCGCCTCCTCAAGAAGTACAAGTATCCCCCCGAGAACTGCGAAGAAGCCCTCGACATCGTCATGCGCCAGTGCGACAACTGGGCCGACAACGAAGACAACTTCGACTCTCCATCCCTCGCCCCCGTCTTCGGCCTCGGCCATGATGACAATTCTTCCGTCGGCTATTCTTTGGCAGCAGACGAGTCAGAGCCAATTTAGACTTTCTATGGCATTAAATTATTGATAAACGCCCGAGCATTCTAATGTGCCCGGGCGTTTGTATTAAGTGTTATTCGAAAGCCAGCAGATGGCCTGCGTGGATGGACTCACGATTGACATCGCTATCCTCAATGCCACATTCGAGGCAGGTCATTGCGGCGAGGAACTCATGCAGCTTGCCATAGCAGTCCTGCTCGGGTAGGGGCAGCAGTTCGTTGGGCTTGATACCCGTCTGGATCATGATGCGGGCAATGTACTCGTCGGGGTCCTTGCCCGAACCTAGCTTGATCCATTCGCGAATGACATTGGCCATCGTAAAAGGCAGCTTTGAACAAAGCCTCAGCCTGATGCTGTCGAGCATTTTCCATGCAGCCCGATAGCCGTAGTCAAGCGACTTGAACTGTACGTAGAGTTCGTCGGTCTGCTTTTCGGTGGGCAAAGCTCCAGTCCAGCGGATTGAACTCTTGCGGATGTTCAGCGGATTACAGTTGCGCAAACTGCGCGGCGTGTACTTGATCTGCATCGGCTACATCAGTTTACAATAGACGCCGCGTCCGATCTGGGCAACCAGACCCTGACGCTTCCAGTTCTTGACCATCTGACGCGCTGCATTGTCATTCGCATCATCATCCCCTCTTTCCTGACGAGCCTGCTCGATGGTGAACGTCTTGGGCAGACGTGCATAGACCGAGTCATTCTCACCCGTACGCTTGCGTTCAACACCCTTGTAATCATCAGAACCGTAGGCGGTTGTCAGCTTCTGACGGAAATAATAGAGAATGTTGTCGAGCAAGTAGTCGGCAAGCACATCGTAAGCCGCCATGTATTCCTCGGTCTGGAAGAGCTTGGGCACCTGGGTAGAGGTAGCCGTAGGATGCGACTTGAGGTACTTCTCGGCCGTCTCGGCACCATGTGCCCACTTGGGCAATGCGCGTCGACCACGGTTGTCGAGTCGTGACAAAAGCCACTCGGCATAGGCGCACAACATCAAGCAGCAGACATAACGCATCGCGGTCACTGCCACGCGGAAACGCTGGCGGGCACGTACGCTATCGCCGTTCATGAGAGAGCTGAGTCGGACGCTTTCGAGCCACTTGTTGCTTTGCTCCTCCAGCATGGGCAGGTCGATGTCACCCTCCATCAGCTCCAGCAGGGGAGCAATGCGCTTGATGTTGTCCTTCGACTTGTCGGTACGCGGATTGACCAGTACGAGCGGAGCATAGGTGTTGTCGGGAGTCGAAGCGATGGCCAGACGTGTAAGCTCGCCATTGGTCACATTGGGCATAGCACGGCGCAAACCATCGGGAGTGGTGCAGAGCGTCATGTTCCAAAGCACATGCTCGATGTTGGCATTCACCGCATTCTCGCCCGCATAGCTCGAACGATACTCCGAACCATCGTAGGACTGGCGAACGAGCACCGAGACGTTGGCAAAAGCACCCGAACGGTTGGACTGGGTGAGCTGGTCGGCCTCAGCCGTGAAGCTATAGAGGTGCTTGCCATCGGCATTGTTCAGATGGTCGAGCACATCGGCCATCGAGCAACGCAAAGGCTGGATTCGCACCTGAATCACGGGACGCGGTGTCTGTTCGCGCTTCTTCTTCGGCAGGGCCTTCCAATCGGCCATGATCTGAAGGTTGATGTTGTCGGCCTGAATCAGACGATACATCCACAACTGGAAGAGCTGGTCGGCCTTCGACTTGCCCGAAGCTGCATCACCCACGACGTAGGCAATAAGATTGAGATGTCCTAGCTCGTTGTGAACCTTGAGCCTGACGCCCGTTGCCAGCGTGGCAATCATCGGACCAATTGCGATAAGCATCGGCATACGCAATGAGGTCTGGATGCCGTCGAACGAATCGGTAATGCCCATCGGAAACTTCTTGCCCTGACGGGTGAAGCATTCCTCGAAAGCCGAATAGGAGTAGCTTGCGTCCTGCTCCTCCAAGTCGTCGAGGGCTTGGATCAAATCGGGACGGTCGGCATGACGGCGCTTGATGGTGTCGATGACAAGTTGCATCTTGCGTGGCATTGGTCCACGCTTGAAGGCGACAGCATTCTCGATGCATTGGCGTTTTTCCTGTTCGGAAAGTCCGCTGTAGCAAGGAATGAAACGATCGAGCAGATCGGCATCGAAACCCGCAATGTGACGCATGGAACAGGCAATCTCGAAGGTCATGGTGTTTCGGTCGCCCGGGCAGGGACGACGCCCATCGTGATTGACTTCCCAATACGTCTCCTCATATTCCGAATAGGGGACACCGAGGTACTCAAGCGATTGCTCGGGTGCGGCTTCGATGGTCTCGGCTGCCTCCTCTGCCTCCTTGGAAGGAGCGGAAGTGTCGGACGGAGATTGACTGACATCGACCTGATAGCCCTTGTTGGTCAAGTTCGGGTCGAACATCTGTGCCATGTCGATGATGTAACAATACTTGCGCGAAACAAGATAATGAATGCGCGCAATGTTCTTGCAACTCACGTCGTAGGTCGGAAGTCCCAACTTGCCCGCCATCCACTTCTGCGACTCGGCTTCGTCCATTCCATCAGGACGCAGGTACATCAGCTTCAAGCCCTTGGTGCTGGGTGTCTTGAAGACCCAGACGATGTGGAGTTCATCGACGCGTGGTTTGACGTCGTTCTCCCACAACTTGTCGGGATCGTCCACACCATCGACATCGAGCATCGACCAGGGCGACATCGTGTAGTTGATGGGTTCCTCGACGGCTCGATGGCCATTGGTGAAGTGAGCCAATGGGATCACCACAGGGAGCTTGCGCTTCAAGGCATTGACCTGGTCCTTCACCTTGCGGCGATCGGCTTCGGTAGTCTCTGGGGTAATCATCTGCATCAGCTTCTCGATGGCCGAAAGGGTGTTGATGGTGTTTGGACTGTCCATCAACGCCAGCAGCTTGTCAGGAGTTGCCAGCTCACAGGGAGCTGGTAACTTGACACTCGCATCTGCGCTCTTTGGCGCGTACATCGACTGAGCGATATCGAATAAGTTTTGAACTTCGATCATTTCTTCGACTTTTTACGAGGTTTTACATTAAGCACTTTCTCCTGGCGTTCATGCTGTGCCTTGCAGTCGGCGAGCAGGAGGCACACGGCAGCGACCTCAGCCTGGTAGATAGCTTCGGGCTCAAGCGTCTGCTTGATGTACTTCAACTGCTCGGGCGATGCCTGCTTGACCAGGTCAGCAACCTTGGGGTTTAGCTCGTTGAAAGAATAAACACTCTGAATCAGAATGCCTTCCTTCTGAAGGAAAACCTTCGAGTGAAGCGTCTCACCCACGAATTGGGTGAAGTCGGGCACGATGAGCTTGTCCGCGTTTTCATCGGGGACTTTGCGGATCAGTTCCATGGCCTTGTGCATCAGTTCGGCACGCAAGTCAGTCGGCTTGGCGTCGGTCACGATGCGCATCACCGCACTCTTGTCCGATGCTTTGATACTGCCGAACTTGCATTCGGCCAAGATGTTGTTGTAGAGTGGTTTATCACTCTCTTTGTCTGGATGGAAGTCAAATGACTGATCCGTGTAGAAGACTGCGGTTCCCCGCAGTTTGGCAATGATGTCATTGCCGGGAAGTTCTGCTTTTGCCATTTTACTATGGTTTTAACAGATTAAACAAAATTGTTCTCGCACTACCCAGTTCATAGAAACGGATTCAAACTGGGCCGGACTCGTGCTCAAGTTTATGTCTGACTGACTTGCCTATAAAAAAAGGAAGCAGCAGACTCCGATTTTGATTTCGAAATCGCTGCAAAAATAGGGGGAATTTGTGAAACTATTGAAATAAATAAATCGAAAAAATCAGTTTTAATAAACGCGTGAATGATTGTAGGGAGGAGCGTGAATGATTCTGGGTGTTTGCGTGAATGAATATATCAAATAGCATGTCCATGAAACATAATGGACGAGATGCCTGAACCAAGCATCATTTTGTCATCAATAGTGCCATCAAAAATATGTCTCACCTGTTCACAAACAACACATAGCCTCTTGAAAACATTTATAGTTTTTTTAGAATCTGTTTTTTTCTCTTTGAGATATTCATCAAGAGACCACTTGTATCTTTCTGGTCTCTTTAGATAATTGTTGACCTTTCTATGTGCTGAATCACCAAGTACTTCCTGTTTACCTATTGCATATAACCTATCATTTAACCATTTTACCCATGCGTAGAAATCGACGGGTGACATCCAACCATCGTAGATCATGATATGATAGACAGCGACCCATTCAGAATCTTGCGAAATGATATTGCACAACAGAGGGAGAATCTGTTCAAAAAGAGAATCTGTGAAACCTATGCATAGTTGCACAAATTCTAAAGAATTTTGTTCATCGGGTTCAATATATGGTCGGTCATAGTATCTTATTAGTTGAGTAAGGAATAATATTTCATCTTTTTCGACCTCAGTGCACAAGTCACCCTTCTGGATGAGATAAAGCCTATAATGCTTCACATCATTCAGAGTCAGCGGACTGAATGGCTCAAGCCGCCTGTCGCGAATCTTGCGAATGAGATTGAAAAGTAGTTCCTTGTTTGTCATTATGACTCTTCAAGTAGTTCGCAAAGGTTATCTAAGATAATACAAAAACCATAATTATTATAAAAATTATTCATTTATTTATTATTTTAAATTGTTAATTACCACTTTCTTTCATGTAAACCCTTTTGAAGGAAACATGATAGAAAGACCATAATCGACAACTTTAAGTGGAGTCTGATAAAATGAGAAGACCGCCTAAAGTATGTCCGACCAACAAGTTTTGCAGATGCTCATCTTGTTGGGTAATGATTGTTGAGGATATAAAGGAATAGTTAGGCTATCCCTTTAGGGTCTGTTTAGCAATCATCGGCAACTTTCTCTCGGACGTACTTGGCGGACGCGACACAATGAATGGTTGCCTATCATCGTGGTTATCTTGCAATATTGCACTGCAAATATACTGCTAAATCTTATAATAATCAAAATAAAATAAAAAAAAATAAAGTATCCGACAAAATGTACAATATATTGCGCAATATTGCAACATTCACATGTAAAATTGCGCAATATATTGTGAAATCATTTCAAATATGTCATGTGTCATTGTGTCATTAAGAAAAAGAAAAATAAAGAGATGGAGTGTTGACAAGGTGGATTACCAATAACAAAATCAACGAAAAGATTAAGAGAAAAGAAGAAGATAATATAATTAATCTCTTTTAAATAATGTTCGCGTAAGAAGAAACCTTCGACATTTTCAAAGAAGAAAACTTATGGTGACACAATGACATATTGACACTTTGACACATTCGATGAATGAGAGAGAGTGGCGATTGTTCCGAAATGTTAAATGAAAAGTTTATTGCCGAGAAATTTGGAGATGGAACACAAAATGTCGTATCTTTGCACCCGTGAAAGCCGAAGTGAGACGGAGCAGTCCGGAATGCGACATCCACGACGGATTTCACACCGTGAAGACCCGACGGCCGCGGGCTTCACCCAGAGATAACTACTTTTGTTGTTTTACTTTTAACCCATTTAGTACTATGTTTTCAGTAAGTACAAACTTCTCGATTTCGAGGTTGAATAACCCCGAGATCACGGCGTTCTTCATCAACGTGCAGAAGGCGATCACCACCAACGACGCCACGCTGCTGGGCGTGAGCGGAATTCTGACAGCTTACCAGAGCAAGCTGCAGGAGCTCATCGACCGCGTGTATGTGAGCCAAGGCTCGGAGTTCACCGCTGCCATGAAGGCTGCCGACGACCGCCGCTGCCTCATCTTCCGTCGCATCCGCCTGCGTCTGCAGATGGTCGAGGTGGCTGAGCAGAATGAGGCATTGCTTGCCATCCAGGATGTGGTGCGTACCCACCTGCTCACCAAGTACGTGGCCGGCGTTACCGCTAGGGCTTATCAGGAGCGCACCTCCATCCTGCAGGGCTTCCTGCTCGACCTCAACGAGAAGCTCGGCGACAGCGGCATCGAGACCCTGGGCCTTGGAGATGACATGTCGGCGCTCGAGGATGCCAACAACGCCTTCATCACCGCCTACGCCCAGCGCGCGGCTGAGAAGGCCGAGGGCAACATGGGCGTCACCGCCCGCCTCCGCGACGAGATGTACGACCTCTACCTGCAGGTGATCTGCATCGTGCAGTACCTCGCCAACTCGACCGACACGGCGAATGCCGAGAAGGCCACTGCCTGCCAGGCGTTCATCGCCCACGTCAACGTGCTGCTCAGCGATGCGAAGAAGCGCCTCGAACAGCGCCTCAGCGGTGGCGATACCGAGGGCGACGGCTCGAACGAAGGTGGCGATTCTTCAAGCGCTACGGATTCATCGGATTCTGGTGAGTCGGGCAGCGGCTCGGGTGAAGGTCACACAGACACCACAGAACCCACAGATAACGGTGGGTCGAACGGCGGGTCTAGCAATGGCGGTACGAGCAACCCCTCAAACCCCTCAAACCCTTCGAACCCCTCCGAAGGCGGCAACTCTTCCGACCCGAACAAGCCCTCTGAGGGCGGTGTCGTGAACGGTGACGAGGTCAGCTTCTAATCACGAATTACGTTCATTATTTCTCTACGGATTTGAGCGGATTTATCGGATTTCTTTTTGTATGGCCAAGCATATAATCTGTTTAATCTGAGCAAATCCGTAGAGTGTTCAAAAAAATTACGATAATTCGCAAATTCGTGATAAAAAAAGTCTATGAAGCCGATAGTGACCAGCATCGAGGAGCTGTACGATAAGAAGGACGAGACGGGCGAAGTCATCCTCGACGAGATGGTAAATTGCCTGCGACGGACGCGGATCATCGCGGTGGCCGATCTGGCTGCGCTGATGGACGTCAATACTCACCAGCTGAACATGGCGGTGCACCTGCTGACAGGGATGACGACGCGCGACGTCATCAACCGGTGGCGATTGCTCCAAGCTGAGGACCTGCTGCGACAGGGGATGACGGGCGATGCCAGGGATGGCTTCGGACAAAACGCGACGGGGTCCGAGGGCGCGAAGCGGCTCGACAGAGCGGCGAAGCAAGCCTCCAAAGATGACCGAATCCGCCTCCTCAATGCAGTGGCCCGTCGCTGCGGATGGCGCTCCTACCGCGTGCTGCTCAAAGTGGCGCATCGATATGGGGTAAGGGTCGAAACATTGTGAGAATGCTCACTCTCAGTGAAGGAAAAGGGTCCGCATCGGTTGATGCGGGCCCTTTGTTTATAAATGGCGGATATTGCGGGGATGGGTGCTCCGCGCGGGACGGAGGAGAACAATCCTGCAGCGTGGCTGCTCCGCTTGGGACGAAGGGGGACAATCCTGCGGCGAGGCTGCTCTGCTTGGGACGAAGGGGTGTTTTGCCTAAAATCAACGCTGGATGCGCTTCCTGCCGTTTTCGATGATGATCGAGTGACTGGAGGTATCGTTCAGGCGACGACCCTGGAGGTCGAAGATCTGACGAGGAGCGGAGGTCGATTCGCGGACGGTTTCGATGGCGGTGGTGCCTCCCTCTTCGGGATCATACTCCTCGATGTTCTGGAAGTCCTTCCAGCCTGGGGCGCTCTGATAGGCTTCCTTGCTGCCGAAGGGCACGTAGAGGATGCAAGCTACCTTGTCAGGGCCTGCCAAAACTGCCTTATACTCCTCCTTATAAGTCTTATCCAAGGCTGGATTGGTGATAGACAATGCCGGTGGTACACTTCCTACCATCTTTATCGAACTGAGTGGCGTCGGGTGTGCAAAGAATATATAGCCAGGATCATCTTCTCTATTCCAATTCAGAGTTTCCAATTTAGAACAGAATGCGAAATTATCGACCACAGTCACACTCGAAGGAATGACGACGGAAGTCTGGGTGCCACACACGAATGGACCAATTGCGGTAACACTTTCGGGAAGATTCATATTTTGGCTTCCGACAACCACGGTATTCGAGGCGGTTTCGATGATGGCATTGCAGTCATCGCGAGAATCATAAAGTGGATTGGCCGCATCGACAACAATGGAACCGATACTGCAAAAGGCGCCATAGAACTTTTCGTATTCGTAATGATAATACATTATCGGATCGATGTAGGTCATACTGCTCGGGATGCTCAGCGAGGAGATGTTGCAATCATAGAATGCCGAGGCTGAATGTCCCAAAGTGCCATCCAAAAGAACGACATCGGCACCCTCCATACCCTTCAAGCCATAGACCAACTTGCCGAGATAGACCACTCCGTCGGGCTGATTGTCGTACCAGGGAGTATAAGATACTGCATATTGTCCGATGCTGGTCAAGCTGTTGGGGACATTTATCGTCGATAATTTATCATAACCTATCAAGGCTTCGGCACCTAAATGAGTCACACCTTCCTCGATGGTCACTTCCTCAATATCATCTTTATACACAGTAAAAATGCTGTGATGCCAGAAATCGAACATCCTATCTTTGCCATATACCTTCATCGTCATATCGCCAAAGATGACGTAATAGACATAATTGCCACATTTGTCTACTTCGACCACGTCATCACGGATGCTCAGGAAGTCTTTCCAGACATCTGCCGCCTGATAGGCTGCCTTGCTGCCTTCGGGCACACCAAGGAGGCAGTTTTCCTTCTCGATGCCCGTGAAAGAACGTTCCTTGATGGGTAGAGTTTTTTTGCCCTCTGCCATAAGCAGGTTCACAGGACAACCCGAAAGACATTGTTCGCCAATGTAGTCGACTTTCGCGGGGATATTGATTGTTGACAAATGGATGCAACCCAGGAACGAGCGGTCACCAATGGCCCTCAGCGAACTGGGGAGGATTACCCGACTCAAGTTGCGGCAATCCTTGAAGGCTTCGTACTGTATTTCAGTCAAGCCATCAACAAAACCTATGTATTCCAACGAATAGCAACGCTCGAAGGCGCTGAATCCGATGTAGGTCAGGCTTGGGGATTCGATATACACATATAAGAGGTCGCGACAATCGAGGAAAGCACAGTCGGCGATGGCAGTCACTGTGTAGGTAATGCCCTCGTAGGTGATGCTTCCGGGAATGCTCGCAGAATCGATACTCTTGGAGGAAGGGGATACCACGACGGCGGTCTTTGCCGCTTCGTCAAGTTCGTAACTCAAGCCATCGACCAGGACTGAGCCTAAGCCGAGGGTGGGGAGCAGCCAGCAGGCCATTGCCACAGCCGCGGCTTGCAGAGATGAGAAAACACGGTTTTTCATATCTTTATGATATATAATTTGGCTGTTCAAGTTTTGTGGGTGATAAGAAAGATTATCGCATGATGCGCATCTTGCCATTCTCGATGATGATGGAGTGGGTGGAAGCATCGTTCAGGCGACGACCCTGGAGGTCGAAGATCTGACGAGGAGCGGAGGTCGATTCGCGGACGGTGTCGATGGCGGTGGTGCCACCCTCGGGGTCATACTCCTCGATGTGGAGGAAGTCCTTC
>JAEEGF011634093.1_pt1 | contig 10102 bp, 7 predicted proteins | sample 9134171 | NCBI WGS metagenome assembly JAEEGF01 (sample SAMN16246542, study PRJNA631951) | gut metagenome | biome: gut microbiome; feature: rumen; material: AP-attached | host: Bos | place: Iran: Karaj | collected 2018-10 | reverse complement strand
TTATAAAAACACCCATCAAGGTTGCATACGCTTGAATCGCGCCGTCAGGTGTCCCGCCTGTCAGGGTTTCATGATCGTCTGTTATCCTGTCAAGCAATATATCATTTATTTGGTCTAAAGGGGCATTTTCTTCGCAGCATGATAAAAATGCATTCACATTCATTAATGCACCGTACTCGCTGCAATTACCACCGCCTGCTCCGTCACGTAATGGGGCCGCTATATCCCCATTTTCCATTATCCGATAATCGGCGACATCCTGACAATACTGTCCCTGAGAAGCATGTCTTCTTCCAGTTATCACAGCGCGATAAACTTGCCTGTTTAGCTGAGTACATTCGTTTTCCTTATAGAAGGTCGTAATTACATTTTCCGTTCCTTTTGCTGGTATACCATTATCAACATTCGGATAGAGCATTATTTTTTGATGTTCATGCAAAGGGTATTCCTTCACAGCAAAAACGGGGAGTCTCTTTCCGGATATTTTTGCATAATTCATCCACGTTTTCATTAATTGAGTACGCTTGAATAGTCGGTTATTATCTCCATCAGATGTTACAACAGCACTATTACCAAAGGTGAAAGCAATTATCTTGTGATCTGGCAAGGTATAATATCCGCTTATATAGGGAATATAGTGTTTAGTTCGTTGGTTAAGAGTAATATCAAGCTTTTGCTCTGCATATTTTAGATACTCCAGCAATAAAGTAGATATTTCTGTTTTGCTTAATGCAATAATTTCATCGGTTGAATACAATCTGAAAAAAGTCAAAAGTGAATGAACATATGCGTAAGCGTATAATGATGTATTATTCTGCTCACGAGCAATACAGCTTACTACTACAATTTCACCGCCTTTAGTTCTCATCCATTCAGAATAGCTATCATCTCTTTGGTTATTTACTGAAATAAATACCATTATTATTCTTCCTTCCTGAAATATAATCTTTCATGTAGAGGCTATAGAAACATTGAAAATACTTAAATGCACATTTTGTCATCAAGATTAATGTCCATTCTAATAAGAAAAGCCGATAACTCCACTGAACTTAACTTGGAATAAACATATCCGAACAGACCAGAATATCCATTATCATAGAGTGCTTCCAAATCTTTTTGAGCATTACGATTGCTCTTGGTTCTCATTTCTTTACCGCCAAAGCGTTTATCCTTATAGTATAGCTGCTGCAACACAAACATCAACGCAGCCTCGAATGGATCCCTCGGACATAACTCTTCCATATTTGCTTTGTTCAGAGCTTTGTTGATATCTTCCAAAGGCATACCCAAATGAAGACAAAATGCAATTATCTGTTTGCGCCTCGGCATCGGCTTGACAGACATATCGCTGTTTTTTAACATTGTATTGGATTCTGTTGTCAGGCACGAGAAGATTCTTTGCATGCTTGATGACATAAGTGTAACTGTATAAAATTCTGTGTTTGTTTGAAATCCAATACTATTCCTATACTTGAGGAAGTATTCGGAAAGAGCATGATAGCTACTGATAATATTGGGATAGCTTTTTTCAATAATTAAATAATACTTTCCCAATTCGCCGTACTATATAAAAAGCGAAATTGATACGATTTAATGTCTGAACGCTATGCGTTCTCCAACAATTGCATAAAAATATGTTTTTTTCCACTTTTACAGTAGCCTACGGTTTGGAAAACAGCTTTAGATTATTGAAAAAATAGTCAAAAAAGCCTTGATATATAGTACTGTATGTGCTATAATAGTACTATATTAAGAGGCGGTTATTATGGCAGTTCCAGATTATATCCGCAAGGTACCACGACCGGTCAACACAATTGTTGTAGACAACGGTCGTGACGGTCCTAACCGTTATGCTGTTCGTGAACGGCTTGGCACACGATATATTCCCGGTGGCAATCCGCAGCCTCGCAATGGCAAAGTTATCGGACATATCCGTGACGGCAGATTTGTTTCCAAACAGGAGCCTTCCTCTGTTACTGGTCCAGATATGCTTTCTTATGGGGCTTCCGCCTTTGTGAAATCGGTTTCTCGCGATCTCCTTGATGACCTCATGGATGTATATCCGATCAAAGAGGCCTATACGATTATGGCAATTGCAACTCTGCGAATTATCAAGCCGTCTATCGTCAACGGAAGACTTTCTTCCGAATACAACCGCACTTTCGTCTGCAAGGACTACCCCGGAATTGGGATGTCAGCCAACACCATATCCGGTTTCCTGCAGCGGCTTGGACAAGACGGAAGGAAACGCCGTCTGTTTTATCAAAAACGTGCCGCACGAGTAGCGGCTGACCACCATGTGGCAATCGACGGAACGCTTAAGCAGGACACCAGTTTGGTCAATGATCTTTCCGCATTTTCCTATAAAGCCAGGGTTAAAGGCTGCAAGGATGTCTCCGTAATCTATGCCTATGACATTGAAGCCATGGAACCGATCTGTGCGGAGGTGTTTCCGGGCAACAGTATTGATGCGGTTTCTTACCGCTCGTTTATCCTGGACAATGACATCAAGAGCGGTATCATCATCGCAGACAAGGGTTTTCCGCCTGTCCGTATCATACAGGAACTCGGCGAGCGACCGGATCTTCATTTTCTCACGCCTATCAAAAGAAATGATTCCCGGATCGGCAACAATGACATGCTCACTTTTGATGGTGTACTCGATGGAATTGGTGACCATGTACTTTACAAGAAGTGTTGCATAAAGGGTGGTCGTTATCTTTACTCATACAAATCCGCAAGGAAAGCAGCTATTGAGGAAAGCGACTACCTTGCACGCCGCGAGAAGAACAAGGACTTCATCAGCAGCAAGTACGAAAACAAGCGTGGTGTCTTTGGTGTTATTGTGTTCGAGTCGGATCTGGATATGGATCCAAAGACGGCTTACCTCTGTTACGACGAACGCTGGATGCTGGAGCTTGTCTTCCGCCAGTACAAAAACGACCAATGTCTTGACAAAACAAATGTTCAGGGTGATTTTTCCCTGATGGGATCGGAGTTCATCAACTTCATTGCCACTGTAACCACCTGCCGTCTGATCGGAAAAGCCAGGAATGCCGGTCTACTGAACAAGATGTCATACAAAGACCTTATGGATGATCTCAGTTCTGCCTGGCGGATGGTAGATTCACCGGAACAACCGCACTCAGATGACGGATGCTGGGTACATACCATTACCTGCGTGTTCGAAGAACTTGAAGCTCTCGGTTTATCTATACCCATTCTAAATCCTGAGCCGAAGAAACGTGGTCGTCCAAAGAAACAACCGGCAGAACCAAAGCCTATGCGTCCGAGAGGTCGTCCAAGGAAGAATCGTAACTATTCAGTGACCAGCGCAAACTGCCCATAAAGAAGAGAACGTAGCGCTTCAAAAGCAGTAACCCCGTTTTTGACAGCGGTAGATGTAAAGGACTTGAGGATGAGAAAATCATTAGCGCCTTGTTCGGAACGAAACGTACCAATGACCTTGTTTTTTATTTTGACCATGCGGAGATCACGTCCCGCTTGATTGTTGGTAAACGGAACGAGGGAATTATCTGCAAAACGGCAGACGTCTCCCTTGTGTTCGATAAGACGATCAATCAAGGCACGAATGGTACCTTTCTTCGGTTTACCTCGTTTTCCCTTTTCCTTCTCCGGAATGGGATTTTGCCGCACGCCCCTTTCGAGAATCTCATCATAATGCCGTTTCAGGCATTCCATGTAATGCTGGCGTGATGTGATTTCCGGATGCTGATTGTAGAAATCAGCCGCTTGGTGCATGGCAAGCAACTGATCATACATCTCACGTGCCCACACCTGCTCCGGATGATTCTCGAAAATGCCTGTAAGCTCGCGCAAAATATGAGCGCAGCACATGGCGTGTTCCGCTTCGGTTGCTATGAAATACGATTGCCAGAAATCATGTTTCACAATGCCTTTATACTCCGGAAGAAAACCGATTTCATCCATCGCTTCCTTCCCACGCTTTTTGGAAAGCGCATAGTAAGTTAGATTTGCGGTACACATCACATGAACATAGTGCAGCTTACCATTGACGTCTGCTCCTGTTTCGTCACAATTCACAACAGGTTTTTGGTGCAAAAGTTGTGGAAAAGTATCCACGACTGGATTTGCTACTCCTGCCGCACTGTGCAGCATATTGGCAACGGTGCCAACACTCGGTTTGATACCTGTCAGGTCTTGGATGATATTGCAAAGATTCTGCATCGCCACCATTCCCTGTGTGTTCAGGATGCATATCAGTGATTTCAGATCAGTGCCGTAAGTGACAGTACCTTTGATACCGGCAGGACGTTCAGCGTTTTCCTGAAAGCCGTTGCAATCGCATTCCATTATCTGATATTTGACAGTTTCTTTCTTAACGGTAACGTCAACCACATAACAAGAGTCGTGAACCTTCAGATTGGCGCAGTTCTCCCTGTGAGGACAATCCGCACAATGCTTCGGATAGATTCTTTCAACCCGATCCGGACGATCAAGTGCCATATGGTGTCCCTTATGCCCCTTTTGTCCGCCCGCTTTTTTTCCGCTTTTCTTTCGCAGACTCTTGGGCGCAGGCTTTTCGTAACCGTCTGATGATGGTGGTTTACTGCTGTTATGGCTGTTCTTATGCAGCTGTTCTTCCAATTCCGCAATTCTTGCTTCAGCTTTCGCTAATTTTGACTTGGTCTCCTCTAATTCCGTAGTCAGTTTTTTTATGGTTGTCTGCTGCATTTTGATTATTTCAAGAAGCTCCTCATATGTTGCCATTCCCATAACTTCACCACCATTCTTTTTCTTCAGCATACCACCTTTTTCGCTTCTTGTATATTGACATTTCGCTGATTTTTTCTGACCCTTTCCGTTTTTCAACTTTGTGCAGAATTTGTGGATTTCTCAGCATGACTGAATAGTTACGAAGAATCTATAATTTCCCGTGTCTGTATAGTACGGCAAATTGGGAAGTCTTTAGATAATCTTGAACACCGACACAATATGCCGTTTGCTCGGCTCACAGAATTCCGCTACAAGCAGTATTGTGGCGGTTACCAAGCCCTCCGCCGAATCATAAAAATACGAATTTTGCCCGAAGCTCGATGCGTCTGCGCCCGAAAGGATAATGGTTTTGGCGATGATCTTGGCGTACTTTTCGCACTTGGCTTTGTAGACCAGCTTATCAGGATTGGCTTTGAACAGATCCATGTAGCGATTGACGAGGTGCAAAAGGTTGTTGCCGTTGGAACGGGTGGGATTTCGCAGGTCAATGACGGAGACATTGTAGCCGTAATATTTTTTTGCTATTGTCCCGTAATTACGCATAACGTCGTAGAGTAGGAATGAGCCGCCTTGCCGCGTTGCCGAGGCAGGTCTGCCCAGACCCCTCTCAGAACCGGACGGACACCTCTCGATGTATCCGGCTCGCCATTATTGCTTCATCGTAAAAATTCAAGGGTTGTGGATTTTATGATGACAGTTTTTGCAAACAGCCAAAGTCTTGCGCCGTTTGGCTATCATCATGATCTTCCAGATTTCTTTGCCTTTCAGATTCTTGATTTTGTTCACATGATGGATTTCAAGAGGAACGCCTGTTTTGCCGCATAATTCACAGACCTGCGCGGATAATCTATCCTCAAGGGTTGTCCTCGAATGGAAAAACATAAGCGCGTGGTCTTTGATTACATCGTCAAAATCAGTTGCCTTTTTGCATTTCATAAAATCGGCAAATTTGCAGTATTTCACGCCTTTTGCCGTTCGATACGGAACGCTCCAGCTGCCGTTGCTGCTGTAATTGCCTATCACCTTTCTGGCGGTAGTCTTATGCTTGCCCGCAATGGTTTTCAGACAACTGTATTCCATAAAATAAGCAAAATAGCAAAGGCGGCAATAGTTGCTGGCTATTGCGTAGTAATTGCATATTCCTCTTAATTCAGAGTTGTATGATGATACAATTTCCAAATCCGTACATGCGTACAGAAACTTTCTGGCAATGGGTTCAAGCGTACCGTCAGGCAATTGACGGATAATCGCCTTGTCAAAAAGAAAGGGCATGATTTTATCCTTAAATGGCACACACAGTTCTACCTTTCCTTTCAGCGTCCGCTGAAGGTGGGTTCCGTGAGGCTTGACGGTATTATCACGCCGTACCCGAACGTCATATCCGAGAAAACGCGCCGGCTGACTGCTATGGGTTATCAGCGTTTTCTCCGCTGACAGTTCCATTTTGAGTTCCAGACAAATGAAATCGGCAAACGCTTTTTTAATCATTTCACAGTCGGCTTTGTTTCCTTTGACTCCGATGATAAAATCGTCCGCATAGCGGATATATTTCATTACCTTGTCCGTTTGCGAAGCACAGGGCGTTTTTCTCAGCTGTAAGCGTAGCTCTTTCCTGCGTTTCAACAGTGCCATTTTTTCCGAGCCTGACGCGGTTTTCAATTGCTTTCTTATTGCGGCTATCTCTCCTGAGATTTTATCGTATTCAACAGTTCTTACTCTGTCTCTTTCCTTATAAAATCTTTCAGCAGTTTCTTCCGCAAACTTGTCAAGCTCATTCAGATAAATATTGGCAAGCAGAGGGGAGATAATGCCGCCCTGCGGACAGCCAGAGTGGGTGCCGTTATATTGCCAGTCCTCCATATATCCGGCTCTCAGAAATTTCCACACAAGCTTTATCAGCCTTGCGTCTTTAATCTTTCTGCCAATAATATCCACAAGCACATGATGATTGATATTGTCAAAGCAGCCTTTGATGTCACCCTCTACAAACCATCCAACGCCGGTAAATTCCTTTTTCAAGGAATTAAGGGCGGTGTGACAGCTCCTTTGAGGACGGAATCCGTGGGAGCTTTTGGAAAATATCGGCTCATATACTGATTCCAGTATCATTCTCAGAACTTCCTGCACCAGTTTGTCCGTGAAGGTAGGGATTCCGAGCGGACGCATTTTATGACTATTGCGCTTTTTCGGAATATAGGTTCTGCGGACAGGCTTTGGCATATAGCTTTCATCAGACAAGGATTGAATGATTTTATCGATTTTCTCCTGACTGAACCCATCGGCTGTATCGTCCTCTATGCCCTTTGTAGACGCGCCGTTATTGGAATAAAGACTCTGATACGCAATATAGTACAAATCAGGTCTGAGCATATAGCGATACAGTCTTGTGAAGACTTCCTCTTTGTTTTTGCTTGAATTTTTACTGATGTTCACTAAAATCTCGGTTGTTGGTTTCATTTGAGGTATTCCTCCCTAATCAATTTTCGATTTCAGAACACAATAACTGTTCCCCTTCGCCATGTAAGGGTGATTAACCCTCTCGGACTACTATGGGAACTCCGTTGCCCTATTGGATATTCAGCGTCATCTCTCTTGCCTTGCGGCTTAAGATTTATCACCCGAAGGCATTTCGCATAGCTCTTTCGAGCATTCCAACGTAGGCAATCCCCGGTTAGTGCAATAAGCAGGCAAGTGCAGATTGTCGGATATGCTTTCGTTTCGTTATCGCCAGTTCTCTGGTTAGTTATATGAATGATTCGGTAACCCATCGCACAAAGGCGAAATGCAATGTTATTCATATCAGAGGTTGATACTGCTGTTGCAGTTACATACACATTCCTCTGTCCGGACACAACGGAAACTTGAAACTCACATTCAACATTCTATAGTTCTATCCTCATATCTGCTTGACGTTGCGATTCAGCCGCACCTTTGTGTATAAGGTGGCTTACCGCTTCCCTGTCATGCTATTGTTCCGTTTGGCTTTCGCCTCTTCGGTCAGACAGGTCGTCTCCATCGTTACCTTGATGGGTAGTGCCTTAATCTACTTCTTATTGCACCCTATCCGGGCGCGCTCCTTTTGTGTCAGTTGATAAAAATGACATACCGCTTGCGCAGGCATATTCAATGCACGGATAGAGCCAGAAGGCGGTCTTGCCGACGCCTGCCGCGCCGATCATCAGCACATGAACGTCGCCGGTATCCACAATCGCCGTGACGGATTTCTTACCCGTACAGCCAACTACAATGCCCTGCGGGACAGGCTTGTCACCCACAGTCGGCGTATGACCTTCCTTCGCCTGACTCCGCCACTTCTGCGGCGTGAAGGGAACGTGCTGATAGATACGCATGATTTCCTTGCTGGTAGCCCACCGCGCTGTGCCGTGCTGGCCGTCGCCGACGGTCTTGCTCTTGATGTTGTTGAGCGTCATGTTGTTGGAGAAATAAGAAACAGCACCGAGAATGCCGATCATCAACATTCCCGCGATAATCAAAGTGACAGAGCCTGACATAGTTCTTCCTCGCTTTCTTCGGATTCCGATTCAAGCTGTACTGCCGCACAGCCGGACGTTAAATCTTCATTCCAGTCTTTCATTGTCGGAACAAGTATTTCATATTCCACGCCTTGTTCCTCCAGCTTGGCGGCAATACGGCGGTTGGCGGTCTGTCCCGCATCGTCATTGTCAAGGCACAGGTAAACCTTGTCGATGTTTCCGATGTCCTTCATACACTGGAAAAGTACAAGGTCAGAGACCGAACAGGCCGCCGCGTAGCTGTGCTGCTGCCAGTTACTTTTGTGCGTAGAGATGAAGGAGAGCATATCTATCGGCGCTTCAAACAGAAAAATTTGACCGCTTGTGCCGTTCCAATGGAAGCTGAAAGCGGGATCGCTGTTGTCCACATTGCCTTTGAAGCTGCTTTGGCTGCATGAACCGCGCTTGTGAGCGTGTCGGGGAATGTTGTCCTTATCGTACCCGACGAACACCGCGTTGTGGTAATCGGCGGATTCATAGACCATGTTCCTGCGGACAAACATGTGCAGCACATCACGGTCAATCCCTCTGCCGCCGCAGAGATAACCGAACACCCGCAGCATATTGTCATTCTTGGGAGGCAGTGCAAATGGCTTTTTCTCCTTCTCTGCCGGTAAAGATTGAATCAGTTGTGCGCTGCTTCCGCCGTTGAGAAAGACAACCGCTTCGGGAAAGGTCTTTCCGAAGAACCGCTGTGCGAAGTCAATCGCGTCGCCGCCGATCATTTCGTACTGATGAAACCATACGCACCCGCGGAGCGTAACCTTTCTGCCATTGTCAGACCATTCATGCTCTGAGCCGGAGCGCTTGACGCTTTCGCCCATGCTCGTGAGCAGTGCGGCAATATCCGTGTGCTTGGCGCGGTCGATTTCTTCCTTTGATAAATTGACATAATTTGATGTTGACAATTTTTATCTCTCCTTTGCTTATCGTTTTTATGGGCAAAATAAAAAAATTCCGATGCATTTCGACAACATCGGAATTTCTTAATTCAATATTCAGTTTTTGAATTTATCTGTTGATACGATTTTGAATATCCTCTACGGATGGGAGCTGCTCTTTCAATTCATCAGGCAGACTGCTCGTGACTTTGTATTCGCTTACGCCTATGGGTTTGCTCATGTCTTTCAATGAATATTCCGCAATCAGATCGTTCTTGCTCTTGCAAAGCAGCAGACCAATGGACGGATGATCGTTCTCGGTTTTCAGAATTCCGTCCACAGCCGAAAGATAAAAATTCAATTTTCCCGCATATTCCGGCTTGAATTCACCAGCTTTTAATTCTATTACCACATAGCATCGAAGATTCAGATTATAGAAAAGCAGATCAATATAAAAATCTTCTCCGCCGACATTCAGATGATATTGATTGCCAAGAAACGCAAATCCCTTACCGAGTTCCAACAGTAGTTTGGTCATATTCCTAACAAGTTCACGCTCAATATCGCGCTCTAACATCTCTTTGCCAAAGGGGACAAAGTCAAAAATATAAGGGTCTTTCATTGTCTGCAGAGCAAGCTCACTTTGTGGTTTGGCAAGTCGATATTCAAAATTGGAAGTCTTTTCTCTCAATGCTTGCCGACCGTATAAGTCACTTTCTATTTGATGTACAAGAACATTTCTCGACCACCCGTTTTCTATGATTTGCTCAATATACCATTTGCGCACATCGGTATTATTGATTTTATCCAGTAAGACCACGTTGTGTCCCCACGGAATTTGTGCAACAGCTCGTTGCACAAATTCTTCGTCATCATACGTTTCTGCCAACTTAGCCATATATTTCAAATTTCTGACAGAATAACCTGTAG
>JAEEGF011844589.1_pt1 | contig 10103 bp, 11 predicted proteins | sample 9134171 | NCBI WGS metagenome assembly JAEEGF01 (sample SAMN16246542, study PRJNA631951) | gut metagenome | biome: gut microbiome; feature: rumen; material: AP-attached | host: Bos | place: Iran: Karaj | collected 2018-10 | reverse complement strand
CGACACCCTCTGCGCCCGCGTGCAAGGAATGTCGCTGGCCGATGCCGCCCTGGAAATCAACCACTGGTGCCACGAGCAGGCCACCTACCAGCCCTCGGACGGCCGGACGGGCTCGCCGGAGGACATCATGCTCCGCGGTGTAGGCCGATGCGGCGAAGAATCCGTCCTGGCGGTGGCGGCGTTACGGGCAGCCGGCATTCCCGCGCGTCAGGTATATACGCCGCGATGGGCGCACACCGATGACAACCACGCCTGGGTGGAAGTATGGACCGGCGACGGCTGGCATTTCATGGGCGCCTGCGAGCCCGAACCCGCCCTGGACAGGGCCTGGTTCAATGGCGCAGTCTCCCGGGCTATGATCCTCCACACCAAGGTATATGGCAACTACAAGGGCCCCGAAGACGTCATCCAGCGCACCCCGTGCTATACGGAAATCAATGTGGTACGGGGCTACGTTCCCGCCCGTCGCACCACGGTCACGGTGCTTGAAGACGGCCGTCCGGCCAAGGATGCGCAGGTGAGTTTCCGCATCTACAATTACGCCGAATTCTATAACGTAGTCACCTACAAGGCCGATAATCGCGGCCGCGCCTCCCTGGACATGGGCCTCGGCGACATGTTCGTGTTGGCCTGGCACGGCAACCGTTTTGGGTATGGGGTGGCCCGTGGAGAATCCCTCACCGTGGAGCTGAACCATACCTTCGGCGAAGAATTTGCCGATGAACTGGACGTCACCCCTCCCGCCGAGCATCCTCTGGCCTCCACCGTCACGCAAGAAATGGCCGATGAAAACACCCGCCGCCTGGCCGAAGAAGACGCCATCCGCGCAGCGCACGACCACGTCAATCACGGAGTAGAGGCCTTCAGAAGCCGGTATCCGGACAGGGCCGACGCCATCCTTTCGCTGCTGTCCGCCAAAGACCTGGCCGATGTCAAATACCCCGTCCTGGAAGACGCCCTTCTGGGCACGGGACCGGCCCGGGTGGAGCTGGAACACCTGCGGCCTTATCGGGCCGAAATCCTGGCCTCCGACGAAGTGAAAGGCCTTTCCACGCGGCAGGAAGTGATGGAGTGGTGCAAGGAAAACATCGAGATTGTGGAAGGCCGCAACCCGCAGAATCTGCGCACCTCCCCCATCGCCGTCTGGCGTTCCCGCAAGGCCGATGACCTGGGCTTCAAGATCTTTTACGTGGCCCTTTGCCGCACGCTGGGCATCGAAGCGCAGATGGACCTGGCGACGGGGGCGGTGGAGAAATCGGCCCCACAGGCTTTTCTGCGGCCTTTATCGGACCGCTATTTCCGGGACTACACCCTCACCCGGGTTACCCCGGAGGGCACTTTCCTGCTGGATTATGAGGAGACCGGCCTGCCGGACATTCTGAGCGTGGACGAGGGGTACTACCTCCTCACCACCGGCACGCGCCTGGCCGATGGCAGCGTCCTGGTCCGGCTGGAATTCTTCAACCTTGCGGGCGGCGATAAGCGTGACTTGGTCCCCGTTACGCGCGTTTCGGCCGACAAGCCGTCGGTCATCGGCAACATGGACGTGGACGCCCTGCTACCCCAGACCGGCCGGGGGTATTTCCTGCTCACCATCATGGGCGACAAGGACGAGCCCACCAGCCACGCCCGAAGCGAACTCGCCGCCGCCTCGCAGCTGCTGGAGGACTGGGGCAGGCCGATTGTGGAACTCCCCGCCACCACTCCCCTGCTGGAGCAGGTCCCGGGGCCGCACAACATTCCCGTCATCGTGCTTTGCGACAGCTTCGGCCGCGTATTTTACGTCTCCAGTGGATATAACACCTCCCTGGCCGCCGACCTCGAACGAATCATTCCCAAACTATGAGTTACTTCATTGAAGCCTGCTGCCCGGATTTGTCTGGCGTGCGCACTGCCGTGCAGGCGGGGGCGGGGCGTATTGAGCTGTGCGAGGAGCTGGGGATTGGGGGTGTAACGCCTTCGGAAACGTTTCTTCGCCAGGCGCTGGATGTGGCGGGTCGCGTGCCCGTCAACGTTCTCATCCGGCCCCGCGGCGGGAATTTCGTGTACACCCCCGATGAAGTGGAGCAGATGCTGCGCTCCATCCGGATGTGCCGGGCCGCTGGTGCGAACGGAGTGGTGATTGGCGCGCTTTTGGCCGATGGCTCCGTGGACATCGGCACGGTCTCCCGGCTCGTTCACGAAGCCGAGGGGCTTGACATCACCTTCCACCGCGCGTTTGATGAAAGCGCAGACCTTGCGAAAGCCCTGGAGGATATTATCGGGCTGGGTATCAAACGCATCCTCACCTCCGGCGGATGCCCCACCGCCTATCTGGGCCGCTTCGTCCTGCGGGACTTAGTTATGCAAGCCGCCGGCCGCATCACCATCATGCCCGGCTGCGGCATCCTCCCTTCCAACCTCAACGAAATCGCCACCATCACCGCCGCCACCGAATTCCACGGCTCCAAAATATTACAACAATAGTTTGAGGGCAATCACGGCGCAGGCTTCGGCATCGGCGAGGGCGTGGTGGTGGTTGCGGAGGTCGTAGCCGCAGGCGGCGGCCACAGTGTGGAGTTGGTGGTTGGGTAGGGATCGGCCAAAATGGCGGCGGGAGGCCGCGAGGGTGTCCAAAAAGCGGTAGCCGGGATAGCGCAGGCCGTAGGCGCTGAACACGGCCTTGAGGCAGCCTTCGTCGAAGCGGGCGTTGTGGGCGACGAAGGGGACGTCGGGGAAGTGATCGGCCTGAAAGGCGGCCAGAATGCGGTCCTCAATCTGGTCCCATACGTCCGGGAAGAGCGGGGCGTCTTCCGTATCGTCCGGGCCCAGGCCGTGGACCTGCTGGCAGAACCAGGCGTAGTAGTCCGGATACGGATGGATGAGGCTGTAGAAGGAGTCCACCACCTCCCCGTCGCGCACGATGACCACCCCCACCGAGCACACGCTGGACGGGCTTCCGTTGGCCGTTTCAAAATCTATGGCAACGAGGGAGTTGGACATTACTAATACGGCACCTCCTTCAAATGCCGGTGAACCGTATCCAGGACTCTTTGGCAGCTGGCGGCATTGTTGGCGGCGATGAACATGGAGGGTTTGTAAGGCGACGGCCTGTTGCCGGAGAAATCGCAGATGGATCCACCGGCTTCGGTGAGGATGAGGCATGCGGCGGCATAGTCCCAGGGCATGAGGCGAATCTCGAAGTACAGATCGGCGTATCCTGCCGCCATCAGGCACAGTTCCACGGCAGCCGATCCCGTGCGGCGGACGTCGTTGCACTCCAGATACAAGTCGTAGATGATGTCGCTGCAGGCCCGGGCCAGTTCCTTCCGGTATGTGCTCATGGCCGTGAACAGCAGGCCCTGTTCGAAGGGCCGGGCCGATACATGAATCGGCTTACCGTTGCAGAAAGCGCCCTTCCCTTTTTCGGCCGTGTACAGTTCCCCGCGCCAGGGGCTGTAGACGACGCCCAGAAGGGGCTCTCCCCCGCTAACGAGGGCTACGCTGATGCAGCAGTTCTCGTTGCCGCGGGCATAGTTGGCCGTTCCGTCGATGGGGTCGATGACCCACACCGCCTGGTGGCCCTGGATGTCAGTGAGGTCCTCTTCCTCGCAAAGGAAGCCGATCTCCGGATACCGCGCTTTCAACTCACGGGTAAGGTAATGCTGCACCGCCAGATCCGACGACGTCACAATATTCTCCCTCACCCCCTTATCCATCACCTCAAAACCACCGGTCCGGTCCATCAGTTTGGACGCCTCCCGGACAATGTCTATAACAACTTGTATTTCCATAATATTATACATTTTTCGAATCCATACAAATGGTCACCGGGCCGTCGTTGACCAGGGCCACTTTCATATCGGCGCCGAACTCGCCGGTCCCGACGGGTTTGCCGATGGCGGCCGACATCCGCCGGCAGAACTCCTCATACAGCGGAATGGCCTTCTCGTGGCCCGCGGCCTCGATGTAGGACGGCCGATTGCCTTTTTTTGTCGACGCCATCAGTGTGAACTGGCTCACCACCAGCACGTCGCCGCCCACGTCCAGCACGCTGCGGTTCATCACGCCGTCCTCGTCGTTGAAAATCCGCAACGCCGCCGTTTTCCGCACCAGGTAGTCTATATCGGCCTCATCATCCTGATGGCCGACGCCCAACAGAATCATCAGCCCCGGGCCGATGGCCGATTTCACCGCCCCGCCGATACTCACCGAGGCCGATGCCACTCTTTGAATCACTACTCGCATAACACGTCGGTAAAAGAGGAATCCCGGCCCATTACTTTTTCGGCGTACGGGCATACAGGCCGAATCTTATAGCTATTCTCTCGGGCAAAAGCCACGGCGGCGTCCAGTAATGCCCGGGCCACACCCCTACCTTGGAAGGCCGGCTCCACCACCGTATGCATAATGGCGAATGCGATGTCACTGACCCATTCGTAGGACAGGTATCCCATTCGAACACCGTCTTCCTCCGCCAGGAAAAAACCTTGCTCCAGATTGTTCTTATGAGTGATTTCCATTACTTGTTCAACTTATAGGTGAGCGCCTTGGAAGGGCAGGCGTCAATCTGCGCCATCAATTCCTCCTTGGTAGCATTCTCAGGCTTACACCAAGGGCGCTCCTGGGGGTTATACACCTTGGGGAGCATCTTTACGCAAATGCCGGCGTGCTGGCAAAGTTCCGGTTTCCAAATTATGGTCAAGTCTTGGGTTTTATATTCTTTTTCCATGTCCGTGCTGTGTTCTTCTTGATTTTCAAATGGCAACTCCTCGGGTGACTGAATATAGTCGATGGCTTTTTCCGGGGAAATAACGCTGTGGCCAAGGCGCTTTTCAAAATCTTCGCGGGCGTTCTTTGCGACCTCTGCGCCTTCTTTCGCAACTACAGCATTTTCACCTAAACCTTCAGGATTACGTTCCTTACTAAGCTGTGTAGCTGATTCCTCTGCTAATGCGTTAAGGAGTAGCTCCATATTAGACATATTATCACGCAAGTTTTCCTTTGTTAGCCCTTTAAAAGCTTTGTATTCGCGCGTAGAGAGCCCGCTCCAGGTCTTGGTCATTAAGTCTGTGAGAAAAGCGAAATCGACCTCTTTGGTTACACCACCACGTTTCCATTCATCTGTAAGGTCTTTTCGTATTTCAATTGTTTTGACACGTCGTTTAATCCAGTTCTCAGAATAACCAAGACGACGATAATCAGATATAGCCTGGTCAATGCTTCTCTCGGGATCAATAGCCTGGTTAATACGTTCTGCCGCAACTGTCGCCATCCAGACCTTGATCGGTTCCGCTTTTTTGGAAGGAATGGACTCAATGATGCGGAACATGTCTCTCATATCCGCGACATCTGTCTTGTACTTTTTACCATCTTTGGGTGACACCATTCTCAGTTGGTGACAATTTGTCACCAACTCATTTCCTTCAGCTACTAGCCTCTCTTTCAATTTATTCCAATACTTTCTTGCCGCGTCATAGTCTTTACTCTCAACAAGCACCCCACATACGTCAACAATGGAAAAGAACCATTCCTGCTTGTCCTCATCCCACGCCGTGCGAATCTTTTTTGATTCAAACAACTGTATTTTCTCAATATCTGACATAGCCTTTTTTTTGTCGCAAAAATATGAGGAACACACCGCTTCTCCAAGTTTTGGCAAGGTTTGCCAAAATTTGGTTTTCTAAGAAATTATACTTCCCCCGTTACTTCTTGAAATCTGGGAACTTCTTTACCGTCAACCACTACGTTCTCAAAGAAGTTATCGTACGGACGAATCCAGATTTCCTTTTCACCGTACATAGCCTGATACACCACGGCCTTTTTGTCCGGTTCAGCCTCTATACGTGCTATGTGAAGCAGCCTGTACAGCTGGCCATTTTTGAAGTGTCTGAAGTATCTGTCCATCTAAATATGCGTTTACTCTGCTAATATACGAAATCTTGCGCAATTGCTGGCAGCACCAGCTTCGGGATGCACATATCATAACCATCTCATTATCAATACCTTATTTATTTTTCTTGATCCCGCCGAGGATAAAGAAAAATAGTTACAACATTGATAATGAGCCCATTACGCGCCAAGCAGTCCCATACCCGGCACAACCAGCAGCGTCACTACTCGCATAACAGTTCCATTGACGTGTATTGCGGGGCCATTCCCTGCGCCTCATAGAAGGCCCTCGCGGCGGAGTTGCCTTCCCAGACGTGAAGGGTGATGTTGTGGCAGCCTTTTTCCTTGGCAAAAGCCTTCACATATTCGAACAGCGCGGTGCCGATGCGAAGTCCGCGGGCCGATTCCCTCACGCACAAGTCGTCCAGATACAAAGTAGTGAGCGGCATCAGGGAGCCGCTGTCCTGGTGCCGGAGGGCGCAGAAGGCGTATCCCAACACGGCGCCCTCCCGCTCGTACACGAAGACGGGGGTGTCCGGATTTTCGAAGATGGCAAGGATTTCCTGATCGGTGTACTTCTTCCCTATCGGCCGGAAGAGGTCCGGCCTGATGGCGTGATGCACGGCCAGGACCTGCCCCAGAAGCATGTTTACTGCTTCCAGGTCTTTGGGCTCTGCCGGACGGATGATGTGTTCTGCCATATGCAACCTACCTTATAATCTCTTCCAGGAACTCTGAAGCATCGGCCACGCAGTCCGGGCAGTCGCGGAGGACCTTGCCGGTGCCGACGCCTTTCAGCAGCTTGCACTGGGTGGCGCCGTTGCGCTGCTGGAACTTCGTCATCATCTGCTTCATCCGGGCGCGGGACTCGTTGCGGTCTTTGGTAGCCAGGCCGATAATCATCCCCGCACCCACCAACGCTCCGCACGTCCCTTCCATGTTGCCCATCCCGGTACCGTACGCACCGGCGATGTCCAGCGCGGTCTGCTCCGGCAAGCCCACCAGGTCACAATAGGTGCACACCACAGCCTGTGCGCAGTTATGGGAGTTGCAGCGCTTCTTTTCCGCTGCCAGATGTTTACGTGTTTCCATAAATAATTCTTAGCAAAATCAATATTTTTTTATAATCCTGGCACCACAACCACCACATCCTCCTTGTTCACGGACAGGCCCACCCAGACATCAGGCCCAATCACGACGGCTTTGGGATAGTTGTAGCCAAGGGTTTTGTAGCGACCGTCTTGCCTTCGCGCGGGAAGGTCTGCGGGGCCGGCCAGGAGGCAGGCACGGTCAAACAGATAACCGTCCTGGGAAAAAGCCATGGCCAGCGCCCTTCTGGACTTGTTTCCCGTGGGATTGCCCACCCAGAACGCCGTTCCGTCGGGGAGGTTGCCGGCGCATTGCTTGGAGCGGGAATCGGGGATGGCAGACTTCATGGGCGCACTCCAGCTCACTCCCCTGTCCTTGGAAATCGAATACAGTTTCACGAACGACGACGCCTGGTCACGCATGAACATGACCAGCGTACCGTCCCGGGCCACATACTGGCTGGGTTCGATGGGCCGCCCCTCCCCTTCCGGGAACGACGCTTTCTTCCACCCTCGCACGCCGGACGGGTCGTCCGTATAGACCGGGCACAGGAGGTTTCCGGGCCGAAAATGCACCGCCCCCACGATGCGCCCTTCCGGCAGCGTCAGGGGGTCCTGCTCGAAGATGCCGTCTACCGGGGAACCATCGGCCATCATTACCGGCCGAGGCTCACTCCATGACTCTCCGTCGGCCGTGCCGATGTAAAACGCCCTCCCGCCCTGGGAGCGGTCCGGCGCGAAGGTGTAATTCACCAGCGCCGTCAGCGTATCGGCACTGCAAATCCATCCCCCCGGCGAAGCGAAGTACTCTTCCGTGGGTGGAACCAGAACCTGCGGCCCATCCCACCTCCTGCCATCGGCGCTGGTCGAGAGCATGATCCGGGTGTCCGGCGTGTCCTCATCCCTTTCCGACTGCTGCCACATGCAATAATACCGTCCCTTGAAGAACGTGAGTACTACATTGTTCACATATCCGTCGGACCGGAATACCTCTATCCACTCTGCATTTTCGCACCTGGGAAGGCCCAGAGACAGGGTATCGGCGCAGTCAATAACACCTTCTGCCATACAAGGCCGCATACGAAAACCCTGGCATCCCTGAAAAAGAATGCACAGAAAAATCAGATGCAAGATGGTGCGGCGCATATCTCCCCAAAGATAACAATTTTCCAAAAGAATTATTTGTATCTTTGCAAATATGGAGATTCTTTTTGCTTTTCTTGGCGGGTTTGTCCTTACCGCCCTCATTGCTTTCTTCGTGGCAAGAAGCGTTGTCAAATCCCGCGTTTCCCAGGCCGATGAAAAGGCCCGGCTGGAGGTGGAATCGGCCTATAAGGTGGAGATTGCCCGTCTGGAAACTGAGCTGCAACACGCCAAGGAAGCCAAGGATGAAGCGAAGAAAGAGGCCGCCGAAAGGAATGCCGAGGCCATGAAAGCCCTCCAGGAGCGGTTCGACGAGACCATCGGCAAGGTGAAGGCCCAGATTAAAGGTGACACCGACGACATGCTCAAGGCACGCCAGCAGGAGTTCTCGGAGAAGAGCAACAAGGATATCGAGCAAATCCTCGGTCCCCTGAAGGACCGGATGAAAGACCTGAAGGAGGAGATGGAGAAGGGCAACAAGGAGCAGATAGACCTGAAGGCCAAGATGGAGAAGTACGTGGACGACATGCTCAAGCACAGCGACGCCGCCCGCAAGAGCGCCGATGAACTGGCCAACGCCTTCATGTACGGCAGCAAGCTGCAGGGAGACTGGGGAGAAACCATCCTGTCCGAACTCCTCTCCTCGCAGGGCCTCACCGAGGGCGTCAACTTTGAGACGCAGTACGTCGTATACGACGCCCATGGCAAGGCGGTCAAGAACGCCGACGGCAATACCATGCGCCTGGACGTCATCCTGCACCTGGGAGACAACCGGGAGGTCATCGTGGACTCCAAGGTATCCCTGAAAGCCTACATGGATTACGTGAATGCAGAGAACGAGGAGGACCGCAAAGTCTTCCTGAAAGAGCACGTCAACAGTATCAAGAGGCATGTGAACGAGCTTGCCAACAAGGACTACTCTTCCTATATCCAGCCTCCGAAAGTGTCCGCGGGCTTTGTGATGATGTTCGTTCCCAACGCCGGTGCCTTATGGACGGCTCTCCGTGCAGAACCCGGCCTCTGGCGCTGGGCGGCCGACAAAAACGTCTACATTGCCGACGAACAAAGCCTGTACGGCGCCCTTCGCATTGTGGACATCACCTGGAAGCAGATCAAACAGGCCGAGAATCACCAGAAAGTCTTCGACCTTGCCGATACCATCATAAAACGCATCGCAGAATACGTAGTCCGGTATAACGCCATTGGTGAGGCCCTGGACAAGACCGTCCAGGCATACCGGGACGGCTCCGTCAAACTCTCCCCGGAAGGCCAGAGCATCATCACCACCGCCAAGCAGCTGATCGATCTGGGGGCCGATGCCAAACAAATGGTCAAAGTGGGCTCCAAAAGCTCCAAAAAGAAACTCCCCGTGTGGCAGATTCTCTCCATCGACACCCCTGTCCTGCTGGATAACACAACATCTGAAGACAAAGAGGAGCTGGAAGAGCTGCCCGACGAGCAGCAGTAACGCTCCCAACCTGAAAGCCGCTTTTAGCCGTCTTTTTTCTTCCGTTCATACGCCAGCATCTTGGCATCCTCGTACCGCGCCCGGTCCTCATCAAACTGCCGGTCCCATTCCCGGTAGTACTCCATCTTGGGGTCTTCGAACAGGGACATCTGGACGGCCGATTCGTGAGTCAACCGCGACACCCCCAAGCCAACCTGACGGATGGGCGTAACGCCGTCCCATACCTCCGTGAGCATCTTACGGGCCGCATTCAAGATGATGGCTGTCACATCGGAAGGCTGTTCCAGCGTGGTCTGTTTCTGGGCCACGGAGAAGTCCTTGTACTTTATGAACATAGACACGCAGGAGGCGCGGAAGTCGTCCCGGCGAATGCGGTGTGCAACTATGCAGGCCACATTAAACAAAGCCTTGTCAATGTCCTTAGGGTCTATGTAGTCCTTTGCGAACGTCCGCTCAGCGCTATAACTTTTGGCTTCTGCCACCTCCGTTTCTACCGGAGAATCATCCCGCCCATTCGCGTTCTCGTGCAGCTG
>JAEEGF011295823.1_pt1 | contig 10103 bp, 5 predicted proteins | sample 9134171 | NCBI WGS metagenome assembly JAEEGF01 (sample SAMN16246542, study PRJNA631951) | gut metagenome | biome: gut microbiome; feature: rumen; material: AP-attached | host: Bos | place: Iran: Karaj | collected 2018-10 | reverse complement strand
CGATGGCTTTGCGGATAGTCGCTTTGAGCTGTGCGGATGATGATTCGTTCAGTTTCATAATGCAATGATAATTTACGAGGCAAATTTAAGCATTTTTTGCAAAAATGCTACAAACTTGCCTAAAAATCTTCTTCAAAACGCTGTAACTGCATTTTTACACTGGCATAACTCTGCTTTCTGTCACGCAATTGCTGGAGATATACGCTTGCTAACTGTGCCACCTCTGCCTGATTGGCTTGGGTGGCATATTGCTGTGACTTGGTAGCCCAATCAATGGCTTCGTCCATCTGTTCGAGCATTTCATGACCCAAAGCCAGGTTAAAAGCGGCATACATCTTCTTCTTGGCACTCTTACTTGAGTCGAAGGTTTTCTGCCAAAGATTTACGGCTTCTTCCCATTTGTCCTCTTTTACAGAAATGACAGCATCGCGCATAGCCACAGAGCCATTAGTAAAATAGTAACGATTGGCCGATTGCCAATAGGGTACGAAAGTTTTGGCGATGAACTCACCGGCATAAGTTGATGCCTCTCTTAAAATTGTTTGCTGATTGGGCAGATCGTGTACGGCTCCATTGATATCATCGCCAAATCCTTGCCAAAAGATGCTATCTACCTTGCTGATGGGGGTGCGAGGCGACTGTTGGGGGAGGTAGATGCGAATGGTGGGAGCAACCTTGACATCAGTATTTGCTACAAACAGGCCGAAATAAGGATCTGGTGTAGCTTTCGATTCCACACGCATCTCTATGTTCTCTACGGAGATGAGGAAATCTGCATCTAATTGCATAGTGAGGTTGTACACTTCGTCCTGAGTAAGAGCCCGGGGAGTTTCCTCGTTGTTGGAGGCACGCAAGGCAGAGTCGCAGATGATGACTGTGTCGAAGTAGTCACCATCTGCCAATGCCTGTGCCAATGCTTCTGTGGTGGTCTTGCCATCACCTGAGAAATATTGTGTCTTTTGATACAGCAAACGGGAATTTACATCGAGTTTGTCAACAAACTGACTGGCCAATGTAGGAGGAGCTGAGGGTAACATGTTGTTTACCACAGCTACTTTCCTGAGTTGGTTGGGGAAGCTCATCTCAGCTGGCATCAGATAGTCAATAGACAATAGGTCGATGCTTTGGCAGCTCCACAACAGCGTTACGCTAAACAAAAGAAACAATACTTTTTTCATAGTGGTACCTTTTTATGGTCAAAGACCCCTTCCGTGACAATTTTTGAACTTCTTGCCGCTTCCACAAGGACATGGGTCATTGCGACCCACAGTCTTCGGTGCCTTATACGGAGTTCTTTGTTGCTCTCGAGTGTCACGTGCTGCAGCAGCCTGCTGAGCAGGGTCACCACCAGTAGCAGCAGGTGCTTCGTGCTTGTTCTCACGCAACTGGCTGGTGTCTTGCCGCATCTCAGGAGCAGCTTGACGAACTTCCTGAGGCTCCTGGAGAGGAATTTGTCCACGCATTAATATAGATATGGTGTCGTTGTTGATGACTTCCACCATATCGTCGAACAACTTGGCAGAATCGAGCTTGTAGAGTACCAAAGGATCCTTCTGCTCGTAGCGGGCATTCTGCACAGAGTTACGCAGTTCGTCAAGACTACGCAGATTTTCTTTCCACTCCTCATCAATCACATGCAACAGGATAGACTTCTCAAACTGCTTTACAATGGTCTTGCACTCAGTCTCGTAAGCCTCTTTAAGGTTACAAGAGATGTTGTATACCTTACGGCCATCGGTAATAGGAATCAGAATGTTTTCGTACATCTGTCCCTGTGTTTCATAAACCTGCTTGATGACAGGATTGGCAATTTCAGCCATATGGTCGGTGCGTTGCTTGAAGTGAAGCATTGCATTATCGAAAATCATGCCTGCCAGATCTTCCTTGTTCTTGTTCATGAAGTCTTCCTCGCTAAACGGTGTCTCCAATGCGAATGTTTTGAGAATCTCCATCTTACAGTCGTCGTATGTTGCCAATTGGGTAGCATTTACGCAACGTTCCCAAATCATATTGGCGATATCCATGCCAATACGTTCACCCATCAAGGCGTGACGACGCTTTTCATAAATAACCGTTCGCTGTTTGTTCATTACATCATCGTAATCAAGCAAGTGCTTACGGATGCCGAAGTTGTTCTCTTCCACCTTCTTCTGTGCATTCTCGATAGAACGGGTTATAAGGCTATGCTCCAGCACCTCACCTTCCTTGAAACCCATGCGGTCCATAAGTCGAGCTACCTTTTCGGAAGCAAACTTACGCATCAGGTCGTCTTCCAAAGATACGAAGAACACAGATGAGCCTGGGTCACCCTGACGACCTGAACGGCCTCGCAACTGACGGTCTACACGACGTGACTCATGGCGCTCTGTACCAATGATAGCTAAACCACCAGCCTCACGCACTTCAGGACTTAGCTTAATATCGGTACCACGACCCGCCATGTTGGTAGCAATGGTAACGATGCTGGTTTGACCTGCCTGAGCCACAATCTCAGCCTCGCGTTGGTGTAGCTTAGCATTTAGAACGTTGTGCTTAATCTTTCGCATAGCCAACATACGACTCAAGGTCTCTGAGATCTCCACAGAGGTGGTACCCACCAATACTGGGCGACCTTGGCTGACCATATACTCGATTTCTTCAATAACAGCCTTGTATTTTTCACGTTTCGTCTTATAAACTCGATCATTCAGATCCTTACGGATAACAGGACGGTTGGTAGGAATTACCACTACCTCCAGTTTGTAGATATCCCAGAACTCGCCTTCCTCTGTTTCTGCTGTACCAGTCATACCTGCCAGCTTGTGATACATACGGAAGTAGTTCTGCAAGGTAATAGTTGCGAAAGTCTGCGTAGCGCCTTCAATCTTCACACGTTCCTTGGATTCTACTGCTTGGTGCAATCCGTCAGACCAGCGCCGGCCTTCCATGATACGACCTGTCTGCTCATCCACAATCTTCACCTCACCGTTAAGCACCACATAATCCACGTCAATCTCAAACATGGTGTATGCTTTCAGCAACTGAATCAAGGTGTGCACTCGCTCTGCCTTTGTAGAGTAGATGTTCAACATCTCATCTTTCTTGTTCAGACGCTCCTCGTCATTCAGGCTCTTGTCATTTTCCAGTTCAGCCAATTGAGTAACGATATCGGGCAAGACGAAGAAATCTGGCTCAGAAGTGTAGCTACTCAGTTCCTCAAAACCTTTATCGGTAAGTTCTACGCTTTTGAGTTTCTCATCGATGACGAAGTACAGAGGATCTGTTACCTCGTGCATACGCTTCATGTTCTGCTCCATATAGATTTCCTCAGTAGCCAGCATACCCGTCTTGATGCCTTGTTCACTTAGGAACTTGATCAAAGGTTTGTTTTTGGGCAATGCCTTGTGGCTTCGATAGAGGGCAAGGAAACCATCCTCCACCTCTTTCTTGTCTTCCGAATAAATCAGCTTACGAGCTTCTGCCAAGTATTTTGTAGCTAGGTCACGCTGCTTTGCCACCAAACGTTCTACATAAGGGCGAAAGTCCTCGAACAACTTAGTGTCTGCATTCTGAGGAATAGGACCAGAGATAATCAGAGGGGTACGTGCATCGTCAATCAACACAGAGTCAACCTCATCGACAATGGCGTAGTTGTGCTTGCGCTGCACCAGGTCTTGTGGACGGGTGGCCATATTATCACGCAGATAATCGAAACCAAACTCGTTATTTGTGCCGAAAGTGATATCGGCCATATAGGCATTGCGACGAGCTGGCGAGTTAGGCTGGTGTTTGTCGATACAATCCACGCTCAAGCCGTGGAACATATAAAGCGGACCCATCCACTCGGCATCTCGCTTTGCCAGATAATCATTCACTGTCACCACATGTACACCATTACCGGTCAGGGCATTGAGGAATACAGGTAGGGTAGCTACCAGGGTCTTACCTTCACCTGTTGCCATCTCAGCAATCTTACCTTGATGCAATACCACGCCACCGATAAGCTGTACGTCATAGTGTACCATATTCCAAGTCACCTCGTTACCACCAGCAATCCAGTGGTTCTGATATATTGCTTTGTCATCTTCAATGCGTACAAAATCATGCGTAGCTGCCAAATCACGGTCGAAGTCGGTGGCAGTAACTACAATCTCCTCTTTTTCAGAGAAACGCTTGGCAGTTTCCTTTACGATAGCAAACACTTGAGGCAACACCTCGTTAAGCTTCTCCTCAAAGAGCTCTAAAATTTCCTTCTCTATCTTGTCGATTTGTGCGAAGATAGGTTCACGGTCTTCCAGTTCAGTAACTTCAATTTTAGCTTTTAGCTCGTCAATCTTCGCACGTTTCTCTATGGCAGAGTCCTGGATGTAACGCCTGATTTCGTGTGTCTTAGCACGCAGTGCATCGTTGTCAAGCTGTTCAATCTCTGGTGAGGCAGCCTTAATTTTGTCAATCCAAGGCTTGATTTCCCTCATGTCCTTCTGCGACTTATTGCCGAAGATTTTGGTCAAAAAATCATTAAATCCCATTATGTTAACTTTTTATTATTTCGTTTATATAAATGCGTACTTTGCCCGTACGGGTTGCAAAGTTACACTTTTTTACTGACTTATTAGCCTATTTTTGAAAAAAATAGCTTATTCGGTGAAAGGCAATAGCGAACATCCATTGGGGGCACGAATGTGGATGGCGTTTGCGATGGTTGGTGCGATACGTTCTGCCACCACAGGAATGGCGATAGTCTCGGCCTTAAAAGTGGGGTGCAGGATGATAAAGGGTGTAGGTGGTTCTGCAACGCTTACTACTTGTTTCTCAGCCTTCTGCTCATCTATGATTTGCCATCCTGGAAGCACCTCAATTACCAGGTCTCCAGAGCGTTTGCGATGATAGCCATTACGACTGCGTTCAGTACGTTCTGTATAAGGAGCCAACAATAGACGATTGGCAGAATAAACTTCATTTACCCCACTAAACTGCATCAAGAACTCAGAGGCCTTTTGCTGTAGATCAGCCATATCAAGGTGCTTGTCCGCTATCAGTTTGTGATTGAGGAAAATTTGTTGGTCATAGTAATGCTCCACATATTCCCCTTCACCGAAGGTGGCCATGAGGAACATATTCAACAAAGTGGCACAACGATTCAGGTAAAACTCCCCTGTTGGAATGTTATAGGGCGAAAGGTCGCTATAGACAGGGTCTGTAAAGCCAGTAGAACTAATGCACAGCAATACATGACTCATACCCACCTTACGTTCCAACATATCCAATAACTGTTCGATGCAATGATCAATGCCCATATAAACAGTTTGCATTTCATGCTCAACCGTTTGTAGAGGTTGATGTTGGTAAGTGCCTGCGTAATAAGTGAGTGAGAGGAAGTCTGTCACATCGTCCTTATTGATATCACTCTTCGCTAACAATTCTTCCGTCAATCTATTCACCTCGTCATTTACTGTTGGGGTAGTGACCAAGCGACGATAGCGATTCAACTTGTCTTTGTCCTTTACCCGTAGGTCGGGGCCTTGCTGAGCATTGAAGTCGTTTAGCCAAGCAGGGAAATCTTTATAATAGGTTGTGCTGCACCATTTTCCCGTCTCTGGGTTAATCCAAAAAGCTCCGTTGGCGCTATGTCCGGCTGAGATGATGGCAGCATCACGGGTAGGGGCTATAGCATATACTAAAGCCTCTCCTTGTGTGGCAATCTTCAGCTCATCGGGCAGGGTAGAGGTAAGCATTTGGTTGGCAGAGCCATTCTCATTGGTATTATTGCCCATAAAGGCAGGATCATCCACGCAATTGCGAGGCCTACCGGTTTCTCTGTCAAGCCATTCGTGGCCTACAATACCATTCAGCGAAGGAGTAGTACCAGTGTAGATAGCAGCCATAGCAGATGCCCTGTCTTTAGCATGGAAGGAGAACTGTACTTGCTGATAGACCTTCCCGTCTCGGAGCAGACGCTTGAATCCATGTTGCCCATAATACGGAGTAAACTCCTCCATATAGTCTGTACGCAACTGATCGATAGTGAGCGACACCACCAAACGTGGCTGAGCAGACACCTCTTGCTGGTGCCAACCTCCTATTGTCAGGACTAATATGGATGCCAATAGTTCTTTTCTCATCGTTTATGGGAATATGATAATAACCAATTGCTTGCTGAACGTTCCAACAAACACAATGCCAAAGGCAGTACGGCAAGTGGAAATTTTTGTGGAATAAGCGCCCAACAAATGATAAATAATGTTAATTCCATCGTTAATACAATCAGATAATGACTCTTCTGTATCTTTTTTACCTTACTGATGAACCAAGGTAATAATAATAGGTGTAGAGGATGGAAGAGTAACAATAGATAGTTGGGACTCACTGTGGGATGTTCTGAGAACAATGTTAAGAAAGTGATGATACAGCCCGCAACACCAGCCGTAAAGAACAAGATGAGGTCGAAACCCCACAAACTTTTGCGAGAACGTATTCCGTAGATGGTGAGAATGGTTGTCATAATGAATAGGAACGTAGCACAACGGAAAGGAGTCAATGGTGTATCTTGGCGAACCTTATCGGCTTCAGGAATAACCACCAAAGAATGATTCTGAGCTACTAAAGGTAAAGATTTTTTTTCATTGGGAAGTATAACGGCTGAAGCGAAAAACTCTTCCAAATACAAAGGTATAAACATCATCATCCTGCGGGATATGGGCTTGTCGGCCTCACTACCCAGGCAAAGGTCGATACCAAATTGAGACCAGGAATTGTTAGAGGTAAACTCGTGCACGATGCTTCGGAAAGACTGACCAGTCTCTATGGTTTGCATATCGTCCTGATACTTCAATTCCCCCTGCAAGCACTTCTCTATTAAGTCTCTGGGACGAGTGGCACAGTTGTCGTAGAAATAATTATAGCGATACATCCTATTTTGTGGCTTGTAGTTCTCGTTTAGCAATCCAATTAGGGTATTCTTTTCTTCTACGCTGAGGTTCAGCACCTGCTCTCGCACATCTCGCTTGCTATAGGCATACCAGTCCACAAAATCCTGGTAGCCTTGGATGCCTAACAGGTAATCTGTTTGCCCCAAGGTAAACCGTAAGGCAAAATTAGGAGTGTTAAAGCTAAATATACCATAATTATATATAAGGTCGATGTCGTAAGCTTCGTTCTTCATACGAATGGCGGAATGTCCAAACTGATTATAAACCTCCACACCAGGTCCACAAGTGATGAGACTCACCTGCCAAGTATCTAATGAGTCAGTTGGCAACACCAAGGTCGCCCCACGGAGTTGTGCAGATATATTTAGTTGACAAATTAGAGTCAATAATAAGAAGCCATATTTTAGTACAAATCGTCTCATTCGGGTGCAAAGATAAGCAATTTTATTCTCACTTTTGTTTTTTTAACGGCATTAAGGGCAAAAAACTTTTGATACATGAAATAAAAGTTGCATCTTTGCAGACGAATTACTACTTTTGCTGAATAGTGTACGAATTTTAGATTAGAAAATGAGATATAGACAAGCGCTTTTGATGCTGATGCTTTTCCTGGTTGTAGGAGTTTGTTTTGCGCAAAACAACACAAATTCGCCTTATAGCCGTTACGGATACGGCCAGATGGCAGACCAAGGGGCAAGTAACAGCAGGGCTATGGGTGGTATAGCATATGGTTTGCGTGACAAGACGCATACTAACTTTGCCAATCCTGCCTCATATACAGCCATTGACTCATTGACTTTTGTCTTTGAGGCTGGTATGTCTTTGCAGAATACCAATTTTGACAATGGCACAAACAAGACAAATGCTAAGAATACAAGCCTTGACTATCTGTCTATGCACTTTCGTGTGGGCAGGGATTTTGGTATGAGTCTTGGCCTTTTGCCTTATTCCAATGTGGGGTATGACATGCAAAATGAGTCGTATAATCCGCTGGAAAAAGAGAAGGCTTACGTCACAAATTACTTCGGAGAGGGTGGTTTGCACCAAGCTTATGTGGGTTTAGCATATAAAATTACCCAAAAATTTTCAATTGGTGCAAATATTTCTTATCTTTGGGGTGACATTGACCATGCTATGATGCTGAGTTTTCCTTACGACACTGAGGCGTATGGTGTTAGTAAGCGTGACCATGTAGGCATCAATAGTGTGAAATTTGATATTGGTGCACAATACTCCTACCAGTTTGGCAAGAAACATTTTGCCACATTTGGTGCAGTATTTTCGCCAGGATATAATTTAACTAATACAACCTACACCCAAGAACTTGTGGGACTTTCCACAGCTATAGTGACTGGAAACACATCGGCTTTGGCGATTACAGAAACCGATTTGGATGTCAAGAGCGGCATTCCGATGAGCTTGGGAGTGGGTGGAGCATTTATCTATGACGGACGCCTGACGGCTGGATTGGACATCACTTATCAGCAATGGAGCAAGGTTTCTTTTATGGGTAATGACAATACGTTCGTTGACAGGTTCAAGGTGGCAGCAGGTGCTGAATATCAGCCAGATCCGTTGTCGAGGAACCTCTTGATGAGAATCAAGTATAGGGGTGGAGCTTATTTTAATGCCCCTTATTATAAACTTGACGGCAAGAGGGCATCGACGGAGTGGGGCATTTCTGCTGGTTTTTCTGTACCAGTTAGAGGCCGCTCGTACGTCAACGTTTCGGCACAATATGCCAGAGTGAATGGTTTGACTACCAATTTCGTCAACGAGAACCAGTTGAGAATTAACATTGGTATTACGTTCAATGAGCGTTGGTTCTACAAGACGAGGGTGAACTGATGAACAATGAATTATGAAGGATTAATTAGTTTGAAGATAATAATTTAATAATAACACTTTAAATTTAATGGCAATGAAAATTAAGAATTTACTTGCAATCGCCCTCCTCGCAGGAGGTTTCAGCACTGCTTTCGCTCAGAGCCAGGAGTGCATCACTAATAGCTCTATTGGCCACGAGGCTGCGAAGGCTAAGAACTATGCTGATGCTTATGAGCCTACTAAGGCTGTCATTAAGGAATGTCCTACGATGAAGTATTATACCTTCACCGATATGATTGACATTCTGCAATCATTCTTGAGCACTAATCAAAAGGGTTCTGCAGATTATCAAAAGTATTTTGATGAATTGATGAACCTTTATGATCTGCGTACCAAGTACCTGCCTGAGTTCAGAGCAAAAGGTACTAAGGTTAAGTCTGATGCAGCTGCTTTGGCTGACAAGGCTGCTGACTACCTGACTTATGCTCCTGAACCAAATCATAAGATTGCTTATCAGTGGTTCAAGGAATCTGTTCAGGGTGATGGCGTTAACACCAAAGCTTCTACCATTATGAATTTCCTCAATGAATCAATGGCAGTTATGAAAGCTGATCAGTCTCACAGCAACCAGTTCCTGGATGACTATCTCTGGGCATCTGATTTGACTGACCAGGCTATTGCAGCTGCTGCTGATGACAAGGCTAAGGAGAATATGGAAGCAGCTAAGGCAAATGTTCTCGCTGTATTTATTAATAGTGGTATGGCTGACTGCGAAACCCTGCAGAACGTATTTGGTCCTCAGGTAGAGCAGAACAAGACTAATGAAGCTTTCCTAAAGAACACCATCGCTATTCTCCGCATGATGAAGTGTAACGAAAGTGAGGTATACTTCACCGCTTCTGACTACATGTATCGTATCAATCCTACAGCTGATGCAGCTAACGGTGTGGCTTACATGTACTTCAAGAAGGGCGAATATGAGACCGCAGTTAAGTATTTCGACGAGGCTCTGCAGTTAGAGTCTGACAATGCAAAGAAGGCTGAAATCGCTTACGCTATTGCAGCTTCTCTGTCAACCATTAAGCAGTGGGGCAATGCCAAAAGATATACTCAGCAGGCTATTAGCTTCCGCGATGACTGGGGTGCTCCTCACATTCTGATGGCTCAGATCTATGCAGCTAATCCTAACTGGAGCGACGAGCGTTCACTCAATGCTTGCACTTATTATGTATGCGTTGATCGCTTGCAGCGTGCCAAGACTTTGGATCCAAGTTGCGCTGAGCAGGCTGACGAACTGATTCGTACTTACTCTCGTTACTTCCCGAAGTCAGAAGACCTGTTCATGCAGGGTCTGAAGAAGGGTGACCG
>JAEEGF010993614.1_pt1 | contig 10103 bp, 5 predicted proteins | sample 9134171 | NCBI WGS metagenome assembly JAEEGF01 (sample SAMN16246542, study PRJNA631951) | gut metagenome | biome: gut microbiome; feature: rumen; material: AP-attached | host: Bos | place: Iran: Karaj | collected 2018-10 | reverse complement strand
AAACGATGTTTCCGGTGCCGATTCCCTTGTACAGGAAGTTCCAGTTGTCTTTCAGTTGCTCCGTGTCGGGCATCCGGTTCGGGAGCGGGGTATGTTTCAGGAGATAGATCCGGTTGCCGGCCGCCTTGAACTCCGGGGAGATGACGCGGCGGGCGTCGACGGTCGTGATGCCGAAGGCGACGAGGGTCGGGGGCACGTGGATGTGCTCGAAGGTGCCGCTCATCGAGTCCTTGCCGCCGATGGACGGAAGGCCGAATTCCTTCTGCATCTTGAGCGTGCCGAGCAGGGCGCTGAGCGGTTTGCCCCAGGTATGGGGATCCTGGGTCATGCGCTCGAAGTATTCCTGGTAGGAGAACCGCATGCCGCTGTAATCGGCGCCGGCGCAGGCCACCTTGGTGCAGGCTTCGACCACGGCGTATGCTGCGCTATGGTACGGGCTCCAGAGGGCAAGGTCCGGGTTGTAGCCGAAAGCCATCACGCTCGCGGTCTCGGTGTACTGGTCCATGGGCAGTTTCTGGACGGAGACCTGCGTCTCGGTCGTCTGCCGCCTGCCGCCGTACGGCATCAGGACGGTGGAACGGCCGATGGTGGAGTCGAACATCTCCACGAGGCCCTTCTGGGAAGCCACGTTCGGAGAGGCCATGACGGACAGCATCTGCTGCTCCAGCGTCTCCCCTGCCGGTTCCTGGCAGAACGGATCCTTGTCCTCGACGGGCAGGATCGCGGCCTTCGCATAGTGCTTCGCGCCGGCGCTGTCGATAAACGCGCGGGTCAGGTCGCAGACCTTCGTGTCCCCGTAGAACATCCGCATCCGGCCGGTATCGGTGACATTGGCCACGTGGGTGACCTCGATGTTGTCCACGGCGCAGAGTTCCATCATGCGGGCCTTGTCCCCCGCTTCCACGACCACGGCCATCCGCTCCTGGGACTCGCTGATCGCGAGCTCCGTCGCGTTCAAGCCGGCGTATTTCGCGGGCACGCGGTCCAGCCAGATGTCCAGGCCGTCGGCCAGCTCGCCGATGGCGACGCTCACGCCGCCGGCGCCGAAGTCGTTGGATTTCTTGATGAGTTTCGTCACTTCCGGACGGCGGAAGAGACGCTGCAGCTGGCGCTCTTCGGGCGCATTACCCTTCTGGACTTCACTGCCGCAGGTTTCGAGAGACGCCTCGGTGTGCTCCTTGGAGGAACCGGTGGCGCCGCCGATGCCGTCGCGGCCGGTGCGGCCGCCGAGGAGGAGGATCACGTCGCCGGGAGCGGGGCTTTCGCGCCGCACGGCGGAGGCGCGGACGGCCCCCACCACGGCGCCGATCTCCATCCGCTTGGCGGTGTAGCCGTCGGAATAGATTTCCCGGACGTGCGTGGTCGCAAGGCCGATCTGGTTGCCGTAGCTGGAGTAGCCGGCGGCGGCCTTCTTCGAGATCATCCGCTGGGGCAGCTTGCCCGGGATAGTTTCGGCCACGGAGGCGTTCACGTTGCCGGCGCCGGTGACGCGCATCGCCTGATACACGTAGGCGCGCCCGGAAAGCGGGTCGCGGATGGCGCCGCCGAGGCAGGTGGCCGCGCCGCCGAAAGGCTCGATCTCCGTCGGATGGTTATGGGTCTCGTTCTTGAACTGGAGGAGCCACTTCTCGGGCTTTCCGTCCACATCGACATTCACGAAAATGCTGCAGGCGTTGTTCTCCTCGCTCACCTCCAGGTCGTCCAGCTTGCCCTGCTTGCGCAGCCAGCGGGCGCCGATGGTCGCGAGTTCCATCAGGCAGCGGGGCTTGTTCCCGCGGCCGAGGTCCGCCCGCATCCGCTCGAACAGGTCCAGGGAGGATTCCAGCTCGGCTTTCATGAACGACTCGTCCACCGTGATCTCCTCCAGCACGGAGGTGAAGGTGGTGTGGCGGCAGTGATCGCTCCAGTAGGTGTCCAGGATACGGAGTTCCGTCTCGGACGGGTTCCGTCCTTCGGACTTGAAGTACTTCACCACTTCCCCGAGGTCGTCCGCGTTCATCGCCAGGCCGTGGCCCTTGCAGAAGGCGAGGTACTGGTCCGGAGCCAGGTCGATGAACCCCGCCAGGTCCTCGAGGGGCTTCACGTCGGCCTTCTCGCCGAGCGCGAGGACGGAGAGGTCTTTCTCACGGCACTCCACCGGGTTGATGAAATAGTGCTTGATCTTCGCGAGCGTCTCATCCGAGACCGTGTCCTCGAAGACCACCAGGCGGGAGCTCTTGATCTCGATCTCCGCCTCCGGGTCGATCAGATGGACGCAGTCCACGGCGGAGGAGGCCCGCTGGTCGAACTGGCCGGGGATGTATTCCACGGCGATGTATTTCTTGCCCGCGAGCGGGAGCTCGTCGGTGACGGTGTCCGTCACCACTTCCCCGAACACGCTGTAGCGGCTCTTCTCCAGCAGGTCGTCGGAGAAGCCGAAAAGGTCGTACACGTTGATGAGCCGGAGGGAACCCAGACTCAGGGAGAGGTTCTCGTTGAACTCGGCGAGAAGGCTCGCGGCCTCCACGCGGAACTGCTCCTTTTTCTCTACAAAGATGCGCCTGTTATTCATAGTCAAAAAATCAGATGCCCACCGACGCGGTGTGGCGGGGGTGGGCATTGTATTCAGATAACCGTATGGAGTACCTTGTCGCTCTGCTGCTGGCGGAAATCCTCCAGTTTCTTCCGGAGGGCGTCGTCGCCTAGGGCCAGGATGGCCACCGCGTACAGGGCGGCGTTCTTGGCCCCGTCGATGGCCATCGTCGCGACGGGGATGCCGGAGGGCATCTGGACGATGGACAGGAGGGAATCCAGGCCGTTCAGGGCCTTGGACTTCACGGGAACGCCGATGACCGGAAGGGTCGTGAGCGCGGCGATCACGCCCGGCAGGTGCGCGGCACCGCCCGCGCCGGCGATGATGATGTCGAAACCGTTGTCCCGGGCGGCCCGGACATAGTCGGCCAGCGGACCGGGGTTCCGGTGGGCGCTGAGGACACGTTTTTCGTAGGAAATGCCAAATTCTTCGAGGGTGGAGCACGCCGGGGACATAACGTCCCAGTCGCTGGCGCTGCCCATGATAATAGCTACCTTGCTCATAAGATTTCTACTAACGAAGTGCAAATTTACGGCTAATATCCGAGGGGCGCAACCCCTTTTCCCACTTTTTTCAACACATTTTTCAACAAGGTCCACGCGCCGCCCTGGCAGCTAACCGTCGACTTTCGACCCGCACTGGGTGCAGAACTTCGCTCCCACGCGAAAGAGCGCTCCGCAGGAAGGACATTTCATCTGCAACTGCGTTCCGCATTTGGTGCAGAACTTGGCGGATTTGGCATTGGGCGCGCCGCAAGATGTGCAGTATGACAACTCCTCCAGCGGTTGTGAAGGTTCCTCCGTAATATGGTGCCTGCGTTTCCATTCCTCCTGGATTTTGCTCAGCTTTTCCCTATTCTGCTTGTCTTGTTCCTCTCTCTTGGCTTCTTCACGTTTGCGCTCCTCCTCCTGCCTTCTCCTCATTTCCTCTCTCTCCCTTTCTTCTTCCTCTTCCCTCTCCCGTTGCTGTATTCGTCTTTCCCTTTCCCGCTCCTTTTCTCTTTCTTCCTTCTCCGCCTTAACTTGCGCCTCCCTTCTCTTCTTTTCGTCGCGATGTCTCTTATATGTATCCCAATAATCTCTCAGTTCATGGGACGCGCGCGCATTCCAGCGCGCAAGAATAGAATCTGCCTGAACTCTTTCATTATAACCGCTTACCCGATAACTATAATGTAGATACGTCAGGATATGAGGGTTTCTAATGGCATCCTCTACGCTTATGTCGGGCCAGCCTTCCTCGCTGATTCTCTGCTTGTACACCTCCAAATAACGATAACAGGCTTGTTCGCAGTCTCTTTCAAATACATCTAGATCCATAAAGGTTTATCCCTTATTCAAATAAACTCTTTTTTAAAATAAGAACACGTCCGTGACGTCATTAACCGATGGGCTTTTCCTGACCGGTTTTGTCTATGCAGATATTCTTTCCGTTTCGTTTAACCCGTGCGAAACCACCTTTGAAAGACTCTGCCGCATCGTATTTGAACGGAATCACCACTCTGCCCGCCTTATCGATATAGCCATATTTTCCGTCAGTCTTTACTTTCGTCAAACCATCAAAGCTCTCAGTCACATTACCACCTTTTAGAGTTCTGACCAGACTTCGTTTGAGAACAGCCGTGGCATTGAGCTTTCGACCGTTCTCGTCGACAAAAGCATTTTTGTCGTGCTCTTTTACCCAGGCAAGGCCTTCGCTAAAGGAGCCAACGTCTTTATACTTGCAGGAAATCACCACTTTTCCGGTCTCGTCCGCAAAACCGTATTTGCCGTTTTGGCAGATGCGACGACGCACAGATTTCTCAAACTCAGCAAGCGCTTTCTTTTCCTGCAGTCTCTTAGCCTTTACAACCTCCGGATCGACGGGGATATTCAGCACCAGGCGAAGTCTTACCGAATCCTCGTCGCGTTTTGGAGAGGAGAAGTCCACCTTCGTAGGCGAATCGAGATCTGCACAAAACAAACCTGCCTCATAGCTGGGGTTGAACCGAAAACACGGCTCCATTACCGGAGCACAGTCCCTGACAAGCTGAGGGAACTCTGCAACATCGAACAAGCCCAAACTGTCAGAAATCATCCTACATACAGGATGACACTCGTCGTCTCCCCAGAACAGTTCTTCGAATTCCGCTTCCGTCATATTCTCGCATCCCTTCAAGGCGGCATATTTGAACTGCGAACCGGTGGGAATCTCAAAGGAACTCCCCGTAATCTTTTTGAGGCGGGTCAGGAACGTCTTTACTTGCTGGCTGTCGAAATCGGTGACAGGAAACTGCAAGTCGCTATTGTCTTCCGACGGGTTGCCGCCCGTCACGGTCTGCCAGAGCGCCTGTGTCACGACTGTCTCACCCAAATAGAAGTCGCTGACTTCGATATTGCCCAGCATTCCTCCCTTTATGAACTTCATATTGAAGGGGACCCCCAGAACGTTGAATGCCAAGGTATTTTCGTCGGGTTGGGAGACTTCGAAGTCGGGAGATGCCTGCACCTTAGGCTTGGCTTCCGGGACAGGGGCGGGTGACGGGCTCGCATCGACAGGTGTCCCGCAGTTCATGCAAAACTTGGCTCCTGCCGGCATTACGGCACCGCAATTCTTACACTTCTTATCGGCAGGTTCCTGCCTGGTACCACACTCCGAACAAAACAAGGCGTCATCGTCCAGAATCGTTCCGCAATTCGTACATTTTTTAGACATGGAAATGTGTGTTTTTCGTAATCTGTTACAAGATAGCAATTATTTTAATGCAGTCCTTCTTCAGCATAAAAAAACGGGAACCGCACTCTGCGGCTCCCGTAATATCTTTGCCATCTCGAGCGCAGTCGAGAAATCTACTTCAACGTCGGCACATCGCCGGAGAAATCCCAGACGGAGGTGCTCCAGCCGAGGGTCGTGGAAGCCAGCGTGGAGAGACTCGTCCCCACGGCCACATGCTTGCCATGATAAGGGAACTGCGGATAATTGTCATTTCCACCACCCGTTCCAGTGGCCGTCGTCGGCCGCAGCTCACCGGTGGTGATGTCCTTGACGACCAGCGGAGCGGTGCTGCTGACATTGGGGTGGTCATAGTCCGCAGCGGGAACCCAGAATGCCGTCAACGACATAGAGGGGCTCCGATAATTGTCGGTCAGCGTGCAGGTCGGGAAGGTTACCGCGGCAACCGCTCCGGAGCTCCAGTTGGCTTCTCCATAATTCGCCGGAACAATGGATCCGTTCCATGCGGCGCTGTTATTCATCGTAAAGTCAGCACCGCCGATAAAGCCGATGAGTCCACCTATGCCGAATGCGGTTCCCTCCACGTTCCCGGTCGCATAGCAGTTGGCAATTTCGGCCTTACCTTTTTCGAAAAGACCGAGGAAACCGCCGGAATAGGCATTCGCCACGACAGAACCTGTACAATAGCAATTGGATACCTTGGAGATGCCAGAGGTATTCGTGATAAGACCGATTAGTCCACCGACATTTCGCTGCAAGCCTTTAACATTACCTGTCGCGAAACTCTTTTCGACAGTACCAGCCAGCATCTTGCCGACCAGGCCGCCGAGATCACGGCCGTTCGTCGTCTGGTTGATGTTTACCGAAGAGCTACAATGGGAAATCACCCCATTCTCGAAGTATCCGACCAAACCGCCAAGGGCGATATCGGCATTGCTGGTCGTATTGGTCGAGCTGACGGTTCCGGAAGAAGTGCAGTCCGTGAAGTATCCATATCCGACCCCGACGAGACCGCCGATGTTGATGGTACCTGAAACCGTGACATTCTCCGCCGTACAATTCAAAGCACCGTATGATAATTTGTCGAACTGTCCGAAAAGGCCTCCGACTCGGTCTGCAGCCGATTCCACAGTGGTGTTGATCACATGGCAGTCATCGATGGTGCCGGAAATGTTCTTGACATACCCTGCAATTCCCCCCAAGCGTTGTTTACTGCCGGAAACGGTTGAATTCTTGACAGTAATGCCGCTGATGTTTCCGAAGATAGCGGTTCCGGATCCGACATACCCGGCCAGCACACCAGCTACGTTGCCGCCTCCCGTAATCGTGGCCCCGTCGAAGACAAGATTTTTCACGGAGCCATTCACGACGCCGACAAAACTCGGATAGTTCTGTGCGTCCGTCGAAGTAAGATTGGAAATCGTGTGACCATTGCCTTCAAAATCCAAGCCCCTGGCAAAACCATCATCATAATTGAGCGGCGTCCAAACCTCGTCCTCCAGATCGATATCGGCGACCAGGCTGAAACTGGTCGTTTGATCCTTTTTCATCTGCGCCCTCATCGCCAGCATCTGATACTTGTCCGCAATCAGGTACGGGTCCGTGGAGGTGCCGTCGTCGTTGGCGCCGGCGGACTGGTCGATGTGGGAGCAGTTGAACTTGACATAGTTGAACTTGCCTTGCACGGGCAGGAGGGCCGTGTCGAACTTCTGGTAACGGGTATAGACCGTGTGCGCCGCATTGGTGGACTTGAAACGCAGGAAGACCTCGGCGCCGGCGGGGATGGCGAAGCCGGTCGGGGCGTTAGCATAGATCTTCAGGATGTCATCGGAATCCACGTCTTCCTGGGCGGTCAGATTGACCGTCACCTTGATGCTCGTCGGCAGTCCGGCGACTTTGGCCTCGATTTCCAGGGCGTTGATGGTGGCGGCGACATCATCCGGGAGCTTGGCGATGACTCCGACGATGCCGGAGGTCTCCGTGAGGGAGAAGTTCTCAAGGTCCGTCACGCCGGTGGCCGTAGCGACGAACTGGAGGTGGTCCGTGGCGCCGTCCTTGGCCTGGGTCTGCGTGAAACCGCTGGAGAAACTCCCCTGCGGAACCGCTTCCACATTGTAGCTGGCCGCTTCGAAGCCCGTACCTTCGAAGGTGCCGGTCGCGGTGCCGGCACCGTCGACCAGGTCGAAGAGAGCGGTCTTGCTGGCGTCGGACGCATCCGTGATGCGGAGTTTGTCGCTGCTCTGCCAGGTATGGGCCATGGCTGTCGGGTTGCTGTTGCCGTCGAAGGACGGGTCGAATGTGACACGGGTGGCGGCGTCGGAGATGGTCGCCCGGATGGTGATGGTCTTGGAAAACGGCGTTTCATCGACAGGGTTCACCTTGGCGCAGGCGGCGGAAAGCAGGATGAGCGCGAGGGCCGCGACCGAGATTCTAAAAAGCTTCTTCATATGGCGGTCCTCCTAAAAGTCTTCGTTATACAGCTCGTTCGGGTCCATGTCATCCAATGAGCCCGGATTCGCCGTACTGAGGATGCATTGCTCCATCTTGATCTCTCTCACGGACATACCGGGAGCCACATACGTCCGCTTGGCAAGCATTTCGTTTTTCATCTTACGATTATTAAGTGTTTTTTTTCAATCTTTCCTTGACTATAACAGACTGTCAATGATGGGCTTGATGATGCCTTCCATGACCGTGTAGGCCACGGGACCCGGGTGGAGGTTGTCGTAGAGGCGGTATTCTTCCTTGAGGGAGAGGCCGTCTTCGGCAACGAGAGAGGACCAGTAGTCGCACCAGGAGTAGCCCCTGAACGTGGCCTGTTCGTGCAGCATTTCGTTCAGGGCGATGATGTGGGTGCCCTTCTCGTGCGGGTTGAGCCGGGAGTAATAGTCGTTGTTCGGGGTGACCGTGCAAAGGACGACCTTGATGCCGGCCCCCTCGGCCATGCTTGCCATCGACAGGATGTGGTCGACGATATCATCCTTGGAGACGCCCTGGGCGAGGTCGTTGGTACCGCCCATGATGACAACAACCTTCGGGTTCTGGTCGACGACATCCTTCTGGAAGCGCTCGAGCATCTGGGTGGTGTTCTGGCCGCTGATGCCCTTGTCGATGTAACCGTTGCCGGCGAAGAATCCCGGATGGAATTTCACGGTAACCGTAGAGCCGTCATCCGTCATGTAAGAACTGTCGAAAGGAATCAGGATAGGAAAATTGGTCTTGCTGTAGCTCGCCGAGGAACGCGCCCACTGCCAGGTAATGCTGTCGCCAACAAAGATGGCCGATATGCGGGCGGGAACGCTGAGCAGCACAGGAAGCTCACCGTCGAGATTCCAGATCGTCGTCGGCCAGGTAAGGTTGACAGCCTGGGCCGATACCGTCCCTTCAGTGCCCGCATACACATCGGTAATGCTTGCCTCCACAGTATTGGAAGCGCAGAAAGAAAGCGTGGCGTTCCAGCCGATGCACTTGGAGATCGTGGCCACGATATCTCCCTGTTTCGCGCACTGACCCACGAAAGAAGCCGTGTTCTCACCACTTCCTGATATGGTTCCAGCCGCATAGCAGTAGGAAACATCCGTCGTGTAGGCAATGCCGATAAAGCCGCCTACCGGCGAATAAGATCCTCCCGATACGGAGACCGTCGTATAGCAGTGGCGGATATTGCCGTTTTGGACAAAGCCGCTGAAACCGCCGCAGTTGTTGCCATTTGCCGTGACGCTACCGCCGGAGACAGAGCAGTTGGTCGTAGTTTCGTACTGAACACCCGAAAAACCGCCGGTATTGATCGCGCCGGTGATATCGGTATCCTTCACATAGCACTGGGTGGTAGTGACATTGTTGCCACCGGCAGAGCTATTGCCCAACTGGCCCGCAAAACCGCCAATACGGCCGGCGCTGGCCGCCGACACCGTGGCGTTGGAGACATAACAGCCATTGAACGATACGCCGCTGATGCAACTGCCGACGAAACCGCCGATCATAGATTTGGCATTCGTCGTGTTCGCGGTAACGGTACCGCCGATGTAACGGCAGTCGAGGAAAGCGACATTCTCGGCTATGCCGGCAAAACCGGCAGTGAAACGTTGCCCGGACACAGCACCGGTGGCGACACAGTCCGTGAAAGCGGCAGATCCACTGGCATAGCCTGCGAATCCACCCACGGAACTGGCCTGAACAGCGACAGTAGCCGCGGTAGAGCAGGAAGAATAAGCATCCGACGTCGTGGTATATCCGACGAAACCGCCCGTATACCCAGCTTTCGCCGTAATCGTCGTGGCATCATCCACTTCGCATCGGACGAAATTGGCGCCGGCATAGCCGGTGTAGCCCACGAAACCGCCGATATTCTGGACGGCGCCCGCCGTGGAATTGATGGCCGTCCCCTTCACTTTGCAGTCGATGAAGGTGTGCGCCTGATAGGTTTCGCCGATGAAACCGCCGGTATAAAGAGAGGAACTCGCACTGGCCTGGTTCTGATTCAGCGTCACGCCTTCCACCTCGCAGGCGGTGAAAATGGCGGGAATCTGATACTTGTCGATTCCCGAAATGTCGGCAATGGCGGCAAAGCCGCCCAGGCTGTTGGTACCATTGACGGTGGTATTGACCACCTTGCACTCCGTGATGGCGCCCTTACCGCGGACGTGGCCGGCGAAACCGCCGGCGGCCGCGCTGCTGGTCACCGTGGATTCAGCAACGGTCACATTGGTGCAAGTGGCCACCCGGGAATAATCGTTCTGCGTCGTGCCCAGGAAACCGGCGACCACGCCGGCCTTGGAGGTGGCGTTGATGGTCGCGCCGCTGAAGGTCACATTGGAAAGGG
>JAEEGF012169055.1_pt1 | contig 10104 bp, 9 predicted proteins | sample 9134171 | NCBI WGS metagenome assembly JAEEGF01 (sample SAMN16246542, study PRJNA631951) | gut metagenome | biome: gut microbiome; feature: rumen; material: AP-attached | host: Bos | place: Iran: Karaj | collected 2018-10 | reverse complement strand
CGTGGATATCCACACCGACGCGCGCTATCCGCAGTTCACCGAGCTGGACCGCAAAACGGGCAAGCTCGTGTCGCTCACGGCGAACGTGACGGTCCCGACCGATGAGACCCCGGCGGACCAGACGTTCTTCCAGAAGATCGAAGCGTTCTTCCAATCGCTGCTCGCGCGGCTGCAGGGACTGCTGAGATAAATATTTTTGCAAAAAGTCTTTACACGGACCCCATTATTTAGTACAATAAAGAAGAACGATTTGCAACATTTCGTGTTTTTGGAGGTGCTTCCCATGCAAGCGATCTATAAACGCATTTTGCTCAAGCTGTCCGGCGAGGTGCTGGCAGGACCCGACGGCAAGGGCATTGATTTTACAACAGTCAACAAGGTCTGCGCAGCTGTGAAGGAATGCAGCGAACGCGGCGTCGAGATCGGTCTCGTCGTCGGCGGCGGGAACTTCTGGCGCGGCCGCAGCAGCGGCGAAATGGACCGCACCCGCGCCGATCACATGGGTATGCTGGCGACGACGATGAACGCGCTGGCGCTTGCGGATTCGCTCGAGCAGATGGGCGTTGACGTCCGGGTCCAGACCGCAATCACGATGCAGCAGGTCGCGGAGCCCTATATCCGCAACCGCGCGGTACGCCATCTGGAAAAAGGGCGCGTCGTGATCTTCGGCTGCGGGACAGGCAACCCGTTTTTTTCCACCGACACGGCAGCTGCGCTGCGCGCAGCGGAGATCAACGCCGAGATCATCTTCAAGGCGACCAACGTTGACGGCGTCTATGACAAGGATCCGAACAAGTTTGCCGACGCCGTGAAGTATGAAACGCTGACCCACACCGAGATTTTGCAAAAAGGGCTCGCCGTAATGGATGCGACCGCCGCGTCCCTTTGCCGCGACAACCACATTTCCATCCTGGTGTTCAACCTCTCCGACCCCGAAAACATCGTGCGCGCCGTCAAGGGCGAAAGCGTCGGTACGGTCGTCAGAGAATAATCATAAAAAAGAAAAGAAGAACATAGAAAGAGGGCATTATGATGCAAACAGTATTTGAAACCGCGAAAACCAAAATGGGCAAGACCATCCACGCGCTGCAGCAGGAATACGGCGCCATCCGCGCCGGCCGCGCCAACCCGCAGGTGCTCGACCGGATCACCGTCGACTATTACGGCACCCCGACGCCGATCAACCAGCTCGCTTCAGTCGCCGCAACAGAGGCGCGCGTGCTGACGATCGCGCCGTGGGACAAATCGGTGCTCAAGGGCATTGAAAAGGCGATCCAGGCGTCGGATATCGGGATCAACCCGCAGAACGACGGCAGCGTGATCCGCCTGACGTTCCCGCCGCTGACCGAGGACAGACGTAAGGAACTGGCGAAGGATGTGCAGAAGATCGGCGAGGAAGCCAAGGTCGCCATCCGCAATATCCGCCGCGACTGCATGGAAAAGCTCAAAGCCATGAAGAAAAACAGCGACATCACCGAAGATGACCTGAAAGACGGCGAAAAAGAGATCCAGAAGATCACCGACGGCTTTGTCAAGGACATCGAAGAAACTGCCGCTGCCAAGGAAAAGGAAATCCTGGAAATCTGAGCGCAGTGTGCAGCGGGCAGTGAACCGTGAAGAACACGGGGACTGTTCGCTGCTTTTTGCGATTTAGGAGGAATGCGCCATGGAACAGCAAAAGGTGCTTCCGCGTCATATCGCGGTCATCATGGACGGAAACGGCCGCTGGGCGAAACAGCGCGGCCTGCCGCGGACCGAAGGGCATAAAAAAGGCGCCGAGGTGTTCCGGCAGATCTGTCAGTACGCCGCGGACATCGGCATCGAATATCTGAGCTTCTACGCGTTTTCCACCGAGAACTGGAAACGGTCGGCGCAGGAGGTCGACGCGATCATGGACCTGCTGCGGCACTATCTCAACGAGATGGAAGAGCGCGAAAAGGAGAACGAAGAGGGCCGCTACCGGATCCGTTTTCTCGGCGCGCGCGAAGGGATGCCGGCTGACATCGCCTATCTGATGGACGAGGTCGAAGAACGGTCCAAAGACAAAACGCGGATGTTCGTCAATCTCTGCGTCAACTACGGCGGCAGAGACGAGATCGTGCACGCCGCACGCGCGCTGGCAAAAAAGGCGCAAAGCGGCGAGCTGTCGCCCGACGACATCACGGAACAGTCGATCTCCGACCTGCTCTACACCGCCGGACAGCCGGATCCCGATCTGGTGATCCGCCCGAGCGGAGAATACCGGCTGTCGAACTTTTTGATCTGGCAGTCCGCCTACGCCGAGTTCTATTACGATAACGTGCTTTGGCCGGACTTTACGCCCGCCGACTTCGACCGGGCGATCGACGCCTACAACCAACGCGACCGCCGTTTCGGCAACGCAAAATAAGCAAAAAGGAAATCGTTTTTATGGGAAAGACAGAAGAGAAAAAGGGAAAGTTCCGCATGAAAGCGGGCCGCGCCAAATCTACGCTGATCATCGTGGCGGTGCTTGCGGTCTATGTGCTTTCGGTACACTTCAACATCCGCCTTGTCTATACGCTGATCACGGCGCTTGTCACGGCGCGCGCGACCTATGAGCTGATCCACGCGGTCGGCGGCAGAAGCAAGGTGCTGTTCACCGTGGCCTGTCTGTTTTCGGCCTGTTACGTCTTCACGGTGGGCTATCACGTCACGGTGCCGCACATCCCCGTCGTGATCAGCTTCTATGTGCTCTTGTTGCTGATTTTGACCGTTGCGCTCAACCAGTCGATCCAGTTCATCCATACGGTGATGGCGATCTTCGGCTCGGTCTGCGTGACCTATTCTCTGTCGATCTTCATCCGGCTCAACGATCTGCCGCTGCTCAACGACCGCTTCACCCATTTGGAGGGACTCTATCTCTTCTGGATTGCGTTCATCTGCTCGTGGGTGACCGACGCGTTCGCGTTCATCGTGGGCAGCAAATGCGGCAGGCATAAGATGTGCAAACACATCAGCCCGAAAAAGAGCTGGGAGGGCGCGGTCGGCGGCGTGCTGATCACCGCCGCGATCAACGTGATCGTACTGGTCGGCTATACCCATATCGCGACAAAGGTAATGGGCTACGCATATTTTATGCTCGAATCGAACATAAAATATCTGTATGTGTTCCTGATCTCCTGCGCGCTGTCGATCGTCAGTATGTTCGGCGATCTTGCCGCCTCGGTGCTCAAGCGCAACGTCGGGATCAAGGATTACAGCAATCTGCTGCCCGGCCACGGCGGGATCATGGACCGCTTCGATTCATGTACCTTCGTGCTGCCGGTGCTTTGGGGCATTTATAGTTTCATTTATGGTTGATTTGCTAAAATCACCCGAAAAGAGGGTGTTGAACCGATGACACAAACGCTTTCTATCCTCGGCTCGACCGGGTCGATCGGGACGCAGAGCCTCGACGTCGCGGAAAAGCTGGGCATGAAGATCGCCTGCCTGACGGCGCATTCCAACGACCGTCTTCTGGAAGAACAGGCGAGAAAATACAAGCCGCATACCGTTGCCCTTGTGGACGAAGACGCGGCAAAGCGGCTCAAAATCGCATTACAGGATACCTCCATCCGGGTCCTTTCCGGCATGGAGGGCGTTTGCGTTTGCGCCGCCGACAAAGACAGCGACACCGTTCTGACCAGCGTCGTCGGTATGGCGGGGCTGCGTCCGACGCTGTGCGCGATCGAAGCGAAAAAGAAGATCGCCCTCGCCAACAAGGAAACGCTTGTGGCGGGCGGCGCCCTTGTCACAAAAAAAGCGAAGGAACACGGCGTCGAGATCCTGCCTGTGGACAGCGAGCATTCCGCGATCTTTCAGTCGCTGCAGGGCATGCACCGCAAAGAGGAGCTCAAATCGATCTTTCTGACGGCGTCCGGTGGCCCGTTCTTCGGTAAGACGAGAGAAGAACTCGCCGATGTGACGCTCGCGCAGGCGCTCAAGCACCCCAACTGGAGCATGGGCGCGAAGATCACCGTGGATTCCGCCACGATGATGAACAAGGGGCTCGAGCTGATCGAGGCCGTGTGGCTGTTCGGCGTGCGTCCCAGCCAGATCGAAGTGGTCGTCCATCGCGAAAGCGTCGTCCACTCCGCCGTTGAATTCGTTGATAACTCCGTGATCGCGCAGCTCGGCGTGCCCGATATGCGCATCCCGATCCAATATGCGCTGACCTGGCCGGCGCGCTATCCGTCCCCGGTGCAAAAGCTGTCGCTGCCGGATTACGGCAAACTGACCTTCAGCAAACCGGACGAAGACACCTTCCGCTGTATCGCCCTTTGCCGCAGCGCCATCGAACGCGGCGGACTGTACCCCTGTATCGCCAACGGCGCGAACGAAGAGGCGAACGCTCTCTTCCGCGGCGGCAAGATCGGCTTTCTCGACATCGCCGACCTTGTGGCGGGCGCGCTGGACGCGGTCCCGTCCAAAGAAACCTACACGCTCGACGACGTCTTTGACGCCGATGGGGCGGCAAGAGCTTATGTGCGGGAGCACATAAGCTAATTCCGAATTCCGAATTGATTTCCAATCTCTCACCCATCCGGAGGTACCAACCCAATGAATCTTCCCTTCCTCGTCACCCTCGGCACAATCTGGAGTAAAGCCTGGCCGTTCCTGATCGCCATCCTTTTCTTTGGCGTGATCATCTTTATTCATGAGTTCGGCCACTTTATCTTTGCCAAACTCTTCGGCGTGCGTGTCAATGAGTTCGCGCTCGGTATGGGACCGACGCTGCTCAAAAAGCAGGGCAAAGAGACCAAGTACGCGCTGCACCTGTTCCCGATCGGCGGCTACTGCGCGATGGAAGGGGAGGACGAAGAGAGCGAGGACGAACGCGCCTTCTGCAATAAAAAGCTCTGGCAGCGCATGATCATCGTTGCCGCGGGCGCGACGTTCAACCTGATCCTTGGCGTGATCATCTGCTGCTTCCTCGTCGGGACAGAGGGGGACTACGTCGGCACGCGGTCGATCGTCCGCTTCTATGACACGGCGATCAGCAACAGCGAAAGCGGATTGCAGGTGGGCGACGAGATCCTCAAGATCGACGGCAAGCGCGTCTTTTCCGACTACGATATCACCTTTTTGATGCAGCGCAACAACACGGGCAAGTACCACATGGTCGTCCGCCGCGACGGCGAAAAGGTCGATCTCCCCGCCGTCAACTTCAACGTGCGTACGGGCGGCAACTTCTCCTATAAAGAGGATAATTCCATCACCGATCTGAGCGCCCGGATGAAAAAAGCGGGGCTCAAGGACGGAGACATCATCGTCGCCGTCAACGGAACGACGGTCGAAGACAACGAGGCGCTCGCCGCGGCGATTGGCGCGGACCGCGACTTTGTGGTGGATTATACCGTCAAGCGCGGCGACGAAACGATCGACGTCAGCAAGGTCAAGATGATGACCGTCACGGTCTTTGATTTCGTGCTCCTCGGCAAGCAAAAGAACGTCCTTAACGTGATCGGCGGCGGCGCGAAGTACGCGCTGTCGATGTCGCGGCTCGTGTATCTGTCGCTCTTCGATCTCATCCGCGGACAATATGGGCTTTCCGAACTGGCCGGTCCGATCGGCACGGTCTCTGTGATCGCGGACGTGGCGCAGGAGAGCGTCGCGACCGCCGACTGGTCGAGCATCTTCATGATCATGGCGCTGATCACGATCAACATCGGGCTGTTTAACCTCTTGCCGATCCCGGCGCTCGACGGCGGACGGCTGTTCTTCATGTTCATCGAGCTGATTTTCCGCAAGCCGATCCCGGCAAAATACGAAAGCTGGGTCCACGCGGTCGGGATGGTGCTGCTGCTGGTATTCATGGCGGTCATCTCCGCCAGCGACATCTGGAAGTGGATTTCCGGCGTAGGTTTTTATTAAGTGTGCAGTTTGCAGTGTGCAGTGTGCAATTGGTTGCTGAAACGTAAAACTGTTAGTAAAACAAAGGTCGTGAAAAGGCTGCAGCGTTTGGCTTGTGTCGCGTAGTGGCGACCCTGTGTGGTCGCCATGCCTGAGATAATGAAACGTGAGAGAAAAGGCGGAAAGTAGTATGGCGTCAAGCAAGGATTATTTGGATTTCATTCTGGAACAACTGACCGATCTGGACGGCGTGTCCTACCGCGCGATGATGGGAGAGTATATCCTCTACGTGCAGGGGAAAGTCGTCGGCGGGATCTATGACGACCGCCTGCTGCTCAAGCCCGTCAAAAGTGCCGTCGCCGCGTACCCCGACGCGCCGCTCGAAGAACCCTATCCCGGCGGGAAGGCGATGCTCCTTGTGGACGACGTAGATGACCGGGACAGGCTGTGCGCGGCGCTGCGCGCGGTCGCGGACGAGTTGCCCGCGCCGAAACCGAAGAAAGTGAAGTGAACAATATGCCGCTGGCCATTCATCTGATCGTTGCGGCGTTCTTCGTCGTGCTGGGCGTGGTGTTCCTGCGGGGAAAGGGCACGGACCTGATCTCCGGCTACAACACCGCCTCCGTTGAGGAAAAAATGAAAACGGACGAAAAGAAGCTCTGCCGCTTCATGGGTAAGCTGATGTTCGCGCTCGCCGCGTGCTGGCTGGTCGCGGCGTCCAGCGAAGTGTTCCACACGAAAGCCCTCCTTTGGGCGGGAATCGTGTTATTTCTCGTTGTGATCGTCGCCGGACTGATCTACGCAAACACGGGACACCGGTTTGAAAAAGAGCTGTAAAATATAGGAGAGAATATGATACAACGACGCAAAACAAAACAAGTCAGGGTCGGCAATCTCGTCATCGGCTCCGGCGCGCCCGTCACGGTGCAGTCGATGCTGAACGTCGAGGCGCACGATATCGCCGGCAACGTCGCGCAGGCGAAAGCGCTCGAAACGGCAGGTTGTCAAATCATCCGCGCAGCCGTGCCCGACCTTGCCGCCGTGCCGACAATCGCCGCGCTCAAGGAAGCGCTGGCTGTGCCGGTCGTCGCAGACATTCATTTTGATTATAAGATCGCGCTCGCCTGCGTTGACGCCGGCGTCGATAAGGTCCGCATCAATCCGGGCAACATCGGCAAAGACGAAAACGTCAAAGCCGTCGCTGACAAGTGTCGGCTGGCGGGCGTACCGATCCGCATCGGGGTCAACTCCGGCTCCGTCGAAAAGGAGATTCTGGCGAAATACGGCGCGCCGACGCCCGAGGCGATGGCGGAAAGCGCAATGTATCACGTCCGTCTTTTGGAAAAGTACGACTTCGACGATATCGTCATTTCGATCAAATCGTCGAACGTGGCGAATATGATCGAAGCGTATCAACGCGTCGCCGAACGGTGCGACTATCCGCTGCACCTCGGCGTCACGGAGTCCGGCACGCAGCGGATGGGGCTTGTCAAATCTGCCGTTGGGATCGGCGCCCTGCTCACACAGGGCATCGGCGACACGATCCGCGTGTCCCTGACCGCCGATCCGGTCAAAGAGGTGGAGGCAGGCTATGACATCCTCGCTTCCATCGGGCTGCTGCCCGACCGGCCGACGCTCGTTTCGTGTCCGACCTGCGGGCGCACGAAGATCGATCTGATCGCGCTCGCGAACGAGGTGGAACAGCGGCTGCGCACTGTGCGCAAGCCGATCACCGTCGCGGTGATGGGCTGTGTGGTCAACGGTCCCGGCGAAGCAAAAGAAGCCGATATCGGTGTTGCGGGCGGCGACGGCTGCGGTCTGCTGTTCAAAAAAGGAGAGATCCTCCGCAAGGTGGAGGAAGCGCAGCTGCTCGACGCGCTGATGGAAGAGATCGCGCGGCTGTGAGAACGAAGAAAGGGTATTACATAACATGAGTTGTGATTTTTTAACGCTGTTCGGGCACCTGACGGACGAAACGATCCAGACGCGGCTGCCCGCCGGCACGCTGGTGGAACGGCTGCAGATGCCGCAGGAAAGCCGCAACATGCGGCTTTGGCTGTCGTTCCCGTGTCTTGTAAGGGGCGCGGACGTGGAGGCTGTTGCGGATGCTTTACGGGACGCGCTGGAGCTGTCTTCCGTCGAAATCGACGTCAAGATGCCGCCTGAGTGCTTCAGCGAAGCCTACTTCGGGACGCTTGTCAGCGAAGTCAACCGGACGATCGCCGCGACCAACGGCTTTTTCAAGGATGCGACCTGCACACTGCACGGCAACGATCTCAACATTGTGCTGCAGTACGGCGGCGCGGAGATTTTGCAAAGCTGCGCGTGCGACCGCGAGATGGAACGCATCATCCTTCAGCGATTCTCCCGCCCGGTCATGATACACTTTGAAGGCAAAGATCCGGAGGTGACCGACGAGAACGTCGTCAATATCCTGCGCGAGGCGGAGGATAACAACTACCGCGCGAAGGGGATCGACCCGCGCGACGTGCGGCAGGGTCCGAAAGAAAAAGAGCACAAGGTCGTCGAGGGCATCCCGCTCTATCTCGATACGGCAAAGCCGATCTTCGGCCCCAGGATCACCAAGGATCCGAAACCGCTTGAGAAGGTGACGCCCGAAGACGGCTCGTGCGTCGTCTGGGGCACGATCTTCCGCTTCGATTCGCGCGAGACGCGCGACAAGCGCTCCATCATCATCACGTTCAACATCAGCGACAACACCTATGCCTATTCCTGCAAGGTGTTTGAACGCAAAGAAAACTGCGAACAGCTGCTGAAAAAGCTGAAAGACGGCGTCACGGTGCTGATTCGCGGCGACCTCACCTTTGACAAATTCTCCGGCGAAAACGTGATTTCGCCGCGCGCCATCTCGCTGGTAGAGAAAATTCCGCCGGTGGACGACGCCGAAGAGAAGCGCGTGGAACTCCATCTGCATACGACAATGTCGATGATGGACGGTATGACAGCCCCCAGCGCGCTGGTCAAGCGCGCCATCGCGTGGGGCCACAAGGCGATCGCCATCACCGACCACGGCGTGGTGCAGGCTTTCCCCGAGGCGTTCGGCGCCGCGGGCGGTAAGATCAAGGTCATTCTCGGCATAGAAAACTATTTCATCGACGATACAGACGAGCCGTTTGAGATCTGGAAAAAAGACAAAAAGGCCCGCTATTACCATATGATTCTGCTGGCCCGCAACAACACGGGACTCAAGAATCTCTATCAGCTGATCTCCAAATCCAATCTGCAGTACTTCCATCGCCGGCCGATCATTCCCAAAAGCGAGCTTGTGAAGCACCGCGAGGGTCTGATCATCGGCTCAGCGTGCGAAGCGGGCGAAGTCTATCGCGCCGTTGCGCAGGAAAAGAGCGACGAGGAGATCCTGAAAATCGCCTCGTTCTACGACTATCTGGAGATCCAGCCCTGCGGCAACAACGCCTATATGATCCGCTCCAACGATTTCCCGAACGTGAACAGTGTGGAAGATATCCAGCGGATGAACAAAAAGGTGATCCATACGGCCGACGCGCTGGGCAAAAAGGTGGTTGCCACCTGCGACGTCCATTTCATCGATCCCGAAGACGCAATCTACCGCGCCATTCTGATGGCGGGGCAGGGCTTCCCCGACGCCGACCAGCAGGCGCCGCTGTACTTCCGCAACACGAAGGACATGCTGGCGGAGTTTGCCTATCTGGGCGAAGAGACGGCCAAAGAGGTCGTGATCACGAATCCGAATCTGATTGCGGATATGATCGAAGACATCCGCCCGATCCCGAGCGGCAGCTTTACGCCGAGCATCGAAGGTGCCGACGACGAACTGCGCGAGCTTTGCTGGACGCGCACAAAGGAACTGTACGGCGATCCGGTGCCGGACTACGTTGCGCAGCGTCTGACCCGTGAGCTGGATTCCATCATCCGCCACGGCTTCGGCGTTCTCTATATGATCGCGCAAAAGCTGGTCAAGAACTCTGTGGATCACGGCTATCTGGTCGGTTCGCGCGGCTCTGTCGGCTCGTCCTATGTGGCCACCGCCGCGGGCATTTCCGAAGTCAACCCGCTGGCGCCGCACTACCGCTGCCCCAACTGCCGCCACACGGAATTCTTCCTGAACGGCGAGGTCGGCTCCGGCTACGATCTGCCGCCCAAGGCGTGCCCCGACTGCGGCGCCATGATGGAGCGCGACGGCCACGATATCCCGTTCGAGACCTTCCTCGGCTTCAAGGGTGACAAGAGCCCCGATATCGATCTCAATTT
>JAEEGF011724976.1_pt1 | contig 10104 bp, 9 predicted proteins | sample 9134171 | NCBI WGS metagenome assembly JAEEGF01 (sample SAMN16246542, study PRJNA631951) | gut metagenome | biome: gut microbiome; feature: rumen; material: AP-attached | host: Bos | place: Iran: Karaj | collected 2018-10 | reverse complement strand
GCCAGTTTCGCTTTGACGAAAGCTCCATCGAGACCTACGCGTTCAGCGCCGCCGCTTGTCATAACCGAGCGGTCGTCCATGTTGTAAAGTGCATATTTAATCGAACTGCTGCCACAGTTAAGAACTAAAATTTTCATAGTCTTTTGTTTGAATGAAATTTGTTTGGGTTATTGAAATGAATGGAGTTGTTTTTTATTGAAAGAAATTGGAATAATAAGAATAATATTATGATTGCTTGCATCAAAGGATTAGTCATCAATGTAAAGCTTGTAGTTTTCTTGTGTCAACAAGACGAAATTGTCATCCTCCGAAACATAAAGGTAACGCTCAGCTCGCAAACGCTTTTCACCGAAATTCAGCAGAATGCCTCGATGATGGTCCGTTATGCGCATATAGTTGAACAACTGGGCACGGTGCTCGCTTGTGATATTATCAACAGACTTCAATTCTATGATGATACCTTTGTAGTAAAAGTCGGCAATATAAGTCATTTCAAGGTCAATGCCCTTGTAGGTGATGTGAAGATGCTTCTCTCGTTCGCATTCCATTCCTTGCTGTTTGAGTTCCACAGCTAATGCCTCTTGGTAGATACGCTCATGCATGCCTCTTCCAAGTGTTGAATGAACTTCTTGTGCAGCTCCTACAAAGTCGTAAATGTCCTTGTATTCTTGCCGTGTCATTAAAATTATTCCTATTATTCTAATTTCTTTCAGTTAGAAAACAAAATCCATTTGTTTCCATGAATCATATACATTTATTTTTTTGCATCCATTGCCTGGCAAGCGGTGATGGCTACGAGGTAGTAGATGTCCTCTACCGAGCAGCCGCGCGACAGGTCGTTCACGGGGCGGGCAATACCTTGCAGGATGGGACCGATGGCCGTGGCACCAGCAAGACGCTGTACCAGTTTGTAAGCAATATTGCCCACTTCGAGGCAGGGCATCACCAGCACGTTGGCCTTACCAGCAATCTCAGAACCGGGAGCTTTCTTGCAGCCCACTGAGGGAACCAGTGCAGCATCGGCCTGCAGCTCACCGTCAATCTTCAAGTTCGGATCAAGTTCCTTAGCCAAGCGAGTAGCTTCTATCACCTTGTCAACTACCTCGTGTGAAGCAGAACCCTTTGTTGAGAAGCTCAGCATGGCCACACGTGGATCGGCAAATCCGGCAACACTCTTAGCGGTCTGAGCTGTGCAGACGGCAATCTGGCTGAGCTGGTTGGCATCGGGCATGGGAGTCACGGCTACGTCGCCGAACACCAATACACCGTTCTCGCCGTATTCGGGCTTGTCGGTAATCATGAGCATGGCACCACTTACGCAGGTTATACCAGGAGCGCACTTGATGATTTGCAGGGCTGGACGCAGGGTCTCACCAGTGGTTGAGAGCGCACCCGAAATCTGTCCGTCGGCACCTTCGGTCTTGATGATCATGCATCCCAGGTAGAGCGGATCCTTCACCAGCTCGCGAGCCTTTTCGATGGTCATGCCCTTCTTCTCGCGCAGCTTGGTCAGCAGCTGAGCCATCTCTTCGCTCTTCTCATAGTTCAGCGGATCGATAAGGGTAGCTTTGTCAATGTGGGCCAGTCCTTTTTCCTTAGCCAAGGCGTGCACTTTCGCCGGATTGCCAATCAGAATCAGGTCGGCAATGTCCTCAGCCAATACACGGTCGGCTGCACAAAGAGTGCGCTCCTCTTCAGCTTCGGGGAGCACAATGCGCTGCTTGTTACTTTTCGCACGCGCAATAATCTGTTCAATTAATCCCATAGTTTTGTTTTGTAGATTGATGAATTGTTATTTCCTTTATGGTTATTTGTTTGCAAAAATAAAAAAAAATATCCGAATAGCGCTGAACTATTCGGATAAAAATTGTTTTATTCAATTATTTTAGTCCTTGATGTCATTGCTCATGGAGCTTGTCGCTCGCTGTAGGGAGCAATACCACCCCTGTTTGTCTCTTTCCGTCCATCATAATCTTGAGCGGACGCTCAAACCTCACATGTCTCACATGTTCAGTCTCGTCAACGGCAGGCATGGCATCGAGTATGTCTTTTTGTAGCACGCCATCGCCTGTGTAGGTGTTGATGGTGAAATAGCCCACACCGAACGATGTGAGGTTCTGGAAGAAGTGGGTGCCTTGCGAAGGGTCAACGTGGTAGTTCTTTAGGCCGGCTTCTACGATAACACGTGCTGCTGATATGTGCGGCCACTTCACTGGGATGCCAAGCCATGGATCGCTCGACCCCCAACGTCCAGGACCTATGAGTATGTAAGCCCCTCCGCCTGTGTCCTCCTGGGATGTGGGGAGGTAGTCGCCATTGAGGAACTTCCGGTTGATCATTTCTATCTCAGAGGCAATCGTGGGATTGTTGGCTGCGGTGAAGTTTTCATCGGTCTTTACGTAAACGACATCGACCACGTCCTCTGTGATGCCATGGCCCAGTGAGTTATAAGAGCGAAGCAAGCATTCGTTGTCAGGAATCTTCTGCAAATCTTCGTCGAGCACCTGCTTGGAGTCAACGATAGGACGAATCTGCAGCAGGTAGAAGTCGCCTTGACAGCCGTTGTCGGTGTTCAGGTTGCAGGCAAACTCAATTTCCACGGGGCGTCTCATCTCATCGGCTCCAAGTTTCTGAGAAAGTTGTAGCAACTCTGGCAGGGGGAAAACGCCTTGCTGTAGCACACCGTCGAACGAGATGACCTTGCGGCCACCTTCGTAGAGCCCGGGACGAATGACTTGGTCTACGGGGTCGTAGGTAGAGGCGATGTAGTTGAGCGAACCGTCCTGATCGGCTTGTTTCACGCGCAGGCTCTTGATGTTGAAGCCGTCATCGACCTTGAAATCGTCGCCTATATGGCTCATGTCGAGTGCGTAGAAACGCGTTTGCGTCTCGCGTAGTGCCGTCTCCATCTCGCTGGTCTGTAGCACCTGATGGGGGTGATAGGGCGAGACACGCAGGGTTTGTCCGCCATCTACAATATATTTTCCCAGTCCCAAGGCCAGTGAGGCAATGCCCTCTTCGGCTGTCTCGTCGCCAATGGGGTAGTAGTTCAGTGAGCGCAGCACGCCCGAGAACGTGGGATAATAGAGGTCACCGTATCGTTTGCCCACTACCTCCTGCAGGATGACGGCCATTTTCTCTTGGTCTATCACGTTCTGTGTGGCGGTCATATAGGCTTTTGAGTCGCGGTAATACACCGAGGCATAGACGCTCTTGATGGCACAGGCCAGCATGCGCAGCATCTCGTACTTGTCGTCAAGATATGGAATCATGTAGGTGGCATAGATACCGGCGAATGGCTGGTAGTGGCTGTCTTCAAGCAGTGAGCTGGAACGCACGGCGATAGGACTCTTCACGGCATCGAAGAAAGTGAAGAAATCGGCTATCAGTGCGTCGGGCAGCTGTGCGCGCAGGAAATGCTGCAGAATATCCTCGTCGGGGGCATCGCTCAGGGCTATGCCCCACAGGTTGTTCTTGTCCATGAACTCATCGAAGAAATCCGTACAGAGCACTACCGTTTTCGGGATTTGCACCGAAGCATTGGAGAACTGGTTGAGTTCAGGATGTTTCTTGATGATGTTGTCGAGAAAAGCCAGGCCGCGTCCCTTTCCGCCTAAAGAACCTTCACCGATACGGGCAAAGTGAGCGTAGCGGTCGAACTTCAGTCGGTCGAATACGGCCACGATGCCGATGTTTTTCATGCGGCGGTACTGTACGATGGCATCGAAAATGATTTTTCGGTGAGCATCGACGTCTTGCAGCTTGTGCCAGGTGACATTTTTCAGAAAGTTCGAGACGGGGAAGATGGCACGGGCGCAGAGCCAACGGCTCATGTGATTGCGCCGGATGTGGTGCATGAGTGAGTCGTGCGGAATCTTGAAGATGTTGTCTTGCAGTTCCTTCAGCGACGACACCCGGGCTACCTCCTCATGTGTCTCAGGATCGCGGAAGATGAAGTCGCCAAAGCCCATGTGCTCTTCGAGCAGATGGCGCAGATCTACGTTGAACTTCTTCGAGTTCTTGTCCAAGAAGTCGTAGCCTGCATTCCATGCTTTCTGTCGGTTCTCGGTCTCCGAGCTTTGCAGGATGAGAGGCACGTACTCATCTCTGTGGCGAATCTCGTTGAGCAGTTTCAGTCCGGCCTCGGCATCGCCTTCCTCCACCTGCGACAGTCGGCCCACCACAGTGTGCATGGGGAAACGCGTGTCGGAGATGATGCCCAGCACGTTGTCGTGGTATTTCTCATAGATGCTCATCGCCTCCTCGTAGTTGGTGGCCAGCACCACCTTGGGGCGTCCACGCTTGCGCTGCGCGGCAGCATGTGGGTTCAGTGCCTCTGTCGAGAACCGTTTGCTTTGTGCAAGAATGTAGTTATAGAGATTGGGCAGTATGCTGGAGTAGAAGCGGATATTGTCCTCTACCAGCATAATCATCTGTACACCGGCTTCCTTGATGTCATGTTCCAGATTCATGCGATCCTCAATCAACTTGATGATAGAGAGAATCAGGTTGGTATTGCCTAACCAGCAGAAAACGTAGTCGAAAATTGACATATCCTCGTCCTGCATGCGCTTAGTGATACCGTGAGAGAACGGTGTGAGCACCACGCATGGGATGTCTGGATGCACGCTCTTTACCTCGCGTGCCACGGTGAAGGCATCGTTGTCGGCATTGCCGGGCATGCAGATGACCAGATCGATGTTGGTAGTGCGCAACACCTCGTTAGCCTCCTCAGTGGTACTCACCTGCGTAAAGGTGGGTGGGTAGCGCATGCCCAGCTCCGTGTATTCGTCGAACACTTTCTCGTCAACTCGCCCATCGTCCTCCAGCATGAAGGCATCGTAGGGGTTGGCCACTATCAATACGTTAAAGATGCGTCGCGTCATGAGATTCACGAACGACACATCTTTTAGGAAGAAATTATTGAATTCTTGGGGAATGTCTGCCATCTTCGTAACAGTGTGATTTTTTTCTGACCACAAAGATACGATAAAGCAAGCGCAAAACAAAAAATTATGTCCTTTTTTTTTGCTGAGCCTGTCTATCTTCGCTGCGTTTTACGCACCAAAGTTACGTTATTGGTTCTTTTTTGCCAAAGAATTTCCTACTTATTTGCCATGGCGAAAATCGCTGGGCGATGCACCAAGATTCTTGCGTACATAGCTGCCGAAGTGCGACATGTTGGCAAATCCCAACTTAGCTGATATCTCTTTGATGCTCAAGTTCGAGTTCCGCAAGTAGAAGCGAATGTCTTCAATCGTGTACTGCACAATCCAGTCGGATGCTGTCTTGTTGCTGAACTTCAGACATAACATCGTGAGATATTTTGGCGTAATGGCAAGCTTGCCGGCATAGTAGGTGATGGGGCGTCGCTTCACATCGTTGTCGGCAACCAGCCGTAAGAATCTGTTGAAGAGTATCTTTCCTTGTGATTGCTTAGGCTCTTCGCCTGCATTCTCGGCCGATTTCTCCAGGATGAGGCACAGTTCAAGCAACAAAGCTCTGATGAGCACCTGAATAATCTCCAATGAGTCCATCTTGCGTTTTTCGATTTTCGACTTGAGCAGTCCATAGTAGAAGCCGAATTCGACACGGCACACATGCGACATAGATATGACGTTCTGGTGGCTCACGTAAACGGCATGATTCCACACGCTGATCTTATCGTGTAGCAGTCCCTGTATGATGTGGTCGGAAAGGAACAGTATCTTACATTCGAAGTCCGGTGAACACTCAATATGGTCAATGTGAAGGTTCGATGGACAGAATATCACATCGTTCGGCATAACTAGCTTGTCTTGTTCGCCTATTCGCATTTTCATGCTTCCGGAACTGCAGATGCCAATTATGTTAGTAAGGGTCTTAAGAGGGTATATCTTGTTCATGTCTGTCACATGATCGAAAATAGCTACATCTCCATCGGTGTAGTCCACGACAAGATTTTCAAATTCTATGAACCTTCTTTGGTCATTCTTGATAGTGTTGGCCATATACAATTAATTTTAGCGCTACAAATATCTGTATTTTTTTTCAGATTATGGTGTATAAATAAGCAGAAATGTTGTTCATTTTTGAAGGTATTCTTTTATTCGATATTAATTCTGTGATTTTGAACACCTTTAGGGATTTCCCTATGCAGTTTTCGGGGTTTCCTCTTTGCAAATATTTCATAAAATATTATATTTGCATCAGAATCACAAAAATAATTATTGCTTTATGAACAAGTCTGTTATGTTATTGCTGGGAGCCTCGTTGGTGATGGCTAGTTGTGGAACCTATACCACTACAGGCGCTGTAGTGGGAGGTGAGTTTGGACATGTGGTGGGCTCTGCCATCGGTGGCATTTCAGGCGGTTGGCGCGGTGCTCACACGGGTTCGCTCATCGGTACTTTGGGTGGTGTGATTGCTGGTGCTGCTGTAGGTGCTGCTGTTGACAATGCTCAGAACAGAGCCTACGAAGAGCGTGGCTATGATGACGGGGGATACGGTCAGCGCCGGCAGACTTATGATCAGCGTCCTTATGATCAGCATCCTTATGAACAGCGTTCTTCTGATCAGGTCTCTTACGATGACCGTATCGAGATGGAGCCACAGTCTGCCAGTACAAGTGTGGCTCGTAGCGAAGGATTCTCAATTAAGCCTCTCATAGAGTTGCGCAATGCTCGCATCTACGATTCCAACAACGATGGTGTGTTGTCGCGTGGTGAGCAGTGTACGGTGGTCTTCGAAATCATGAACAATGGCACATCCACCATCTACGACATCTCACCGATTGTAGAGGATGTGACAGGCAATAAGCATGTGAAAGTGTCGCCCAATTTGCTTGTGGAGAGCATTGCACCGCATCGTGGCGTGCGCTATACGGCCACAATCCTGGCTGACAATAGTTTGAAGGATGGTGAGATCGTGGTGCGTCTGGGTGTGGCTCAGGGTAAAAACGTAATCACTTCGCAGTCGCAGCAATATACTATTCCCACCCGCAAGAGGAGCTTGAAGCGATAAGGTGGGGTTCCCTCTTGCTTACTGTTTCTGATACAGTTGGTTGATGCGATGCTGAATCACCTTCTGATTGGTCTTCTTCATGTGTTGCTGCACCTTTGTATGGTCTATCAGCAAGTCTTCCTGCCAGATAGGGCGCAGGCTGTTGGCCAGTTCAATAGAGTCGATTTCCACTTTTGGGAATATGATGGTCTCGGTAGGCGGCAGTAGCGGAATCGTGATGTTGTTGGCCATCTCTATATTTACCTTTGTGATGCCTCTGTTAATCATGCCGATTTTGTTGGCAGCACCCCATGACAGGTCAATGATGCGCCCGCGAATGAAAGGGCCGCGATCGTTCACCCGTACCACTACCTGTTTGTTGTTCTCCATGTTCGTCACTCTGAGTCGTGTGCCGAAGGGTAGGGTTCTGTGGGCGCAGGTCATCGAGTCGTGATGCAGTCGCTCGCCGTTGGCAGTACGGCTGCCTGTGGCTCGCTTGGCATAGAAAGAGGCAATGCCCGTTTGTGTCTGGGCATGCAGCTGCGAAGCGTGATAAGATGAAAAATGAAAGATGAAAGATATGGTTAGAATCAAAAGACCACACCTGCCGTAGAAATGACGGCAGACGATTGTAGTTGCAAGTCTAATCATATCTTTCATCTTTCACCTTTCATCTTACACGATTCCTTGTGCGAGCATGGCCTTGGCCACCTTCATGAAGCCTGCCACGTTGGCACCCTTCACGTAGTTGATGTAGCCGCCCTGCTCCTTGCCGTACTTCACGCACTGCTCGTGAATGCCGGCCATGATCTGGTGCAGTCGCTGATCCACCTCCTCGGCAGTCCATGACATGCGCATGGAGTTCTGTGTCATCTCCAGACCGCTCGTGGCTACACCGCCTGCATTGACCGCCTTACCCGGAGCAAACAGCTGACCGGCAGCAATAAACTTGTTCACGGCTTCGGCTGTGCAGCCCATGTTCGACACCTCGGCCACGCATAGTGGCTTCTGTGCCAGAATCTTGTCGGCATCATCACCGTTCAGCTCGTTCTGAGTGGCGCAGGGCAGGTAGATGTCGGCCTTCTGCTCCCACGGTTTCTTGCCTTCGAAGAACTGGGCTCCCTCAAACTCCTCAGCGTAAGGAGCGCAGATGTCATTGCCCGAAGCGCGTAGCTCCAACAGGTAGTCAATCTTCTCGGCATCCAGTCCGGCAGGATCGTAGATGTAGCCGTCGGGACCGCTGATGGTAATCACCTTGGCCCCCAGTTCGGTTGCCTTCTTGGCTGCACCCCAGGCCACGTTGCCGAAGCCGGAGAGTGCCACGGTCTTGCCCTTGATGTCCAGACCGTGGGTCTGCATCATGTGGTTCACAAAGTAGAGGGCACCGAAGCCAGTAGCCTCAGGGCGCAGGATGCTGCCACCCCACTCAATGCCCTTGCCCGTGAGCGTGGCACCGTGGAACTGTGACGTCAACTTCTTGTACATGCCGAACAGATAGCCTATCTCGCGGCCACCCACACCAATGTCGCCTGCAGGCACGTCCATATCGGGACCTATCACCTTGTAGAGCTCGGTCATGAAGGCCTGGCAGAAGCGCATGATCTCAGCATCGCTCTTGCCGCGAGGAGCAAAGTCGCTGCCGCCCTTGCCACCGCCCATAGGCAGTGTGGTCAGTGCGTTCTTGAACGTCTGCTCGAAGCCTAAGAACTTCAGGATGGAAAGGTTCACTGAGGGGTGGAAACGCAAACCGCCCTTGTACGGGCCGATGGCGCTATTGAACTGAACGCGATAGCCGATGTTCACCTGCACCTCGCCCTTGTCATCTACCCAGGGCACACGGAACGTGGTGATGCGCTCAGGCTCCACAATGCGTTCTACTATTTTGGCTTTTTCGAATTCTGGATGCTGGTTATACACATCCTTGATGGATTCCAGCACTTCTCTTACTGCTTGAAGATACTCCAATTCGCCCGGGTGCTTACGCTCCAGAGCTTGCATGATTTTCTCAACTTCCATAGTTTTAGGTGTTTAAAGTTGTCAAAATGGTTTTTAGTCCCTGCAAAAATAGAAAAAATTTTGATACGCGCCAAGAAAATGCCAAAAAAAATGACTTGCGTGCATCACACGCGCGTAAATATAATAAGGAGAAGATTTTTCGATTTTTTAGCCCAATGCCCCGTCAAAACTCGCAAAAAATTCAGCAACACCTAACTTGCTCTGAAATTTGCGAGTTTTGACCGTTTTGCAACTTGTTGTATTTCAGTAAGTTATAAAAACGATTTTCTGAAAAGCCTTTTGCAGCAAGGGTTTCCAGTGATTTAGGCCATTTCACGATGCCTCGGTGGATAGATCATCTCGCGATTTAGGTTAGATCGTGATGCGAAATAACCTAAATCGCAACGTGATGTTTCCAAGATCGTCTCGTGATTTCACCCAAAACCTGCTGGATTTTGGCTGAAAACAGGCTTTATGATAGTTGCAAAAATGGAGAAAATGGGCGAAATAGATGTAAAGAAATGTGAAATATATTCCGATATGAACATTAGATTTCTTAATCAGAACAGTAAAAACTCTCCTCATATCTCTCAAAATACCCTTTTTTTCTCTATTTCAGCATTTTCATTTGTCTTGAAAATCGAAATTTTATTTAGACAACCGCTTGACGATTTCTATTGAAAGCTGTCCAAAGAGTTTGTAATCTTCTGTTTTTGATTTATTTTTGGTTCTTATGTTTGGATTTTACATTATTCTTTTTTATCTTTGCATCGTCGCAGTGATGGACTATGAAACAGTTCTCTAAGCGATAAAGACATTGTGGGTGAAACAATAGAAGCATTATGCTCTTTCTTGCAAGCTGAAAACCTGAGAAATTTTCAATTTTTGCAGAATTTTTGAGAAGGCTCCCGTGCCATTGTAGCCTACTCGTAATGAATGAAGAAGAAGCATATCAGCTTCACGCCTTGTGCGTGGAACTGATTTTGTATTTCATCTTTTTCGATTCGGGTAATTCCTACGACCCTCAGCATGGAGATGTACACATACAGTTCCACGCTTTCTTTTTGTGTCATCAGCCAAAGACGTCATGGAGTCTTCATCTCCCACAAACACAGTTATTTACAAGAA
>JAEEGF012029388.1_pt1 | contig 10105 bp, 6 predicted proteins | sample 9134171 | NCBI WGS metagenome assembly JAEEGF01 (sample SAMN16246542, study PRJNA631951) | gut metagenome | biome: gut microbiome; feature: rumen; material: AP-attached | host: Bos | place: Iran: Karaj | collected 2018-10 | reverse complement strand
CATTTCCTGTGCCGGCGCTCAATACGGCGGCTTGCTCACCACCTGCAAAGGCGACAAGTCCTGCCTTATTGAACAGTGCAACAAGGAATACGGCAACAACGCCAACCTCAAAAACGGTTGCTTGTTCCTTGCCAACTGGCTTGACGCGGCAGACAACCCGAAGCACACCTTCCAGGAAGTGGAGTGCCCGAGCGAGCTCTCCAGCCGCTACTAATATTTGCTAAAAAATAGATTTCGAACCCGCCTCCTCGAGGCGGGTTTTTCGTATTTCACTCTTGACATCTTATCAATGATTCGCATCACCATTTATAAGAATTTACAAGACAAAGAACATCTTAAATTGTATTTTTAAGGTGGGTTTGTGGATGTAACAAAGAGGTATTAATTAATGAAATTCCCCTATTTTAGATTTTTGGCCGTCGCAGGAATTCTTGCTTTTGCCTGGAACTGTTCCGATGAATCATCCACAGAATCTTCCGACCCCGCGGCGCAAGAACTTCCATTTGATATCAACAGCATCGCAGTCGCAAACCCCAGCTGGGTGTTTTTTGACGGAGCAAATATTTTTGTAATCTCGGCAGCCAACGCAGAGACTTCTCCAACGCTTGAAGTGACCGACGTTCAAGGCAACTTGATTGGCCTGTACGACATTCCCTCCCAGTCGATTTTTGACCTCGCCATGCAGCCGGTTATCATTGGCGTCGATTTGACAACCCTCCCCGCGGTGTTCCCTCAGGAGCCGGCCTCCAGCGCCGACCCGCTCCCGGCCTCTTCCGAAGCCCAGGTCCCGGGACTTTCTTCTGCCGTGGATTTGCCGGCCAGTTCGAGCGAGCAGGCCCTCCCCTCTTCCGGGACGGCTTCCTCCAGCAGCTCCAAAGTTCGTTCCAGTTCCAGCGTGAAGTCCTCTTCTAGCGTCAAGTCCAGTTCCAGCGTCAGGAGCTCGAGCAGCCGCGCCACCACAACCCAGTTCAAGGTCAAGAGCGGCGGCCACCAGGGCCACGGCTGGGGCACCCGTTACTGGGACTGCTGCAAGCCCCACTGCGGATGGGACGGCAACGTAGGCAAGAATGCCCAAGACAAGCGCGAAGCCAAGACTACAACCCAGACCTGCGACAACAAGATGGAAACCATCGGTAACGGCTACAAGAGTGTTTGCGACGGTGGCGAAGCCGGCGTCTGCGACTTCCAGGCCCCGTGGGCAGCCACCGACAACATCGCCTTCGGTTTTGCGGCAGTTCCCGCGGCCGACGGCGCCAAGTGCGGCTACTGCTACCTCCTCACCTTCGACGGCGGCGACCACCAGGGCGGCGGCAACGGCCTCAACGGCAAAAAAATGGTCGTGATGGTGTCCAACATCGGCGGCGACGTGCAGCAGGGACAGTTCGACCTGATGATTCCGGGCGGTGGCGTAGGCATGTTCAACGGATGCAGCAAGCAGCTCGGCATCGGCTCCATGGGCAGCCAGTACGGCGGCTACCTCAGCGAATGCGGTGCCGGCAACAAGGGCTGTCTCCTCGACAAGTGCAAGCAGCTGAGCAAGTTCCCCAAGCTCCAGGCCGGCTGCGAATTCCTCGCCAACTGGATGAACGCGGCAGACAACCCGACCTTCAAGTACGAAGAACTCGAGGAATGCCCGTGGGAACTCGATATGAAGTGGTGATTATCTAAGCGAAACGCCATATAAAAACGGAGCCGCAACGGGCCCCGTTTTTTTTAAACAATCAAGCGATTAGGCGTAGTGATCCTTTTCGACAACTTCCTTGAAAGCGCCACCACCCGTGTAGCCACCGCTGGATTCCATCAAGGAAACCTTGGCATGGACTTTGCACACCTTCATCTGAGGTGCTTTATATTCCTTTTTCGTTTTCATATAGAAGTCCTTTTTAATCAATGACGACATCGCCACCTTTGCTCGCCGACATCAGGGTTGCCTTAGCATGAACAACACATACCTTCATCTGGGGTTTCTTGTATGTTTTTTTATTATTCATGAAGGAACTCCTATGATGACGATTGATTGTCAAGCGTAAACGCCTCTCAAGAGAAGGGGGTTAGCCGTTGTTATCGTCATCCAAAATGACGTCACCACCACTACCACATAAGATACTCTGAACTGCACAGTCCAGGACTTCCATCTGCGGAGCAGTGTATTCCTTCTTCATCTTTTCAATGCATTCTTTCATTTTTACTATCCTTCCTTTTTTTACTTAATAATAGCTTTTTTTCCGTTCTTGTAGTAGGTTCCCTTCACTGTCGGCTTGGAATTCAGCCTACGGCCCTTCAAGTCGTACCAGCGGTCCATGCGGACCTCGCCCGTGACCGTGTTGAGAGTACCTGTCTGGACAACAATGCCATTCTCGTTCTCGATTTCGATATCGAGTTCGTCCGGAAGCAAGATGTTGCTACCAAGAGTGCCGCTGGCAGACTTCGCCGCAACGTTAGCATTCTTGTGGTAAACCAGGTAGGCGCGCATCGGGTTGATGAAGGCGCCTTCGGCAATCTTCACGAATTCGCCCAGTTTGGCACCATCGCGTTCCTCATTGGCAAACAGATAGATGGGATTGTCGTTATCAATAGTGAACTTTTCGTATTGATAAGCTCCAACGAATTCCCAGTTATTCGCCTCAGTCGCTTCGCCTTCCGTTGTCGTGTTGAGTGTAACGGGTGCCGTAATATTAAAGGTCACCTGGGTTCCCTCAGGAATAATGACATAGGGCGTATTCGGCATAACCTTGGTTGCCGTAGCCACCTTGAACTTCCAGCGGCCATCCTCCCCCATTACAACAGTCTTGAACTTGTAGACCTCGGTACCAACGACATCTTCGGCATCGATTTCAAACGGAACGTAGAGAGTCGCAATTTTGCCCGCATTGAACGTGCGATTCAAAGTCACGCTGTTGACGGTAATGTTGTTTTGAATTTCAACAGTTTCTGTTCCAGTGTATTCTCCATCAATCTCGGCAGTAGCCGTTCTATTAGCGTAGGTGAATACTTTAAGTGCACCATACTGCACCACCTGAAGATCCTTAACCCAGTGCGGATACAACGTGAGATCTGCATTCCCCGTATAGGATGCATGCAGAGGATAATCAATATTCGTACCATCGATATCTATGGACCAACCATCTTGAGAATAACCTGCACGAGTAAAGCGACCTTCACCCTCCAGTCTAAATGGGACATCATGCGTTTTTGTCTGATCGGAAACTGTACCATAGGAATTATTTCCAACCAAGTACGAAATCGTATATGTTTTGACTTCCCAACACGGGTACAAATCAATATCCTTTGACAAGTTGGGATTAATCTCAGATGTCGGATCCGAGCAGTCTTGTTTAAAGGACCATTTCTTGAAATTATAGCCTGCTCTTTCGGGTTCGCCTAGAACAATAGTGGATGAATTAATGTTGTAACCAGTCGGATTATTTTCATCATTCGTTTCACCTTCATTCAAATGATAAGTAATGGTATAGTTATGCACTTCCCATTCGGCATGCAGAACAATACTTCTTTCGATTTCTGTACTAAACGAAAATTCCACGTTATTTTCGTCAAGCCACTTTACAAAATCGTATCCGGGTATTGAAGGATCATCAGGGCGGGTCGTAACATGTTGGCCTTGATCAACATACGCAACAAAATTAACCGTAGTGTTGTCTTGCGCAAGGAACTTGACCGTAAATGTTTTCGTTTCAGTCCATACCGCATAGATCGTCACATCATTTGTGGCTTTTTCACCGGCCGTTCCACCGTTTAAGTCCAATATATCGGCATCGGTAACATTGCTTTGTTTGTAGGACCATCCAGTAAAATACATCGTAGAAATACATTTTTGTTCAGCATCAACTTCAGCACAATATGTCTCGGGTAAAGCTTCAATATCTTCGACCGTTATTGAAGAGCCTTTCTTCACATAAACGGTCTTTTCAGCAACAGCCCCTCCACTGAGCGGGAACGATCCTCCATTCGCATCAAATACAATTTCGATTTTCGGTTCCCAAACGGCAAAAATGGTGTCAGCATGCGCTGCAGTCCCTAAATTGGCAGTAGGTTCCGTCCCCTCTTTCGTTCTCCAACCTGCAAAGGCATAATGTTCAGCCTCACGAGTCGGATCGACAATTCCTGTGGACGTAATTTGTTCACCAGCCTGCAAGAATTTGTTCATAGATTTCGAGCCATCCGCGAAGGAGCCTTCGGTCGCATAGAAGGTGATTCTGTACCCGTCTTCACCATATCCATTCAACGAAAGATTAGATTCACCCATGGACCACGGTTCAGTCTTGCAGGAATGGTCCGGATTCTCACCATTCAATGTGCATAGAACCGCTTCAATATTGTTTTCATCGAATTGCTCTGAATGATTCGTTATAGTGGGACCGCCTTCAGTACATTTGCTTTTGCATATAGATCCACCTACGCCACCAAGATTTTCACCCTCATAAAAATCCCCTTCTGCAACCAACGTTCCAGAATAGACATTTCCGGCGATTCCACCGACAAGACCATCCGCACCTGTATTAGTAAGACCAGGACCAGCATACACGCAGGACGATACAGTAACGTTAGTCTTTGTGATACCAATAATACCGCCAATATAGGCTTCGCTTCCACTTGTCTGAACCTTAACAAGACTCATGCAGTTAGATATTTCACCCGTCTTCGCGTTTCCAACAATTCCTCCTACACCTTGTCCGTTACCAGTTGTCTTAATTGTTCCGGAAACAGTACACCCAGTAACAGAATTGCCGCTTTTGTCCGCCATCCAACCAACAACTGCACCCACAGAAATCTGACTATCTTTCTGCACCCCTTGGATAGATCCCGCATTAGTCGACGCCTGGATATCCACATTTTCAAGGATGAGATTCTTTATTTTTCCTCCACCAAGGACAGCAACAAAACCAATGTTTTGTGCATAGTTAAATGCACCGCCTAACTGAGTATTCGTCAATTCAGATGCGTTAATGTACAGGTTGGAAATTTTGAACCCCTGACCATCAAATTCGCCTTTAAAGCCCGTATTTCCATTGTCACCCGGACCCGCAGAAATCGGGAAGAACAATTTATGTTCCAAATCTATCGACTGAGTTAATTTTGCTTTTATGCTGTACTGCGCACCTTTTTCCTTCGTTGTTTCACAAGCGAACCAAGCCAATTTCTCAGGAGTATCAATTTGATAATACCCATCAACCAGAGTTGGTACCTCTGTCGTAAATCCGCCCCATATTGTATTTGTGACACATTTTTCAGTAACACCAAAAGCCTGACACACAAGCGCCAGGCAGGACATGAGAATCAATGTCTTGAATCTTTTAAGAACGAACATATTTTATCCTCTTTTTCCTTAAATCTAGCTTTTTTCCGTAAAATTATTTTAATCTTGCAGAAAAAAGCGTCGTCAAGAGGGAAAATCGTGAGTCATGTCACGACCGAACCACTATTTCTCTTCAAAAAAGTGGTCCAAATCACTTAACAATGACCCTTTTCCCGTTCTTGTAGTATGTTCCCTTCACTGTCGGCTTCGAGTTGAGCTTGCGGCCCTTCAAGTCGTACCAGCGGTCCATACGAACCTCGCCCGTGACCGTATTGAGTTTACCCGTCTGTACAACAATGCCATTCTCGTCCTCGATTTCGATATCGAGTTCGTCCGGGAGCAGGATGTTGCTACCCAAGCTACCGCTGGCAGACTTCGCAAGAGTTTTATGGTAAACGAGGTAGGCTCGCATCGGGTTAATGAAGGCGCCTTCGGCGATTTTCACGAATTCGCCCAATTTGGCACCATCGCGTTCCTCATTGGCAAACAGGTAAATGGGATTGTTGTTATCAATAGTGAACTTCTCGTATTGATAAGCTCCGATGAATTCCCAGTTGTTCGCAGCAGTCGCTTCGCCTTCCGTTGTCGTGTTGAGAGTAACGGAGGTCGGGATGTCAAAAGTCACCTGGGTTCCCTCAGGAATAATGACATAGGGCGTATTCGGCATAATCTTGGTCGCCGTCGACACCTTGAACTTCCAGCGGTTATCCACATCGCTCTTTACAACAGTCTTGAACTTGTAGACCTCGGTACCAGCTACGTTCTCGGCATCGATTTCAAACGGAACGAAGAGAGTCGCAATTTTCCCCGCATTGAACGTGCGATCCAGAGTCACGCTTTTGACAGAGATATCGGATGAAATCTCCACAGCGTCTGTACCCGTGTAGTTGCCGTTGATGACGGCTTCCTTACGGCCGTCAGTAGCATAGGTATAGATCTTCACAGCGCCGTACTGGACAGAATCACGAGATTCAACCCAATGAGGATACAGCGTCAAGTTTGCGTTGGTCGTATAAGCATCACCAAGTCCGTAAACCTTTTCGCCACCATCGGTCAAAGACCAACCATCAAGAGTGTAATTTGCACGGACATACTTATCTATAGAAGTCTTAAATTTATATGTTTTGTCAAAATCTTTCTTTTCTTCAAGGTTCTTTGCACCACTCACGTTGCTACCAGGCGTATACGTAATCTTATTATACCACCTGGCATAAAGAGTTAAATCAGCATCAATATTCTGAACATCACGAATGGCTGTCTTAAACGTCGGTTCTTTATACCAGTTATCCATAAAGAAGTATTTTTTTGCCGGATCAAACGCATTTTCCAACGTGAGCTTAGCCGGGCCCATATATTGGGTGGGATTTCTATTTGTCGCCGAAGCACCGAATATTTCGTATGTAATAGTGTACGTATTGCATGTCCAATGCGGGAACAGTTTCAAGTTCGCATTATCTTCATAGTCGGCACCGAGTTCATAATCAATGCCATAACCATCTTGGCCATAATCGACCCTTGACCAACCATCTTGAGAGCATCCATTATGAGCAAACTCATCTAGGGCACCATTCAGCTGAATTGTCTCCCCATGATTTTTTGTAACATTTTTTGCTGTAGCATAAATTGTGTTTCCCGAAAGGTATTGGATAGTATAAGTAATCTGCATCCACTTTGCGTATATGGTCTTATCACCCGTGGAACCAGTTTCTATCTGAGTTGCTGGATTAGTAAATTCTGCATCATAGAACCAACCTTCAAACACAGAACCAACTTTGGTCGGAGCAGCGAAGACAATCTCGTCACTACCAACATTGTAATTGGATGGATTGTCAGCATTAGAAGCGCCATTCATATTTTCATAAGTGATACTATACTGGATAACATTCCACCGAGCATAAAGAAGCAGGTTGCCTTCCAATGGAGAATCAAAATCATACTCATTCGATTCAGTGCACGCTTCAACAAGGCACCATCCAGCAACCTCATACCCGGCATCGGAAATAATATCATTGGGATCTGGCTCAGAAACCGGATCACCTTCATTGACGATTTTGATAATGCGCACATCCGTCTTTCCGTGCAGGGTCGCGTCAAAAGTAACAGAGAATGTTTTGGCCTTGGTCCATACAGCATATAGATTCACATTATCAACAACATCAATATCCGCAAGATGCACAGTATCTTCCGCCGTGGGGTCCACTCCGACATCAAGCATCTTTGAACGGTTGCCCCACCCCGTAAAGTAGTACTTTATGGGTGTTCCTGGATTTTGAGGGTCAGCAACAGTATAGGTTGCAGGAACTGTAAATCCTTCCACAGAAACCGTACCGTGCTTTGGCACTTGCACTGTTTCAGTCGCGTGCGTTTCAGGATTAGTTTCAAAAGAGACCGTGTAGAAATCATACCAGACGGCATAAATAGTCGTGGCAGCACGAGCGACACCGAGATTGGGATTAGGCTCAGTAGTATCAGCCTTTGTTGCCCATCCTGCAAATTTCTTCCCTTCACGGGTCGGAACACCGATTTCATCTGCTGTAATTGTTGCATTCTTGCTTAGAATTTTCGAAGTTTTTGCTCCAGAAGCAAAAACGCCACCATTCGCATTGAATGTAATCTTGTAGCCATCGGAACCATTCATGGAGAGACTGGATTGGCCAATGGACCAAACTTCGGATGTATCTCCTTCACAGATTTTGTTTTCTTCATTCCATGTGCCACCATTCAACTCACAAACAATGTCCTCGGAATTTAAATTTTCCGTTTTTTCTGTATTGAAAGTCTTTCCATTAGGCAATTTTCCAATACCCGGACAAACATCAGGATTTTCAAATTCTTGACAAAAATCATCCGAATAGTACAAATTTTCCGTTGTCAGAGTTCCCTTAGAATTTTCATAGCTACCCGCTACGGCACCGATGGAACCATCAACCGTGTAAAGATGATCTCCAGAATAAGCACATGATGTCAGGGTGACATTACCATCGTTACGAATCGCCCCAACGACACCACCCACATTGGTATTCGCACCACTAGCGGTCACGCTTACGGAACTGACGCAATTGGATATCGTCACATGCTTCACATTTCCCGCGATACCGCCGACACGGTTTGTTGCACCGCTCGTTTCAATGAAACCAGACGCCACGATATTTTCAATTTTTACAACCGTTTTATCAGTCGCACCAACCCAGCCGACAAGAGAACCCACAGAAATCGGCTTATCAGACCCAAGACCCGTGGTTCCAGAAGATGCCGCAGCATATATTTGGACATCCTTCAAGATCAAGTTCTTGACCGTTGCGTTGTTAGAAAGAATACCAAACAATCCAATATTTTGGGCATAGGCAGTAACACCATTCTTGGATTTTCCAGTAATACCGGATATATCACTGTTGATTTCGGATGTATTAACATAAAGATTCGAAATGGTAAAGCCCTGACCATCAAAAGTTCCTTTAAATCCAGTATCTTCACCAGTTCCCGATCCAATAGGAATAAACAGTTTCCCTTGCATATCAAGGGACTTTGTCAACTTGAACTCTTCTGTGCTTAAAGACTTATTCGTCACCTTACAAGCAAACCAAGCCAACTTTTCCGGAGTGTCGATTTCGTAATAAGTTTTACCGTTAGGCTTGCTCGCCTCTTGCGTCAAAAAATCACCCCAACCCGTGCCAGTGGCACAGTCAAGAGCAAACCCCTGCCCAACGAGCACGAGGCAGGCCATAAGAGTCAGAACTTTCAATTTATTTACAAAGAGCATACTTTACCCCCGTTTTTGCTTAAATTTAATAAAAAAAACCATTTTCAGCAATTACTTTGTAAAAAACGCAAAATTTTGTTGACAAACTTCACACGATCACTAGGAAATCGGTAGGAAAAAGCATACAAATGGTTTCAAAACCACATTTTCCCTGCCAAAAATGTGATTTTCGTCAAATTTCGGGGATTTTTACCCGCCGAAGCGGGGTACGAGATTATACGACTACCGGGCCACTACAACGAGAGAATAACCTTCTCAGGGAGATTGGTATTTCGCACAATGACATCAAGCGGCACACCATCGCGCAGCAACCCCTTCGCGATTTCCTTGGATTTTTCCAGGGCGGCCTCGTACTTCTCCATAGCCCGATCAACGTCGCTCATATCTACAGTCATAAGATACCTCGCACTAAAATTACACATTTTTACGGCATTTTGCAATACCCTGAACACGGGGTCCTGCGAAAACTCGCTGAAATCTGCCTCGCGGTTGAGAGCGTCAATTGCCCTGAGCCATTGCGCAAGGCGACTGTTGTCGCCTGCATAGGCATCGGCATGCTCGAGGAACTTCTTCATCTCGACAATCGCCATGGTCTGCAAGTCGAAATATAGCATGCCCTCCCTCTTGCGGCGTTCCATGCTGCCCGCGGCTTCGTTTACAAGCATAATGTCAGGCTCTACGCTGCTGTTGCCCGTCTCGCCCGGGACGAAGGGATTCACGATTCTCGCGTGACTGATGCAGTCGCACCCGAAGAGGTCGAGACTTGCGTTCACAAGGTCAGTGGTAAGCGCGATGTTCTCCTCGCTTGCGAAAATCTTCTTGAACACCCCATCGTTGTAGATGTAAGCATTCTCGTGCTCGTACGCCTTCATGATAGAGTCAACATCTTCGCCCCTTTCATTTGCTTCCTTGAGCAATTTGATAAACCTAGCAAACTGTTTACGGTCCATTTTACATTCCTTTTTCTGCGGGAACGCCCCCGCAAAGGCGGACAGGAAACTCCCCTATCTATATATAAAAACGGGCGAAAC
>JAEEGF012102965.1_pt1 | contig 10106 bp, 6 predicted proteins | sample 9134171 | NCBI WGS metagenome assembly JAEEGF01 (sample SAMN16246542, study PRJNA631951) | gut metagenome | biome: gut microbiome; feature: rumen; material: AP-attached | host: Bos | place: Iran: Karaj | collected 2018-10 | reverse complement strand
TAGCGTTATAACGAGTTTCCATAGTGGGCACAAATTTAGTAAAAGGCGAGTGCCGCGGCAAAGCAATTCATTGCTTTGACATGGCCGAGCCGTACTAAATGCGCCCCAAAGGGGCGCCAAGATAGTATTTAGACGAGAGAAATGCTACCGAAAAACGCCCTTATTGTGTCATTCTGAGCGGAGAACCGCAAGGTTCGGAGTCGAAGAATCTAGGGCGTTCCCGCTTACGCGGGTCGGGCTATACTCGCTTCGCTCGCGGAGCCTGTAGTCTCCGCCCCAAGGGGTAACTATCCCTAACGCAGTTTTTGAGGCTGATTTTCCTACTCAATAAATCCTTCCTGGTCGTACCCTTTATGGTAATGCTTTATCAGTTTTACGACAGGGGCGATTCGGGTGTCTATTATTTCCATTTTTTCAAAGCGTTCCAATTGATTGTCGTAACGCTCTGTTGATCCGTTTTGAATTCTCGTTTCAACATCAGACGGAATGAAAAAAGACGCTCGGTCTTGTAATTTTGCATAAAATTCGTTTTGATAAATAAATACTCCAGCCAAGTCCAAATCTCCAAAGTGTACATATTTATTTGGTATACGTTGAAGCCACGTGATAAGATCCTTGCTTTGCGGATATCTAGCAACAAAGATTACAGGAGAATTTAAGTGTTCAAAGAGATGCTTTTGCTTTTGAACGTATCTAAAATTCTCCATATTTTCAACACCGATAACAACAGCATTTGACGGAATTTCAAAAGCTTCGTAGTCTGTAATAAATACATAGGAACCATCTGGCGGAGCTATGGTAAATGGTTTCCCATTTAGGGAACAATTAACTGGTTCATAGGAGTTGATTAGAAAACCTTTGCAGGAACGAACCTGACGAATCTTAGAATTGCCTGCAATTTGGACTTGTTCCGATCTTGAAACAACTTCTTTTTGAAGAATCGCCAAAGTTCCCTCCAAATCCTTGAGGCCATCATTGTAATCACCCAGAACAGAGCGAAATGCAGCTTTGTCAGTTACATAATAGCGAATTACGCTTTTGTTTGATTTCGAACAAATGTAGCCATCCTTAAGCAGGGCTTCGCAAAGAGGTCCTTTAAATTGAGACGCAGGAATCATTTCGCCATTTGCTAAATCAACCAACTTCTTAACAAGAGATTTAGATAACTTCAGTTCCATCCTGAACATCCTCCCATTCAATCAATGTATTTACCCTTGTCTGGTAGTTTTCATCCTTGGAAAGTGAATAGATGTACTTATAGTTTTCCACTGTATGATTTTTAGGAGCCCCATGAATCAGATAGATGTTACGCTTGTTTGCAAAATCGAGAATACCTTTGATATTTGAATCATGTAGGGTTCCGATTTCGTCCATCATACAATGAACCATAAAATCTCCAGAATTCTTGGCTTGTTCTTCCTTGAACACATTGATAAGGACAATATTCAGCATCGCTTTGACAAGGACATCTGTTCCGTTAGAACCGACATGTGCAAGATTCGTCGTCCACTTAGTCTCGTTATCATTTTCCTTAACCTTGAATTCAAGGTGGAAAGTGTCTGCAAGGGTAAGTGTCGCGGAACTTCCGCTTTTTGCGAATCGTTCCTCTAAGGCGGTTGTCATTCTTTTTAGGAATTCATAGACTTGCCTGTTCAGAGACTTTTGCTTTTTGTCATCAGCAAACATGTTTGTGCCAGTAAACAGCTCATCTCTGTGTTCATTACAAAACATTTCAATTTCAACAAGAAGCTGCATTAGGGGATCTTCGGACTCTGTTGTTCGGAGTTCTATTTTTTTGATAACGCCAGCAAAGTTCTTATTTCTAAAATCGCTATTAATTTTATTAATAACCTTGTCAATTCTAGCCTTTTTACGGGTAAGATTGCCTGTATCCTGAGCAATACTTCTGAGTATTGAATAATAACGCTCACTCGACAGGTTGCGGTATTCTTTAATCTTATTTTCATCAATAAATGATTTAAGATTCAATGCGAAATCAACATAATCCGTATCCTCCCGAGGATTAAGATTAAATGCAAAGGTATTTCTGTCGCTTAGATATCCAATAAATTTGTTGATGTCCTTTTTTATAGAAACAGTTGTCTCCCTGCGTTTTTCCTTGTTAGCAGAAATTTTCTTTAAAAGGCTCTCGCAGTCATTATTAGAAATGCGTTCATCAATTGCATTAAATTCAAGCCAAATGTCGTCAAATTCCTTAGATTCCTCGAACAGTTTAGCATTTTTTTGAGCTTTATCCAGATCTGTCGATAGATTTTGAATGAGACTTGTATTTTCTTCTTGTTGTTCTTTTATTTGTTTCCTATTGGTTTCATGACTATTCTTAAGTTCGGTTCGTTTCTGATTTAGGATTGTTAAGTTTCTGTTCCACTCATCTTCATGGTCAAACAGTTCTTCTTTGGTTTTCCAATACATGGAAACTGTCACTTTGTTTTTTTCGATTTTTTCAAGAAGAATGTTTAAACGATTGATTTCTCCGGCAAATTTTTCCATTGCTTCAAGATCGGCATTCTTGTCCTGAAGTTCCTGATTCAATTGAGTTCGGTATTTAGAAATATCGTTATCTGCTTTTTTCCTTTTTTCCGCAAGTTCATCATTTAAATGATTGTCTTCATTGGAAAGCGAATCTTCAAGAACTTTTAATGATGTTTTATAACCATCCTCAATATCCGCTTTCTCTTTATTTTTCTCATCTTCAAGGGAAGTTTGTTTTGCTTCCAAAACAGAGATTGTTTCACTCAAGTCATCAATAATCTTTTGTATTCTGGCAATTTCAGCATCTTTTAGACTTTTTTCCTTAATTTCCAAATCGTTTAATTTTACCTGTGCCGCATTTTGACGACCAGGAAGTAAATTGATGTTTATGTCAAGTTCTGAAATACGGGATAAACATTCCTTAATTCTGGGATTGTATTCTCGTTCAACACTTTTCTTGTCCGCCTCAAAAGCCTCATTAGCTTTTTTTATTTGATCATCAAGATCCTCTATATTTCGTTTAATCTTTTTGATGTCAGTTTCGATCATTTCCGGCGTTCGAACACAAACATCAAGTTGAGCCAAATCAAGTTCTACACCAAAAAGGTCGCTGTTTTCCTGAGATGAAAGTCGAGGTTTTAACAGATTATTATAAAGGACTTGGTCTTCATTAACAACTTTTCCTATAGTCTGTTCCCAACCAGGCTTATTTTGTTCAAGCCATTCATAGAGGGAGCCTTTCCGACGCTGCTGCAATGTCTGAAGCGATTCTAAATCATTGTTGAAAGGTATTTTCCTCTGCTCAAGAGCATTAATGGATTTTTCGAACTCCGTTGATTTTTTTCCTATTGCAGAATTACGATCATACTCTAAATCGTTTTTTTCTTTTGAAATCTTCGATTTTTGTTCTGTTACATTTACTAATTCATCCTTCAGTCTTTCAATTTCACCCCTTGCCCCATCAAGTTCTTTTTTGAGAAAACAAGTGTGTTCAGCTCTTGTAAGATTGTTTTTCTCTCGATTCCACTCATCTTTCTTTTCGTTAAGAGATTTCTGAAGTTCTTTATTGTTGTTTTCAAAAGAATTTTGAACTCGATTTAGCTCAGATTCTCGATAAGCATTCTTTTGCTCTTTAGCATGTAAATAATTCGCTTTTACTTGATTTCGTCTACTTTCAATTTCTGTCTCTTGTTCTTTCAGAGCCTGCTTGACGTTTTCAATAAGGCGCTCATACTTTTCATTCAGACTGGAAAATTCACTCTCAAGAAGTTTCTTTTGACCTTCAAGGGACCTCTTTTCCGCTTTGTAGGCATCCTCCTGATTTTGCTGTTGAATGAGCTCTTGAATATTTATTTCTTCATATTCAGCTTGTTTTCCACGAATCTCTTGGAGTTTGTTTTCAAGAACACCAATTTTTCTATTTAGAATCCCATCTCTTTGTTCAAAATCTTCATCTTCTGCTTTTTCTGCTTCAGACAGGTCTATTTTCTCTTGATTAGCACGATCAATTTTAATATTGAGTTCTGGTACAGACTCCTTGGCCAATCTATAAGAATAGTTCAATTCCTTTAAAATATTCTCAAGATAAACTTTTATTTTTTGGAAATCATTATACGAGGAAACAATCTTATTAGCACATGCCAAAAAATCTTCTTTCTCCCAACAACTTATGTCTCTGTAATTTTTTTCAAAATCACTAAGATTTTTCCGGTGAACATTTAAGTCAAAATCCAGTCGTTCCTGATCCTCAACAGAATCAATGATTGCACTTTTGATAGTATCTGCACTTAGGCCATTATTTAAATAAACGTTCTGGATGCTTAAAGGGATGTTTTTATAACTAGAACTTTCCAGCAGATTGAACTTTCGAAATTCTCTGTAATTAGGGGACTTATTGTTCCCATAGATAATGTCCAGATAAGTATTGTATTGGTCAACTTGAGAACTTAAAGTTCGTTTGGACGCCTTAATTCTAGACTTAATCAAGCTAATATCGTCGGTTACTTCATTATGTTCATCTACAAACCATTGTCTTTCGTAGGCTCCATCTATAAAACGATAACAGGCTCGACCGGATTCTTTGGACAACAAGATGCAGAAGAATTCATCATCTCGACACACCTCATAAATGATGTAGGAATTACTGTTGCTTAGGTAGAATTCGTCAAAAGACTTCATCTGATCGCTGATGCCAAGCTTTTGTTTTCTTGCGTTATAAAAGAACAAAAAAACTCTAAGCAGGGAACTTTTGCCGGTTCCTTGGTCACCAACAAAATGAATGTTTCCATTACATTTTAGTTCCGTATAGCGAATATTTGCACTGTTAATTAGAACGACTTTATTCAGGTATCTCATTTTGTTCTCCATTTACAGGCTGGATTCGATCCATCAGAATTTCTATGTAGTTATACGCCATTGTAACCTTGAAGCGACCTTCAGTTTCATTTTCCAATTCAATAAATCCCATGGATAGCAATTCCATGACAAGTGAGTCCACTATTTTTTCATGGGTCATCTTATCGGGATACAATTTGTTGCCATATTCCTTAAGTTGTAGATTTGTTGGGAAACTCTGAAGAATGTCTGATTTGCGAAAAGTAAATCCCGGGGCAAAAGAGGGATCATATGCTTGAAGAAACGCAATTCTATCAATCCATTTACACAAACCATTCAGCTTATTAGCTGTAATCTGTTTATTTTCTTTACGGCTGAAGTAGTAGTATCCATCGCCACTTTCGAGATGAAATCCCACACCGTCATAATACTCCTGATACGCAAGAAAATTCTTCTGGAGGCTTATGTAATAGATTCGCATATCCTCTTGAACACTGTTGGAAGATATAAAGGAACCCTTACTAAGTTTTTCAAATATCTGTTGTGAGTATGGAAGCATGACTACCTCGGGAAAATCAATGGATACCTAACGCCGTTAAACGAGGCGTGTCGATCAGTAAAATTGAGTTCACTTTCAAAAACTGTGGCAATTTGACAAAAAACAACTAATTTTTCGTTAAAAGAAAGTTCACGAGAAAACTTATAATTGACAACAAAATCGAATAGATTGTCTCCAGAAGCAACAAAAGAATTTTTCACCTTTCGGATGTTTATTGCATCATTGATACAACGCTTTTCTTTTAAATCATCATCAGATAGAGCTGCGGCCAGTTTCTTAGGCTTTTGCGCCAGTGTTTTTTTCTTTTCAAGGAAAAGTTTGATGGCGGCAAGTCCTTCATCTTCATTTTCAAGAAATCTGATGGATACATAGGTTTTATAGTTGGAGGAATCATCTAACCATACAGGAGATATTTCCTCAGCAACTTTATTGATATTTGTTAAATCACTTATTGTCTGTTGATCCCTAAGATGCTTGAGCCATTGAATTTTTTGCAATAAGCTAGAATGACTTTCAATGAGATTTAAATAATCCTGTATTTGACGATTTATATCAATAAGCTGATTTAAACAGTCCCTGAAATCTAGCTTAACATTGACAAGGATTCTTTGAAGTTCGTCATCCATAGCTGTCTTAAAAAAGACAAGCTGTTCATGGTCTATAATTTTACCAGTACGTTCCATTAGGGCCTTGACACCCTCGTAACGTTCCTGTAGGTTTCTCAGTTTCTTAATCTTTATTTTGTAATCAGGTTCATTTTTGTAGGTATAATCAACTTTTTTCTTTAAGTCTATTGCATGCCGTTTGGTTGCATCAGCAATCTTTTTAAAGTTCTGCTTTATGATATCCAAATAGCGATTTTTCTCTCTTTCGTTCTGAGATTCCAGGTAATAATCAATATTTTCATTTAGAAGGGTTATATAGTCTTCAACACCATGGATATTGATATCTTCGTTGATATCAAGAACGTTCTGGAAGAACTCTTGATAGATGTTGTCTAGTTCTAGATAATCGTTTCTTTCTCGAACGACTCCATTGTCAATAAGTTTTGTTAGAAGATCTTTATTATCATCTAGAATTGTTAAGGCGTCTCTGTAAGTCAGAGAAAGAGTCATTCTTTTAGTAAAAAGACTGGAAATGAGGTCCTTTGACTTACCAAGGACCGATAAAAGTTCATCCAGTGACTGAAACGTACTCATGGAAATGAATATATATTATTCCGCTGTCAAAACATGTCATATGGCGAAAATGAGCCGATTTTGGCGGTTTTTGCGTGAAAGCGCAGGCTAAGCCGGGGTGTTACGGGCCGGCGTCTGAGGGCCCGTTAGAAGGGGTCGGCAAAGACTTTTGGCTTTGCCGAGGGGGAGGCGTCCCCCTTCAAAAAAACTTAGAAACCTATTGACATTCACCCCTAGAAAGTTTATATTTATAGTGCTCAAAAGGGCAAAATGAAGCAAAAAAGCCCCGCTGTTTTACGCATGTCTGCGGGGAAGGGAGTAAAAGATGAATAAGCGTGTGTCGCCTATCGGCAAGGCTGACGGAACAACTTTTGAAAACCTTGCAGAACGAGTAAAAAACGTCCATAACGCGACTAGTTCTGTAGCCAAGGGTGCTGTAAACCAGCTGCTGACAATACGAAATTGGGCCATCGGCTGCTATATAGTCGAATATGAGCAAGAGGGGTGCGACCGAGCCAAGTACGGGGCTCGCCTATTGCAGAAATTGGCGGATAAGTTGTCCATCAAGGGACTTGATCGCTCCATGCTTAGTGTTTGTCGGCTGTTCTATATCAGATATCCACAGATTTGTGAGACGGCGTCTCACAAATTGGAAATGATCGACAGATCTAGGGATTCTATCAATACCGTGAGCATAAGGAATATCGAAAAGAAACGCAACGACGAGATTTGTGATTCAGTGAATCACAAATTCATAACACCACCAGATGTTCTACTGACTCATTTGTCGTTCTCCCATATTAGGGAAATTCTTTCCATCGACGATCCAATGGAAAGGTTCTTCTATGAACTAGAATGTATCAAAGGCACGTGGAGCGTGAAGGAACTCCATCGACAAATAGACACGAAACTCTATTTCAGAAGCGGGATAAGCAAAAAGCCAGAACTGGTGCTGCAAAGGGTAGAAAAGGGCGGTGCTGATGCAGTTCTGTCGGTTAAGGATGCGTATACTCTCGACTTTTTAGACCTTGATGCCAAGGATGCTTTTTCCGAAACAGAATTGGAGCAAGCAATCATGGATCATTTGCAGGAGTTCCTGTTGGAGATGGGCAAAGGGTTCTGCTTTGAGGCTCGGCAGAAACGCATCATTATAGACGACGAGTATTATTTTATCGATTTGGTGCTTTACAATCGCCTGCTGCACTGCAATGTGATTGTTGAATTGAAGGTCGGTAAGTTCCGCATTGAACATGCGGCTCAACTGAATGCCTACATCTCCTACTTCAAGGATTGCGAGATGGTGGACGGAGACAATCCCCCGATCGGGATTTTGCTCTGTACGGAAAAAGGGCCGAAAATGGTCCAGTACGTGTTAAACGGCATGGACGAGAAGCTGTTTGTTTCGACATACAAACTTCAACTTCCCGACAAGCAACAGTTAGAAAACTTCTTGATTAGGGAGGTGAAGGAGATGGGATTGTTTTTAAAAGGAGCTAAAAATGGCGAAAAAAGAGAAAAATAGGGGACTTCAAGGTGATGCTCGATGCAGACCTGGCGGAGATTTACGGATATGAAACAAGATTTTAATGCACGCAGGCGTACCACAGCATTATGGCGATGCTGAAAAAGCGTGAATAGTGCCTTGGTTTCGGCTATTTTACTTTTTTCGGATAATACACCCCGTGTGCGGCCTTGCTCGGGACGCTACGGCCCTTGAGATCGGTGGCGCGGGTTTTGCCGAGGTTGCTCGCGTCCTTGTTCAAGCGCGCGCCCACGATGGCGGTGGTTCCGCCTTCATCGAGCAGGCCCGCGATGACTTCGGCGTTTGCGCTGAGGTTTGCCTTGTAGGGGATGGTCGCGTCTTTCAAAAGCTTGTCGCCGGTGATGGAGGGCTCGGGCTTTTCGCTGTCACCGATTGTGAGGCCCGCGACGGTGAAGGTCGCTTCTTCGCCGGGGAGGAGGCCCTTGAGCGATTTGTCGCTGCGCACGCCGTTCACGGTCACGTAGGCGTTGTGGTAAAGCGGTGCGATGCCGATGTTCTTTACGCGCACGGCTGCAGAAATTCCGTTGACCGCATAGCCTGTGATTTCGAACTTGTAGCCCGCATAGGAACTGGCCTCGTACACGCGTTCCTTGGTGGCGTAGCTGCCTTCGGGCGCGTTGTTACCAATCACGTAGGTCATGTGGTACTTGGCGGCGGCATCTTCCCAGGTGACGCCGTAAAGGCCTGCCGGGTTCAAAAATTCGTGTTGGTCCTTTTCGGTGTAGTAGCTGACTTCGCCTCCGCCGGGAGCGGTTTTCCAGCGGTCCGTGCCCAGGTCGCGCCAGTTCCGCTCGTTGTCGCCGTAGCCCTGCGAAATGTCGTGTTCCGCGTGCATGAAGGAATCGTCGAAGAGCCCGAAATTCAGCGCGAGCAAGGTCTTGTTGCCCGCGACAGGCGTGTAGTTGTTGTCTGCCGCATCGATGGAGATGCTCCACGGGGTCTCTTTGAACAAACTATCAAGATGCGTCAGGAATTCGGCCTGGTAATCCTTGGTAGCGAAGTTGACTCCGAAATTGAGCTTGGTGCCGTAGATATGATATTCGCCCCAGTGCCCGAAACCCGCCTGCACGAATGCGATACGCGGGTCGTTGTCGTATTTCGCGGCAAAGTCGGTGTAGAACTGCTTGTAGAACCACAGGAGTTCCTTGTTGCTCCAGTCGGCATAATACGTGGGGCCGTCGCCGCCCGGGTCTTCGGAATACGTCTCGGTGTAGGACTTGTTCGCCTTGATGTAGTTGGGGACTGCGGTGGCGCCCTTCACCTTCTCGGTGCAGCCCGATGCGTTCGTGATGGTTGCGCTCGGGTACTCGATGCGGAACCGCACGATGGCCTGGTGCCCGCGGCTCGCGATATCGTCGAGCATCTTTTCGAAACTGCTCCAGTCGTAGTCGATCTTGTCGTCGGTCTTGCCCTTCACCACGGCGCAGGGGAGGCAGTACGAGAATTCGAGCGAAATAGATTTTTGAAGATCCTTCTGGCTCTTGGCCTGGTCGGGCCAGAATACGATTCCCTTCATGGGCTCGAGAGTCTCGATTTCCTTGTTGAGGGCGACGGAACGGTCCGCCGCGAATGACATTGCGGCAAGCATGCCTGTTGCCAATGCCGCAGTTGTGATAACGGGGGCGGCGCCCGCGAGATATTTTTTCACCATACAATCCACACACCTTTCGGGAAAAGACCCGATGTTATTAGTCTAATACAGAATTTGCGTAAAGTCAAGTAAAAAGTCTTTTACGGCTCGAAAACACGGATAAATTTCGGCTTGCCCTTCACGCTCTTCCCGAGGGCGTCCACCTGCTTGCCTGTAATGCCTTGCGCTCGGGGCTGCGATGTGGTGCGGACCTTGCGGGCGTATGGAATTGCGTCGGTGGAACCGTCGCGCAAAACTACCGCGATGCTGTCGAGGATTGGGTTCCCGGTGCCTTCGATGTAGTCGTGCGAGACTTCCCACACCATGATGCCCGCGTAGTTGTTTTCCACGACCCAGCGGCTCTTGACG
>JAEEGF012140768.1_pt1 | contig 10107 bp, 10 predicted proteins | sample 9134171 | NCBI WGS metagenome assembly JAEEGF01 (sample SAMN16246542, study PRJNA631951) | gut metagenome | biome: gut microbiome; feature: rumen; material: AP-attached | host: Bos | place: Iran: Karaj | collected 2018-10 | reverse complement strand
TCTCCACAGCGTTGTTGTAGGCACGGTGCGCCACCATGTGCTCAGCCGACAGCACAGAATCCGGCGCGTATTCGTCATACGACCCGTCAGCCAGATTCGACAGATAAGCCCAGTTCGCCATCACGGCATGAGCCGAGGCATGAGCCCAGCATGTGTTACCGCTCTGCACCATTGGATTAGGCAGAGTGACATAATCACGCACATCCCATCGCTCGGCATTAGCCGACAGCGCGGCTGCCGACACAAGCGCCAGCAATGTTATTCTGAGTGCTTTTTTCATTTGTTCTCTGTTTTCCTCTTCAGTTCCGGATAGGAAACTCTTGTATGGTATATAGTTTTGAGCTTAGCCTTGAACGACTCCTTCACGAGTCCGACTTGAGCGAATGTTATGTTGGCGTCGTTAAGCAAGCCGTCAGTCAGCTGCTTGTCGATTATGTCATCCACGAGTTTGTCCAGTTTGCCGGAAAGATCCTCGTGCTTCACACTGCCGTTTGTGTCGCCGGACTGGAACACCATGCTCCTCGAAGCCGCCTCCACAGAGTCCGCCATCATGAGCAGCGCCTGTTCTTTGGTCTGCGGCTTAGGGCCTTCGTAGTCGAATGCGCCAGCCGGTATCTCCTCGTCGGGATGGGCGTTCACATAAGTGTTGTAGAAATATTTCGTCCTGCCGTCGGCATGGTGGGTGCGTATGAAATCGATTATCGGCTCCGGCAGTTTATACGCCTTAGCCAAAGTCACGCCGTCCTTCACATGGGCGATTATAAGTTCCGAAGCGACCAGCGGGTCAAGCTCCGCCAACGGATTGACACCCGACATCTGATTCTCTGTGAAGAAATCCGGATGCTGGAGTTTTCCGATATCGTGATACATGGCTCCGACTCTCGCCAGCAGAGCGTTTGCGTTTATCCTTGGGGCTGCGGTAGTGACAAGGTTCGCCACTTGAAGCGAGTGCTGGAACGTGCCAGGAGCAAGCTCGGCGAAACGCAGCAGAAGCGGAGTATTGACATTAGACAATTCCACAAGCGACACCGGCGAAAGATAGCCGAACAGACGCTCGAAAAGGAATATCAAGCCGTAGGCGAACAAGAGAAGCAGGGCTGATATGCCGAAATACACCAGCACAACAGGGTCGATGCGGCTCATGTTCGTCTCCTGTATCAACTGCAGAGCTATATAGAACACCGAATAGTCGATAAACACGAAGAAAGCCGCCCTCGCGAGCTGCGACCGCGTTGTCAAGTCCTTAAGGCTGGAGACGGCTGCCATGCCGGCAGTAATCTGCAGCAATGCGAACTCGAACGGCGAAGGCACTACCAGCGCCGCGCACAGAGTCGCTATCATGTGGGCGAAGAGCGCCGTTCTGGAGTCGAAGAACGAGCGGATGACTATCGGCACCAACGCGAACGGCACGATATACACCACCATCTCCTGGCGGCTCATCCTCAGCGCCAGCGTCGCAAGGACGATAGGCACAAGGGTCGTCAGAAGTATAAAGAGCACATGCCTCGTTTCCTTGAAAATCTTAGGACGGAAAAGGCTGATGTACAGGAACAGAAGCACCATCAGTCCAGCCACAGCCATCGTCTCGCCGCCTATGGTCATGAGCCTGTTGGTCGACACACTGCCGATGCCGTCGAAGTTCACGCTGCCGCCCTTGTTCTCGCGCTCCTCGTAAGAGAGCTTCAGCGAGTTAAGGATAAGCTCGGTTTTGGCAGTGACGATTTCGCCTTTGTCAACGATTCTCTCGCCAGCCTGTATCATGCCCGACGTCAGCGACACAGTCTTAAGAATCTCGGCGCGCTGCTTGTTTGACATCGCCGTGTCAACATACAGGTTCTCAGACAAGAACGAGCTGACATTCGCCGCTCTCAGCGCCTCTTTCGACACATTAGCCGGACACTCCGTCATAATCTTGGAGTATGCGGAGCGCACCGTGTTCAGCGTTGCCACATCGACGCTCACCGCCACATTGTTGTCGGAAAGCAGTTTGACCTTTGTGTAGCCGGCTTTCATGACCGTGTCGAGCACCAGCGACGGCACCACGCCCTCGGAATAAATCTTGGACAGCTCCGCCTTGAGATACGACACGCACTCTTTGTCCTCGACGCTGTTCAGTTTCACCATCACAGAACTCTCCACCGACGTGTCTTTCCTTACGCAAAGCTCGAACGACTTCAACGCCTCAGCCTGCTGCGCCTTCAGCAGCACAGGGTCCTTAAGAATCGCGAAGTCGTAGGGAGCCGTCATCAGGTCGTAGTTCCACGGACGACCTTCGCTGTAGCTGTAGCTGAAGCCACTTCTTCGAGGGAAAAACTGGACGATTATAGCCACTGCCACAACAAAAAGCAGCGCCTTCATCCACCATTGTATCTTTGCGTTTGATGAGGATTCTTTCATTTCTTGCCTTATCTATACCGAAACAAAATAGGAAAAATACTCAAATATACGTGTTTTTGCAAAAGAACGCCCCATCCAAGCCCTTTTCTTGCCGCACTTGTTGTTTTGTTGATATTTACATTTAACTTTGAATTTTGTTCAATCACAAATCAAGTCCAATGCACGGCATCAATTTAAACAGCGTCCTGCCTATGCGCAGAGAGCCTTCCGAAACATCAGAGATGGTGAACCAGCTTCTGTTCGGGGAGCACTTCACAATACTGGAGAGAATCCCGAAATGGTGCTATGTGCACAGCCTCATCGACACATACGAAGGATGGGTTGACGCGAAGATGGTGACCAACATAAGCGACGAGATAGCCGAGCAGCTGGACGACACACACTTCCCTGTAATCAACAGCCCAATAGCACACGCCTACATCGAGTCGAGGGGCGAGAACATCCTGCTGCCTGGCGGAAGCCTGCTGCCGTTCTACAACCCCGACAAAGAGTTCTGCTCCATAATGGAGACCGACATACACATTGCCAGAGAATGCGTCAACATGCCGGACGAGAAGCTTTATTCGGGCGAGGAGCTGCTGTCAGTGGCGTTCATGTTCCTGAACTCGCCATATCTCTGGGGCGGAAGAAACGCCTTGGGCATCGACTGCTCCGGATTCGTGCAGACTGTGTTCAGAATCTGCGGAATCGAGCTGCCACGCGACGCTTCGCAACAAGTGGAGCAAGGCACTGTGGTGAACTTCCTGCAAGAGGCAAGACCAGGCGACCTGGCATTCTTCGAGAACGACGAAGGCAGAATCATACACGTTGGAATACTCGCGTCGGACAGAGAAATCGTGCATGCCTCGGGACGCGTGAAAATAGAGCAGATAGACTCGCAAGGCATACGCAACGAGGACTCCGGGCAATACAGCCACAAACTGAGAGTCGTAAAAAGACTTCTATAAACAAGACTTTTTTGAACGCAAAAACAAAACGCTTGAGAAGAAACTCTCAAGCGTTTTTTGTTGTTTTATTTTTTCTTCAATCCCTCAATCACTTTCTCTACTGGTAAAATAAACTTGCTCCAATACACGATTGCAGCGTCATAACCGCCTGATTCTTCTTTTTGTCTTTTATCAAAAACGTACAAGTCTCCTCCGTTAGGAGAATATTTGTGACAAAATCTATCTTTCTCTAATTTGAAATAATCCGCTTTGTTGCTTTTCTTTTTCCCACTAGAACCTGTAATGAAACCTATCTTCTTGCCAGTGAAATCGAATTCATCTGGCGTGACACCAAAGATGAAATTCAAATATTTTGCTTCGTAGTCATTTAGCATTGAAGATGAATCCACTCCCATTTTGTCTAAGTCATTCAATAGCTCTGCTGGGAACCACTTGAAGTCAGACACTTGCCGTTTCTTGATTGCTCGTTCCATACTGTCGGGATTGCATTTATGGAAAGAGAAAGAACCGCCCTTTGTCTTTATAAGCATTGTTCCATGTCTGCTTTTCAAACCCAATGACTTTGCTGTGGCTTTTCTGTCGAGGAATCGGATTTCTGCAATTTCGTCTTCTGTCATGCCTGACAAGAAATCTCTTTTCTGCTCTGTTGTGTATAGTATAGTAGAGTCAATGACAATATACATTTTGGTTTTGATGACCACACGCCCTTCTTTGGGATAGCCCTTGATTTTTGCATGCTTGAAGAACTGTTCGTTCTGCTTAATCAGGTTATTGGGCATACTGTCGAATTTGATGAAGTCAATTTCTGCACATGGCGGAGGAAGTGGAATTCCACACACAAGACGAATGGAAACAGTGCTATCCTGCGCTGCACAGCAAAGCGACATAAATAATATCAGAAGTGTATATGCGAGTTTTCTCATGCGGTATTTGTGTAATGCCGAAGTTGGTCAGGCTGTCTTCACATTATTATTTGACTCAAGTGAGTCCGAGCATAAATCTAATTTTTCAAGTCTGGTACTATGTCGAACAAAATGGAGTCTTCGCTTAAAGAAGATGGAGCATATTTGCTTATATATAAATAAGATTCACTCACACTCCTTTTTAGAAACTGAGAACGGCTCTCGTTCACAAGAATATCAACATGCCAACTGTCTGAAGTATATTCTATTGAACCATCATTTTTAATACACAAAACGTCTCCTCCTAAAATCGATATTCCTAACTCTTGATACAAATTCAAAGCTTTTAATGCGTCTTGCTTGTTAAGTCCTTGAAAATGTTAGAACCATTCTCAAGACCCTTAACTTGGCTCAAATCAACCCCTTTATCTTTGAAAAAATCTTTTATTTGCTCTTCTTTATCCATATCATTTTATATGGTTGAAAATTTCAAGACTGCCAGCACAGAGATAATAAATTTTGCACATGCTGCCATAGTGCATCATCACAGCCGTAATCTTCACATACACGCAACAAAGCCCATCGCCAAGAGATGCGGCGAATTTTCACTACTCTATCTGTACAGAGTCAATTGTTACAACCGGAAATTTATCTCCATATCCGATATTAAAACAAACTCTTGTTTTCCTTTTGCAATTTGGACATTCAAATTCCAAAAAGGAATTTGTTTTTCCTGTCTCGCTAAATACCCCTTCATATCTGCTGGTTCTATTCAGCGCATATTTTTCAAAATCATACCCAGAAAAAGACAATTTTGCACTGCACTCTTTGCACTGATACACAACATCAGTCCAATTTCCATCTTGCAATTCTCTCCCTACACATATATAGGTTTGAGAAAAAACATCTGCCGCCTCATATCTTTTCATCTCATTTGATTCTGTTTATATATTCACACCCTTGAGTATCACTTGTTCACATACAATGTCTGAGTAGGGAAAGCGAAGTCAAGTCCGTGTACGTTGAACTCGTCAAGCACCTGGAGATTGACCGCCGACTGTGTCTCGAACAAATCGCTGTCCTTCTTTATGTAGTACCAGCATGTTATGTTCAGCGAGAAGTCGCCGAACGACGTGAAATAAACCTTCACCTTTTCCTCAATGCCAGCGACCGACGACGGCAGATTGCGGAGTATGTCCATCGCCTGTCTCATCTGCTCCGGCGTTGTGCTGTAAGTCAGCCCGACATTCAGCTCGATGCGGCGCGACGGCTCTCTCGTTATGTTCGTCAGATTGCTGTCGGCAGTTTTGTAGTTAGGTATCACCACCAGCTGTCCGGAATACGTTCTGAGCTTCGTGCTTCGTATTCCCATGTCCTCGACATATCCTGTCGTGCCGTCTATGGTTATCAGTTCGCCTATCTTGAAAGGACGGTCGAATAGTATCATTATGCCGGCGAAGATATTCTTGGCTGTGTCCTGAGCGGCAAGGGCTATCGCCACTCCTCCGATACCCAGACCGGCTATCAATGCGCCGACATCGACTCCCGCGTTATTAAGGGCGGTTATCACGCCTATGCTCCATATAACGAACGACGACACTTTCTTAATCAGGCTGAGCGCATGCTCGTCCATCCTTGAGCTCTCGTCGTTGACTTTCTCCTTGAGCACCACGTTTATGAATGTGGATACGGCTCTGGAAATAAACCATGTGGCACTTATGACAAGCAGGAACTTGTATGCATCGGCTATCATCGCCATGGCATTCGCCGGCATAGACAGGCGCTTGATGCCGATCCAGAATCCGACCAAAGTCAGCGCGAAAAGCATCGGAGCCTTAAGCACCTCCACCAGCACATCGTCCAGCTGAGTCTCGGTCTTGGCGGTCAGTTTCGGGAGTATCTTCTCGGCGAACCATCTGACTAATCTGCCCAGCACTATCGCGCCAAGAATGAAAGCCAACGAAATGAGTATCTCCTGCACTTCGTTGTTATAAATCCTGTAAGAAAGAAAATCGTTCATATTGTTTTGTATTTGATGTTTGGTTTTACTTCAATTCCACGGCTCTGTGCCCTTCGTCATCGACAGTTATGCACACGTCCGCAGTGTCGTCAGGCAAAAGCGGCTCCACAAGCTCCGGCCACTCGATGAAGCAGTAGCTGCCGCTGTAGAAATAATCCTCGCAGCCGAAGTCGCAAGCCTCATCCATAGTCTTCACTCTGTAAAGATCGAAGTGATAGACCGGTTCTCCGTTCTGCGCCATGTACTCATTCACTATCGCGAATGTCGGGCTCGCCACGACCTCGGTAACGCCCAGCTCCGAACAAAGCGCCTTGATGAAAGTCGTCTTGCCTGCACCCATTCCGCCATGGAACGCGAATACACGTCGGTCGCCAGCCTCAGCAAGAAACTTCTTCGCTGCATCAGCGATATTCTCCAAACTGTCTATTTTTATTATCATAACGTTCTATTATTGAAAAAATGCCGTGACATACCATCACAGCATCCTGAAAGTTGTATCTTCTGTAAGTCTGTAATAACGCCCTACCCACTTGACATTCTCGACAGCCACGACCGGAATTCTCATGCCGACTATCAAAACACTGCCTACAGTCGATGTTATGACGCCGTCCAGCAGCTTTGTATTCGAAGGCTCCTCGCCCTGCTCCAACGGACGAATCGACGTTATCTTGCCCGAGTCGTCTATCTCTATGAATCCGTCACGCAGGACGTTCTGAGGGGAAATTTCTATAATATGGGCGACAAAACGTTTCACTGGACTACCTCCCGTTTGCCTTGTCCAGTTCTATTGACACATTCTGAGTCACCTTCTCCCAAGCCTCGAGGTGTGAGGAATACCATCTGACAGACTCCTCGAACTGCTCTTTTGTGACATTGTGCGCCTTGAACACCGAGTTGAAATACTCTGTGGCCAGCGTGTCGCTTACGTTGCCGCCTTTGACTGTAATCGCCGCCTCGGTCATATACAGGTCGTAAAGCAGCGACTCCATGCTCTCGTCGTCCAGCACATTGTCCGGACGCTTCTCTCCGCATGACGCAAGCGCCAGCAACAGCATCAATATGCCCAACAAACGCTTTATCATTGCTGTTGATTTGCTTCTTTTTGACGTTCCTTGGCTTCTCTCTTCTCACGCTCCGCCTTAGTCTCAAGGCTTCTGCTGAGGTCCTTGCCGAAGAATATAATCACGAGGAACACGCCGACTGTAACTGCTGTATCGGCGAAATTGAACACAGGCTGGAAGAACAGCACACCGCCGTCCGACGAATGAATGAGCGGGAAATAAAGCATATCCACGACTCTGCCTTCGAACCATGCACCATAACTTCCATTTGCAGGGAAAAGTGTCGCAGTCTGGAAAATACTGTGAGAGAATATCTTGCCGTAGAAAATGCAGTCAATAAGATTGCCGAACGCGCCGGCGAAAATCGCGCCCACAGTGAACACGAACGACCTGCGGAAGCCTTTCTTTATGAGAAGGTAGAGGTAATAAAGTATGGCGCAGCAAGCCAATATGCGAAATGAAGTAAGGAAAATCTTGCTTCCGAGCTCCAAGCCGAACGCCATTCCCTTATTTTCCACAAAGTAAATCTGGAACCAGCCGCACACGTCCACACCAGAGCCGAGGGGGAAGGAAAGCTTCACCCAGAACTTCAGCGCCTGGTCTATAAGCACGATGGCAACGATCGTAGCCGCAAGCCAGATCGCTGCCTTCTTTTTGTCGTATGTTTCCAGAATCTGTGACATCAACGCAGACTACTTGCCTTGCTGCTTATCCTCAACACTCAATGTAGCGTGAGGCACCGCACGCAAACGCTCTGCTGGAATCAGTTTGCCAGTAGCGCGGCTGATGCCGTAAGTCTTGTTGTCGATTCTTATCAAAGCCTCTTTCAACTTCTTGATGAAATCACGAAGACGCTGAACAGAACGCGAAGTCTCCTCCTGGTTCAGTGTAGCCGCGCCCTCCTCAAGTACCTTGAATGTAGGAGCGGTGTCGCTGTCGCCGTTTCCGTTAGAGTTGTTAAGAGACGCAACCAGCTGGTCGAGGTCAGCCTGAGCCTTCGCCAACTTGCCGTTGATGATCTGACGGAACTCCTCGAGCTCCTCGTCAGTGTATCTTGTATTGTCTTTGTTTGGCATAGTTAATAATTTTAAGGGTTAATGATTTACGAATATAAAGAAAATGATTGACATTTCCTATACCGCATCATTTTTTTGCGATTTTGACTTTGACAATGAAATCCTCGAAGTCAAAATCTGTCGCATCCTCCACCTTATCTTCTATGGAAATCGAAGACGCAAGAACCTGATTTGATATGTAATCGCCGAAGTTCTTGACCGCCTCGTCTGTCTCCACGTTCTTCTCTATCTGCACTGTAATCTTGTCGGTAATCTCGAATCCGCTCGACTTGCGCAGGTTCTGTATTCTGTTCACCAACTCACGGGCTATACCTTCCTGCTTGAGTTCCTCGGAAATCTCGATGTCAAGAGCGATTGTCAGATTGCCCTCGTTAGCCACGAGCCATCCTGGCATATCCTCGGTGATTATCTCGACGTCAGCCAGTTCGATAACAGCGTCGCCGTCTGGCAGATTGAGCGTTATCTGACCGTTCTTCTCTATCGAAGATATTTCATCCTGGCTGAAACCGTTGACAGCAGCGGCGATAGCCTTCATCTGCTTGCCGTACTTCTTGCCCAGTGTCTTGAAGTTTGGCTTTATGCGCTTCACGAGCTTCACGGCAGAACTGTCAGCCGACACAATTTCCAGTTCCTTGACATTAACCTCAGTCTTAATCAAATCCGAGATGTAGGAAAGCTGACGGAGCGTCTTCTCGTCAGGCGCCGGCATGACAGCCTTGGCAAGCGGCTGACGTACCTTCTTGTTCGCCTTTCTACGAAGAGCCAGAATCATAGACGAGCTCTGCTGAGCAAGCCTCATGCACTCCTCGAGGTTCTTGTCGATAAGACTGTCATCTGCCACAGGGAACTCTGCCAAGTGAACAGAATCGAACTTCTCGCCGGCAACGACCTTAGTCAAGTCAGTGTACAAGCGGTCGGCATAGAATGGAGCGATAGACGCCATAAGCTTGCTGACTGTGAGCAAGCAAGTGTACAATGTCTGGTAAGCAGCGAGTTTGTCGCTGTCCATTGTTCCGCCCCAGAAACGCTTACGGTTCAAACGGACGTACCAGTTGGACAGGTTGTCGGAAACGAAGTCCGAAACGAGTCGGCCTGCCTTTGTTGGCTCATAGTCGCTGAGCGCCTCGTCCACATCCTTTATCAATGTGTTCAGAAGCGAGATTATCCAACGGTCGATCTCCGGACGGTCCTTGATTGCAATCTGAGGCTGGCTGCCGTCGAATCCATCGACATTAGCGTAAAGCGCAAAGAATGAATATGTGTTGTAAAGCGTGCCGAAGAACTTGCGCTGAACTTCTGCCACGCCCTCGACGTCGAACTTGAGGTTATCCCAAGGCGCCGCGTTTGTTATCATGTACCAGCGGACAGCGTCAGAGCCGTACTTCTCGATAACCTCGAACGGATTCACGGCATTGCCAAGACGCTTAGACATCTTGCCGCCGTTCTTGTCGAGCACGAGTCCGTTTGAGATAACATTCTTGAACGCCACACTGTCAAACAGCATAGAGGCGATGGCGTGAAGCGTGAAGAACCATCCACGAGTCTGGTCAACGCCCTCGTTTATGAAGTCGGCAGGGAATATCTTGCCGCTGTCGAGTGCCTCCTTGTTCTCGAACGGATAGTGAATCTGAGCGTAAGGCATCGCGCCCGAGTCGAACCACACGTCGATGAGGTCGGTCTCGCGCTTCATAGGCTTGCCTGTAG
>JAEEGF011890897.1_pt1 | contig 10107 bp, 4 predicted proteins | sample 9134171 | NCBI WGS metagenome assembly JAEEGF01 (sample SAMN16246542, study PRJNA631951) | gut metagenome | biome: gut microbiome; feature: rumen; material: AP-attached | host: Bos | place: Iran: Karaj | collected 2018-10 | reverse complement strand
AACAATATGGGCTACACAGAAAGCGATGGCCCAGTTGTTTGGTGTAGGAGTTCCTGCCATAAGCAAACACCTAAAGAATATATTTGATGAGGAAGAACTGGATGCCAAAGTGGTTGTTTCCAAAATGGAAATAACCACTCAGCATGGTGCTATTGAAGGCAAAACACAGACGAACGAAACGGCATTTTATTCACTTGATGCCATTATTGCCGTTGGCTACCGTGTTTCTTCTGCTCGTGCCACGAAGTTTCGTATCTGGGCCACAAAGATTCTGAATGAATACATTCGCAAAGGGTTTGTCCTTGATGACGATAGGCTGAAACAAGGAATTGCCGTGTTCGGCAAGGATTATTTCCGTGAGTTGCTTGAAAGGGTTCGCAGCATTCGTGCCAGCGAACGGCGCATCTGGCAGCAGATCACAGACATATATGCCGAGTGTTCATATGACTATGACCGCAATTCACCCACTACCCGCGAGTTCTATCAAATGGTACAGAATCGTTTCCACTATGCCATTACTGGGCAAACGGCATCAGAAATTATCTATACTCGTGCTGACCATACAAAAGACCATATGGGATTACAGACTTGGAAACATGCTCCTGATGGGCGTGTATTGTTGAGCGATACAAAGGTAGCCAAGAACTATCTGCCAGAAAAGGAAATCCGTCAGTTGGAACGAGCCGTATCAGGCTACTTTGATTACATTGAAGATCTCATAGAACGCGAGAATGCATTCAACATGGAGCAGTTTGCCGCTTCAGTCAATGAGTTCCTGACGTTTAGAAGATATGCCTTGCTGCCCGATAAAGGAAAGATTAGCCGTGAGATGGCAGACAGGAAAGCGGAGGAAGAATATAAACTTTTTAATCCCACACAACGCATAGACTCTGATTTTGACAAAGAGGTAAAAGGATTGCTGGACAAAGGATAACCCTGAAGAACGTGTACATTTAAAAAAATAAGCAACGAAGTCCATTTGTCCGACACATTCAATTTTTTTTAATCCGTCGGACAAATGCTATGGACGGATAGACAGAGCCAGAGAAGATTCACTTCCCAGGCTTTTCTATTGGCTTGCTGTTTTCAAAATGTTCGTGTGCATAGCTGTACCCTTTAGACTGAACCATGTCATCGTAGCTGGTGATGGTAACGAACAAGTCGGGATGAAGTTCTCGGATTATCTCACGGGTCATCTGATGTTGGGCCGCGATGGTTTGCAAATCTTCATTATATGCTTTCAGACGATTCACATTGACAACCTCATAGACAGGACATTTTTACATTCGTTTGCATTTCTATTGGCTAACCATTATTGCTTCCTACAACAAAAAACATTGATACAAACAGAATAACAGCAGATGACAGATAGAATCTGAGAACATCTTTTCTATCACCTAATGCCATACTTGCTGGACGAATGACACCCACAATTGTAGAAATGAGAAAAACCAAAATAGAAGGGAATATTATATTTTCGATAGTAGTGCTATGAGCCTGAATAAAGTTCCTGCTAAGGATAGACATTATTAAGAACATCACTATAGAATATGCCAATACAATCCATGCCAAAGTCTTTCCAGAAAAACGAAAGTTGACAAAACACTTTTTGAAAAACCTACTATTAGAATTGACTTCTTCGCGTTTATTATTATTCTCCATGAATTCTGTTGGTCCATTTCTCTCTGTGTTTGTTCTTTGTCTCCCTAGTCTATAAAGCACATCTTCTACCAACGTAGTATCAATAGGGTGCCTGTCCATTTGTCTCCAATTGATAGCAGAGAATGTGAACTCCAATTCATCTGGCATGGTGCTACCATCTATAATATACGGAATGATATCTTGTTTTTGCTTCTTGTTAAAGGCATAAACGATCTCGCTTTGGGTAAATTTGGATTCATATGAATTTTTGCTAGCCAAGAAAAGGAATACTACAGACTCTTTGATCGCTTTTGCCAAGACAGCAGGAAACTCCATTCCACCTCCAATTCCTTGTCGGTCGATAAAATAACTGATACCCTCCTCATCAAATGCCCGACAAATCCTGTATGCAACATCAGTATCTTTTCGCGAATAACTAATAAAAACATCGTATTTGTAATCCATATCTATCGAATCTTTATAGTTTACCCAGAATCTTGCCATTTCAGATTCTTCACTTACCTTAATGCAGCATCTCGAGACAAGCAAATCATCAATGACATGGCAAAGGTACAAATAAAACCTAAGATAATCATTCCTTTTGGAATATTATTTTTCGTAAGAGAGCTATTTCTCATTACGTAGGTCCGGTTATCTACATCCTCCTAGGTCTTCGATGTACGTCATACAGCTTTCAGTACAGCATGATTGTGGGGGCGTTGTCTAGCTTCTGCTTCAATGGAGGCGCGGTTGAAGACGAATAAACGCATGAAATGAAGACAATGGGCGAATAAATATGAGATTGTTGAGTGGTTTGGGAGGGGGAATGATTTTTTTTCATTAACTTTGTGGCATCAATCAAACAAATGGTTTGTATTCGTCGCCTAAAGGCAGGAGGAGCGGAGTTTATTTCGACTGTTGTACTGCTCTTCATTCGGAATGGATGCGGCCTAAGGCGAACGGAAAGGGCAACGAGAGGATAAGGAGTAGCAGCATGATAGTGTTCATCGACACCGAGGTCAATCCAAATACGAAGAAAGTGGCAGACTATGGCGCTTTCCGGGAGGATGGTGCTCAGCTGCACTCTCACTCCAAAGCCGATTTCGATGCCTTTGTGTCTGGATGCGACACGGTATGCGGACATAACATCATTCGCCATGACCTGAAATACACTGGTCTGAAGGGTAGCCCGATAATCGTTGACACGTTGTTTCTTTCGCCGCTACTGTTTCCACAGAGGCCGTATCACCGGCTTGTGAAGGACGACAAGCTACAGGTTGACGAGCTGAACAATCCTTTGAATGATGCCATGAAGGCGCGCGACCTGCTGAACGACGAGATAGCGGCATGGCACGAGCTGTCGCCTAACAGACAGGAGATTTACTATCAGCTACTCCATGACACGCCGGAGTTTGGTGGCTTTTTCAAATATGTTGCATACGCTCCGAAATGGCCCCAGTCGTTTCTGGACAGGATTCTTAGGTCTCAGACGGAATGTGAACAGCTGATTCTGAAAGAGTTTGAGGGGAAGGTATGTAGCCATGCAGACTTTTCAATGCTGGTCAGACAGTTTCCCTTGGAACTGGCTTACAGTCTGGCTGTGATTGGGGCCGACGACCTTTTTTCCATCACCCCGGCCTGGGTCATCCACAACTACCCTCAGGTGGTCAACGTAACGCACCTGTTGCGCAACAAGACCTGTGGCGACTGCGACTACTGCCGCCGCCGGCTGGATGCGCATAGCGGTCTGAAGGAAATCTTCGGCTATGATGAGTTTCGCCTGTTTGACGGAATACCCATGCAGCAACAAGCCGTGGAATCAGCCATCGGTGGGGAATCGTTGCTGACGATATTTCCAACCGGCGGAGGAAAGAGCCTCACCTTCCAACTGCCTGCGCTGATGGCGGGACGCAACACACACGGGCTGACCGTGGTCATCAGTCCGCTGCAGTCGCTGATGAAAGACCAGGTGGACAACCTCATTGCCCGCGGCATCAGCGAGGCCGTTACCATCAACGGACTGCTCGACCCCATAGAACGTTCTGTAGCCATAGGCCAGGTTGCCGACGGCACTGCCAACCTGCTGTATATTGCACCAGAGATGCTGCGCTCCAGGACGATCGAGCGACTGCTGATGGGACGTAACGTCGTGCGTTTCGTGATTGACGAGGCCCATTGTTTCTCGGCTTGGGGACACGACTTCCGCGTGGACTATCTCTACATTGGCGATTTCATTCGTCAGTTGCAGCAAAAGAAGAACCAAAGCACGCCCATCGCCATCTCATGCTTCACCGCCACAGCAAAACAAAAGGTGATTAGCGACATCTGCGACTATTTCAGGACCAAGCTGGGTTTAGAGCTGAAGGTGTTTGCCGCCAGGGCTGAAAGAAAGAACCTGCGCTATTCTGTGCTCCACGCCGATACTGCCGACGAGAAATACAATCTGCTGCGCTCATTGATACTTGGCCACGGCTGTCCTTCGATTGTCTATGTCTCACGAACAAAACGAACTCATGAACTGGCTGAGCATCTGGTGAGAGACGGCATAAGGGCACTGCCCTTTAACGGCAAGATGGAGTCAGCAGAAAAGGTGAAGAACCAGAACGCCTTCATGAATGGTGAGGTGCAGGTCATCGTGGCCACTTCCGCCTTTGGCATGGGCGTAGACAAGAAGGACGTGGGACTGGTGGTCCATTACAACATCAGCGACTCGCTGGAAAACTATGTGCAGGAGGCAGGCCGTGCTGGCCGAGATCCACAAATGCAGGCCGACTGTTTTGTGCTCTATGCCGACAGCGACCTTGACAAGCACTTCATTCTGCTCAACCAGACCAAGCTGAGCATCAGCGAAATCCAACAGGTGTGGAAAGCTATCAAGGACCTAACAGCTAAGCGCAGCCAGGTGAGCTGTTCGCCACTGGACATCGCCCGGCAGGCTGGATGGGGCGACGAAGTGATGGACATCGAAACACGCGTAAAAGCCGCCATCGCAGCCCTTGAGGAGGCAGGCTACATAGAACGGGGCAGCAACTCTCCCCATATCTTTGCCACAGGCATTGCAGTGAAGAGCATGGAAGAGGCACGCCGCAAACTGACCGTCTCACCACTTTTCGACGAACAGTCGAGAGAGGAAGCTGCCCGCATCATCAAATCGCTCATCAGCGCCCGCGCCACAGCAGAAGGACGTGGGGCGGAGGCGGAAAGCAGGGTTGACTATCTTGCAGACATACTCGGAATGCACAAGATGACGGTAATCAGGAACATCAACCTGATGCGGCAAGACGGCTTGCTGGCCGACAGCCGCGACATGCAGGCCTGGATCAGCAAGAGCACTTCGTTGCGCAACCTTGACATGATTCAGAAACTGGAGCGGTTCCTATTGCAGCGCATCGGGCAGCAGACGCACAGAATAGGCTACAAGGAACTGAACGAAGAAGCACAGAAGGCTGGGCTGACCTATTCGAATGTGAAACGACTGAGGGTACTGCTTCATTTCCTGTCGCTGAAAAACTATATACGCAAACAAGAGCATGGGTACAACGGCAGCGTGAGCGCCCGCCTACACTCTTCGATGGATGTGACGATGTCGCGTTTTGAACGGCGCATGGACATCTGCCGCTTTATTATTGAAACACTAAGTGTGCAGCGCGATGGCAGTAAGGAGATAACACTCGTCAACTTCTCGGAAGTGGAAATGCTGAAGACGTTTATTGCCAGCAGAGAGCCTTCGCTGTTTGCCAACGAGGAAAAGCCAACAGTTGCCGATATCGAGGAAGCCCTGCTGTATCTCACCAAGACGGAGCTGATGAAAGTGGAAGGCGGCTTTATCGTTGTCTACAACACCATGCAGATAGACCGCCTGGCCGACAAGCGTGCCAGATATGGCAAAGAACAGTATCGCCTGCTGGACGAGTTCTACAAGCAGCGAATACGCCAGATACACATCGTGGGCGAATACGCCCATCTGATGGTGCGCGACTACTCGGCAGCGCTGCGCTTCGTCAACGACTACTTCACCATGGACTTCCGTAAGTTCATCAACCAGTATTTCAAAGAAGAACGACGCACACAGATAGACAAGAACATCACACCCGAGAAATACAAGAAGCTCTTTGGCGAACTCTCCAGCCGCCAGCGCGAGATTATCGATGACAAACAGTCGAAATACATCGTGGTGGCTGCAGGTCCAGGAAGCGGTAAGACACGAGTGTTGGTACACAAACTGGCCTCATTGCTGTTGTTGGAGGACGTGAAACATGAACAGTTGCTCATGCTGACTTTCTCTCGGGCAGCTGCCACCGAATTCAAGAAACGCCTCATCGGGCTCGTGGGCTCTGCAGCCCACTATGTGGATATCAAGACCTTCCATTCCTACAGCTTCGACCTCATCGGCAAACAAGGTAGCCTGGACGAAGTAAAAGAGGTGGTGCTTCATGCTGCAGAGATGATAGAGCGCAATGAGGTGGAGGCATCGAAGATAGCCAAGAGCGTGCTCGTTATCGACGAGGCACAGGACATGGGGGCAGACGATTTCCGGCTCGTACAGGCACTGATGCGGCAGAACGAAGACATGCGTGTCATAGCCGTGGGCGACGACGACCAGAACATCTATGCGTTCCGAGGCTCTGACTCCAGATACATGCAGACGCTCGCCAGCCACGAAGGTTCCAAGCTTTACGAGATGACGGAAAACTATCGCTCTGCGAAAGCCGTGGTAGACTGTGCCAACCGTTTTGTCGTGCGCATACCGGGACGGCTGAAGCAGAACCTCATTCTGTCAGCAACAGGAGAGGAAGGCAAGGTGACCTGTCTGAAATCACTGTCGGATGCAAGAATAACCGTACAAGAGAGCACAGCTATTCTGACACGAACCAATGAAGAGACGTTGCAGGTGGCCTACGAACTGGAACAGCTTGGGCTGCATGCCACCATAGCCCAGTCGATGGGTGGATTCCGCTTTGGCAACCTGGCAGAGGTGCGCTATTTCCTGAAGCAACTGGGAATGAAAGACAACGCAACCATTTCGAAGGAGAAGTGGCGCGAGGCAAGGCAACGCACACTCGAGACCTATGCGTCGAGCACATGCCTGGGCATCATGCAGCATTTCCTTGATGATTTCGAGGCAACCCACAGGGACTTCTATCACAGCGACTTGCGGGAGTATATCTTCGAGTCGAACATCGAAGACTTCATTGCCGCTGACCAGAGTTCGGTATTTGTGAGCACCATCCACAAGGCTAAAGGACGCGAATTCGACAGCGTGTATCTCCTGTCGAGCGTTCCCGATGGAAGGGATGTCAACGAAATGCGGGCCTACTATGTAGGACTCACCCGGGCCAAGCGTAACCTTTATCTGGTTACAAATCCACCCAGCCACTACTCATCCATCATGATTGCACTGACCATGCGTGATGTGTGGCTTGATTTCTTCAAGGCACGTAAGGAATCGGTTCTACGGCTCAGGAGTGGTGACAGCCTGCAATACCAAGATGGCTACCTGCTGAATGAGCAAGGCGTCTATATAGCGGCACTGTCAGCCTCAGGCAAGGAGAAGCTGAAAGAGTGGACAGACAAAAGCTACGAAGTAAAAAGCGCCACGGTGAGTTTCACCTTGGCATGGCGACCTCAAACCGCCGACACAGAATTTGCCGTTTGCCTTGCGAATGTCGTTCTGACGAAGAAGGATGACAGTGTTGGTTCTATATAGGGCAGAACACTTTGTCAGCCCGTTCGTCCATTGCTGCAAAGCGCTCGACCTTGGTCGCTCTGCTTGCAAAGAACTCCTAAACTCCCAAACTACAAAGGACAAGCGAGCTTGAGAAACTTGTATTTAGATGTATTTGTTTTCGCGGGCAGGGGAAGGGGAGAAAAGTGGTGATTTTGGGCGCTGTTTGCGTTACCATTCTTAATTTTAATCAATTTTGGGGGCAAAAACCTGCACACAATAGGGGTGTTTGTGCAGTGTTGAGTGCTTTTTTTGGAAAAAAATTTGCATAATTCAATTATAATTTGTTCCTTTGCACCCGAATTTTTAAAAGTAAAAAGATTTTTATTAACATTCTAAATTTTACAATTATGTCAGAAATTGAAAGCAAAGTAGTTGATATTATCGTCGATAAGCTTGGTGTAGATGCAGCAGAGGTTAAGCCCGAAGCAAGTTTCACAAACGACCTTGGCGCTGATTCTCTGGACACCGTTGAGCTGATTATGGAGTTTGAGAAGGAGTTCAACATCTCTATTCCCGACGACAAGGCAGAGGGCATCGGCACTGTTGGCGACGCTATCAAGTACATTGAAGAAAACGCAAAATAATCACTCTGGCGACAGCTGATGGGTGTTGGGTGTTGGTCAATTTCTGATTGACCAAGATTCAACACCCAATTAGTAATAAAGGGCTTGTCCTTTTCATCGTTTGTCACCCATCGGCCGCCGTCATATACCTAATTATATATGGAACTGAAAAGAGTAGTCGTAACAGGACTTGGTGCTGTGACGCCTGTGGGTCTTACTGTCGAGGAGACATGGAAGAACCTGCTTGCTGGCGTGAGCGGAGCCGCTCCTATTACGCAGTTTGACAGCTCTCTGTGCAAGACCCACTTTGCGTGCGAGGTGAAGGACCTGGATATTTCCCAATATATTGACCGCAAGGAGGCCCGCAAGCTGGACCGCTACACGCAGCTGGCGTTGATCAGCGCCATTCAGGGTGTAGAGGACAGTGGCATCGACCTGCAGACGGAGGACCTGAACCGCATCGGCGTCATCTATGGCGTTGGCATTGGCGGCATCCGCACGTTTGAGGACGAGGTGAAATACTATGGCCAGCATGAGGACCAGGGACCGAAGTTCAGCCCCTTCTTCATACCGAAGATGATCAGCGACATTGCTGCCGGCCACATCTCAATTCACTTTGGTTTCCATGGTCCCAACTACACGACGACGTCGGCATGTGCCTCTTCGAGCAACGCTCTGGCCGATGCTTTCAACCAGATTCGTCTGGGCAAGGCCAACATCATTGTGGCTGGTGGTGCCGAGAGCGCCATCTGCATGTGTGGTGTGGGTGGCTTCAATGCCATGAAGGCCCTGTCTACTCGCAACGAAGACCCCGCCGGTGCCAGCCGTCCCTTCAGCGCCAGTCGCGACGGATTCGTGATGGCCGAGGGTGCCGGTTGCCTCATCCTTGAGGAGCTGGAGCACGCTAAGGCACGCGGAGCGAAGATCTACGCCGAGATGGTTGGCGAGGGCACGAGCGCCGATGCCTACCACATCACCGCTTCCCATCCCGACGGTCTGGGTGCAAAGCTCGTGATGCAGGCCGCACTCGACGACGCGCAGCTGCAGCCCAGCGACATCGACTACATCAATGTGCACGGCACATCGACCCATGTGGGCGACATCTCCGAGGCAAAAGCCATCAAGGAGGTGTTCGGCAATGCAGCCTACAAGCTGAACATTTCGTCGACGAAGTCGATGACAGGTCACCTTCTCGGTGCCGCTGGTGCCGTGGAGGCCATGGTAGCCGTACTGTCTGTGAGACACGACATTGTGCCGCCGACCATCAACCATGCCGACGACGACGAGGACGAGGAGATCGACTACAAACTGAATTTCACGTTCAACAAGGCTCAGAAGCGCACGGTGCGCGCCGCCATCAGCAACACTTTCGGCTTTGGCGGTCACAATGCATGTGTTATCTTCAAGAAGTACAAGTAATTCAGCAATGAATATAATAGACTCAATTAGGCTTCTTTTCCGCAGGGATAAGAAGCCTTTTTTACAACTCAAAGAGATACTTGGCTTCTATCCTCGTAATATTCATCTATATAGGCTTGCATTACGTCACAAGTCCGTTGCTCATGCCGAACGTGAACGTCTTGCAGAGGAAAAGAAGAAGCCAGATTACAAACCTGCTCCAAAGGTCAACAAGAAAGGAAATGCCGCTTTCTCTTCGCGCTACATCAATAATGAGCGTCTTGAGTTCCTTGGCGATGCCATTCTTGGAGCCGTAGTAGCTGATATTCTCTACAAGCACTATGTAGGAAAGCAGGAAGGATTCCTTACTACCCTCCGTAGTAAGATAGTATGTCGCAAATCGCTCAACAAGCTGGCTGTGGACATAGGCTTGGATAAGTTGGTTCACTATACGGGTGCTGTGACAACAGGTCACAACAGTTTTATGAACGGTAATGCTTTTGAAGCATTCTTCGGTGCAATCTATCTCGACCGAGGTTATTCTTATTGCTATAAATTTATGGAGGAACGCATCTTCAAATTTTATATCAATGTGGATAAGATTGCCACTCTGGAAGAAAACTTCAAGAGCAGCCTTATAGAATGGAGCCAAAGATTCCAGTATAAGACTGTATTCACTCAGCAGGAAAAGCGTGAAGACAAGACACCTGTGTTCGTATCAGAGGTAAGAATCGAAGGCGTGTTCTGTGGTCGTGGTGAGGGTTACTCAAAGAAAGA
>JAEEGF010568225.1_pt1 | contig 10107 bp, 5 predicted proteins | sample 9134171 | NCBI WGS metagenome assembly JAEEGF01 (sample SAMN16246542, study PRJNA631951) | gut metagenome | biome: gut microbiome; feature: rumen; material: AP-attached | host: Bos | place: Iran: Karaj | collected 2018-10 | reverse complement strand
CCTCAGGTAGTAAAGGGCCTTGAAGGTGACACTAAAAAGATAAAATCATCAATAGCCCTTGGAACAGGTATAAATACAGGACTTATAATACTCATTACATTTAAGACCCTCTTTGCCTGTGGAAGTAACGTAACAGGAGACGGAGCACTTGTAGATCTTTCAGCAAAACTTGGAGGCTGGGTAGGAATAATCGGCTTTATCTTCTCGCTTCTTGCACTTTCCACATCTTTCTGGGCAAACACCCTTAACCTTAGAGATGTAATGCATGAGCAGACAAAACTTGGCCTTAAGTTAAGCTACTTAATCACATCCTTACCTTGCCTTGTGATCGCACTGTTCGGCCTGTCAAACTTTGTTGGCTTTACAAGAATAGCAGGCATCATTCAGATACTTACAGGCATCGGCATCATCGTAGCCTATAACCGATCGCGCAAACGAAACGCCGACTCTGTAATATGCGGTGCCTTCGGAAAATTACCGTTTCAGATAATCGTCTGTGTAAGTTCTGTATTGGCCACACTAGGCGCCCTGGCAAAGGTAGTATAACCAGCGACCGCGCCAGGTATTTCTGCTCATGAAGAGCTTTTTATTAAGTCCGATGTCACTAAACTCAAACTTCACTTCGCTCGTTTTCGTTAAGTGTCCCTGTATGAATAACTCTAGGTTCAAACAGCGCTTCGCTTGTTTTCACTAAGAGTTATGGCAGCTCCTGCCCCGTGCGTATGGCATACTCAGAGAGCCGGCGGTAACGCCCGTAGCGCACTACTAGGCTCAGAAATCTTCGCCAAGGGTGCGCTATGCCTCGCACGTAAGCCTCGTGAATCACTCGGCAAGTGCTCATGGCGAGGTCGAGAGGGGTTAACTTGCCTTAAGAAAAAGGGATGAAGAGAGAAAAATGCCGCCCGGCAGGGAGCGTCACTTAGCCCTTCATCCCTTGACTTAAGTCTTACTACCCCAGGTTCATAACCCTTAGAGCTATATTAAAGTAGATCAGCACTGAGCAGGCATCCACGATGGTAGTGATCAGCGGACTTGCCATAAGTGCCGGGTCAAGTTTAAGTTTCTTTGCAAGCATAGGAAGTGCACATCCTAAGATCTTTGCGATAAATACTACGCAAACAAGTGTAGCTGCGATAACAATTGAAAGACCAACGTTCTTGTACTGCACATAAATACGAAGCGCATTTACGGGAGCAAGGACGCAGGCTACAAGTACAGCTACTCTGGATTCCTTCCAGACTGCCTTTAAGAAGTCCTTTGTGGTGATCTCATCAAGTGCAAGACCACGAATGATAAGAGTTGAAGCCTGGCTTCCGCAGTTACCGCCGGTATCCATAAGCATCGGGATAAAGGCCACAAGAAGTGGAACCGATGCAAAGGCGTTTTCATAGTGAGTTATGATCATACCGGTTACTGTAGATGAAAGCATGAGTACAAGGAGCCATATAATACGGTTTTTGGCATGATCAAATACCGAAGTCTTAAAATAGGTGTCCTCAGAAGGGGTCATAGCAGCCATCTTTTCAAAGTCCTCGGTGTTCTCGTCCTGGAGGACATCGATAGCATCGTCGACTGTTACGATACCAACAAGTCTGCTTTCCGTATCAACTACAGGAAGTGTGCGGAAGTTGTATTTATCAAACATCTTCGCAACATACTCTTTATCATCAAGAGTGTTAACGTAAATTACATTCTTTTCCATGAGGTCGCCAACTCTTGTATGAGTTGAATTAAGGAGAAGGTCGCGCACCGTAACAAGACCGATAAGCTTTCTTGTCTCAGTGATAACGTAACAGGTGTAAATATCCTCCTTGTCCTCTCCTACCTCGCGTATCCTTGCAAAAGCATCCTTAACGATCATATCTTCCTTAAGGTACATATACTCGGTAGTCATAATGCTGCCGGCGCTGTCCTCAGGATATTTAAGGAGTTCATTGATCTCTTTACGGGTAGCAGGGTCTGACTGTTTTAAAACCCTGTTAATAAGGTTTGCAGGCATTTCCTCGATCATATCTACGGTATCATCCACGTACATCTCTTCGAGGACCTCTTTAAGCTCTTTATCCGTAAATGTACGGACAAGCATCTCCTGCATATCTGCATCCATCTCTGAAAATGTTTCTGCTGCCAGTTCTTTGGCAAGAAGCCTGAAAATAGGAAGTACCTTTTCTTCAGGAATTTCAGCGAGAAGACCTGCGATATCCGCGGGGTTCATGGAATCTATCCTTCGCTTTAGATCTGCATACCTGCGATCAGCAAGCATTTCAAGTATTTCTTCTTTGATGTTCTCTGATTCGTTCATGTCATTTTCCCCCTTGTATTTATTTTATTAAAGCGGATAATAGCCTTCTTCAAGTACTTCTATAAGCGCGCTGCCGCCTGTGGTCTCGTTGATCTTGGCCACAAAATCATCGTACTTTTCGGGAAGCAATACCGTTTCTATCTTAACATCTGCGGCGTATTCGCTTCCGGTCTCCAAAAGACCTTCTGTTTCAAACACGTACTTTATCCTGCCAATGCTGCCGTAATCTGTAGTAACAGCTACCTTTTTGGCAAACCTTAAGGTTCTTATGTCTGCCGCAGCTATGGCTTCTTTGGTGGCACCCTGATAGTTTCTTACAAGGCCGCCGGTTCCAAGAAGAGTACCGCCAAAGTATCTTGTTACCACCACACAGGCGTTATGTATGTTCTCATTTAAGAGGACATCAAGCATGGGGCGTCCTGCAGTGCCGCTTGGCTCGCCGTCATCCGAGGCCTTTTGGACCTCGTTTGCATCGCCGATCACATAAGCAAAGCAGTTATGCCTGGCATCATAATACTTCTTCCTGGTGTCTTTTATAAATGTAAGAGCTTCTTCTTCAGAAGAAACAGGCACGATATTACCGATGAATTTTGATTTTTTCTCTTCGGTAAAACCTGTTCCTCCTTCGCATATAACCTTATATTCGCTCATTATTCCTCGTCTGTATCGTTTTCTTCTTCGCCGCCTTCATAATAAACAACCTGCGGGCCGTCATCATCGGCGCTGCGGTGAATGTTACAAACACGATCTTCGTATTTTTTCGGAAGTATGTTCTTTGTATCTCTGGTCTTGTACTCTATAGTCACAGCCTCACCCTTTTCGTTGTTCTGGGTGATGGATTCTTCTTTGATGAGGTAAACCTTTTCTTTGACACGGTCCTCCGGACAAAACTCGCTTGCAGGGAGTTTTGAATCCTTACAGATACGTATCTTTACGTGACAATCACATTTTGCCGTAGGAACGGTTCCGACTGCAAAGTACTCTTCTGCTACGCAAGAACCGCCTTCAGCCTCAGAGCAAAGCCCCTCAACCGCAAGTTTACCGCATTTTGTACAGATGGTTGCTTTGGTAATGGTGTCAGGCACATCAAACTTAGCTGTTTCTTTGCCTTCATGGATCTGATCCATAATGGATTTCCAAATAGGCTGATGATACATAGAAAACCTGCTCTGATCTTTATTTGAATCAAAGCCTGCCCATACCGTACATGTGTAGTAAGGCGTAAAACCTGAGATCCAGACATCGTTATAATATGTGGAACTACCGGTCTTTGCGGCCTGGTCCATATCTCTGTTGGCAAGGCGTGCACCCGGCGCCGTAGCATCAGGCTTCTTTAATACGTCGCCCATAGCGCTCTTAAGAAGGAAAGAAGTAGATTCCTTCATAACCTGCTTTTTGATCGGCTCATTTTCAAGGATAACGTTGCCGTCATGATCAAGGACCTTGCTGTAAAAGCTTGGTGAAACATAAACACCGTTATTTGCTATAGCTCCAAATGCGGCTGTTGTTTCCACATTGGTAACACCATTTGTAAGGCCTCCAAGACCAACTGCCATGTTAACATCATCATCTACAAGAGTTGTAAAGCCGAGCTTGTAAAGGTAGTCAAATGATGTAGAAAGGCCGACCTTTTCAAGGATCTTAAGGGTAACTATGTTCATTGACTGGTAAATACCCTGCCTTGCGGTGGAAAGCCCTCTATATTCTTTACCCCACCAGTTTTCTACGAACTTGTCTGAGTTAGGGTATCTGTACGGGCTGTCATCTTCCACATGGGCAAGAGTATAACCTGCTGTATCTATAGCCGGAAGGTATGTGGAAAGCACCTTAAAGAGAGAACCCGGCTGTCTAACCGTATCTGTAGCTCTGTTAAGGGTAAGGTTTCCTGTCTTGTCTCCTCTTCCGCCCACAATAGCTTTAACCTCGCCGGTCTTCTGGTCCATAACGCACACAGAAACCTGAGGCTCTATAGTAAAGCTGTAATTTTCTCCGATTATCTTATCTGAAGAACCAACCACTGCGCTCTTAAATTCTTCGATATAAGGAAGCGCATCTTCCTGCTCTGCAAAGAGCATGTCTTCAAGGTTGAACATGTTCTTTATATGGCCTTCGGAGTAATTTGTAATGCTCTCATCTTCTTTTTGAACGGAAAGAGCATAGGTAAGCTGCCATTTTTCAGGAACATTTTTGTAAAAGTCTTCATTGGCAACGGCCTCATCACAGATCTTCTGGATAGCCATGTCCTGGTTTGTATAGATGGAAAGGCCGCCGGAATTAACAAGGTTATAAGCCTGGGTAGCAGTGTAGCCTTTCTTTTCCATAAGGTCTTCAACCACCTGATTGATGGTCTTGTCTACATAGTAGGAATAAATATATTTGCCGCTTGCGATAAACTCGTTATTAACAGCCTGAATACGGGCGTATACGTCATCAGCCGAAGCTTCGTCGTATTCTTCTTTTGTGATCATGCCCTGTTCAAGCATATTGTTAAGGATAGCACCTCTACGGCCTGCATTGTTTTCAGGGTAATTGATTGGGTTATTGTATACAGGGCTCTTTGTAATACCTGCAATTACCGCACACTCTGAAAGTGTAAGCTCGCTGACGTCTTTATTGAAATAACGCTGTGCCGCTGTCTGAACTCCAAGGGTGTTCTGACCAAGGTTAATGGTGTTAAGGTAATACTCAAGGATCTCATCTTTTGAAAATGCATGTTCAAGCTTGATCGCAAGAGCCTGTTCCTGAAGCTTACGCTCTATGGCCTGTACGGGAGTTGCCTCGTTTCCGCCTTCAAATACCTGGTTCTTTAAAAGCTGCTGGGTAATGGTACTTGCACCCTGAACCTTTTTACCTGAAAGAAGGCCTATAGCGCCTTTGATACCGGCTCTGAAGATACCTCTTATATCGATGCCGCCATGCTCATAAAAACGCTCATCTTCAATGGCAATAAATGCATTTTGAAGCTGCTTTGGGATCTCGTCAAGTTTCTTATAGATCCTGTTTGCACCGGCGCCTGAAAGTCTGTTAAGTTCGTTTCCTTCAGAATCGTATACCGTAGTGGAATAACCTGTAGGGACGACGTTGATGGTGCTGATGTCGGGAGCTTTGTCTACTATGGCTCTAAAGGCTCCCCAGGCGGCTGTGCAGCCCATAATGGCAATTGCAACGATGGCAACTATAAATATCCTAACAAGAGAAATACCTCCCATAGAGGCTACTTTCTTTTCGGTGGATTTTATTTCTTTTTGTTTCTTTGCTGTTCCGTATTTACTGTAATTCATTGTCTTCCTCCAAGGGTTTTCTACAAAAACCCAACATACATTATACCATAGGACAGCCCAAAATAAAAACACAAAAGTGTTAAATATGTGTTAAAGAAAACGGCCGGGATATTATCCCGGCCGTCTTCTTTAGAGGTTAATTATTTATAATAAGCCACGCCACTTTCAAATATGTGCTGGTCTTGCTCCCCGCAGATATTTATGGCAACAGACTTACCGATACGTTCTGAGTGCGCCATTTTTCCGAGCACTCTTCCGTCAGGACTTGTGATACCTTCAATAGCCGCATAAGAACCGTTGATGTTGTAATTTACGTCCATTGTAGGCTTGCCGTCGGCATCTACGTACCTTGTGGCAACCTGACCGTTTGCAAAAAGCTTATCAAGCCATTCTTTATTTGCAACAAATCTTCCCTCACCATGTGAAGCAGGTATAGAATAAACCTTTCCAAGCTCTGCTTTCATAAGCCATGGTGATTTGTTTGTAACAACCTTTGTATATACAGACTTGGACTGATGTCTGCCAATTGTGTTGGTAGTAAGAGTCGGGCTGTCTGCTGTGATATTAGTTATCTCGCCGTATGTAACAAGGCCAAGTTTAACTAGTGCCTGAAATCCGTTACAGATACCAAGTGCCAGACCGTCACGCTCTTTAAGAAGTCTGTTTACCGCCTCAGCGATCTCAGGGTTTCTGAAAGCGGATGCAATAAACTTAGCGGAACCGTCAGGCTCGTCTCCTGCAGAAAAACCGCCCGGGAACATGATCATCTGAGACTCATTTATAGCCTTCACATATTCTTTTACGGAAAGTTCGATGTCACTTGCGGTAAGGTTTCTAAATACTACGCTTACCACATCAGCTCCTGCCTTTTTAAAGGCTTTTGCGGAATCATACTCGCAGTTGGTACCCGGGAATACCGGTATAAATACCTTAGGTCTTGCGACTTTATTTTTAGCTGTATAAACAGTCTTTGCGTCAAATACTTTATCTTCGTATGGGCACTGCGCTTCTTCTGTCTTTGTAGGATAAACCTTTTCAAGGGTCTTTGTGTAGCACTCGTATGCCTCTTTAAGTGAAATGCATGCGCCTGCTGCCTTAAGGCTGCTCTCTGCAATGACCTTACCTGCTTTTACACCATCGTTAAGAGAACAGTTTGCCTCAACGATTATAGCTCCGTATCTTGCCGCAAAAAGTTCTTCGGCGCTAAGTGATACTTCTGCTCCAAGATCATTACCAAAGGCCATCTTTGCTACGCCTTCAGCTACGCCATATCCGCCAAGAGCAAAGGCACTTACGATCTTGCCTTCTGTGATAAGCTCGTGTATACGCTCATACATAGCCTGCATCTTATCAAATACAGGAAGTCCGTACTCATCTTTTTCGATATCAAAAAGGTAGATCTCATTTCCGGCTTTTTTAAACTCAGGAGAGATAACATCCTTTGTCTTTGCGGTATCTACCGCAAAAGAAACAAGTGTAGGCGGAACGTCGATCTCATTAAATGAGCCTGACATTGAGTCTTTACCGCCTATTGAAGGAAGGCCGAAACGAAGCTGGGCCTCGTATGCACCAAGGAGTGCCTTAAGCGGATCACCCCAGCGCTTAGGATCTTCTTTAAGTCTTTTAAAGAATTCCTGGAATGTAAATCTGATCTTTTTATGATCTCCGCCTGCTGCAACTATCTTTGCAACAGAGTTTACTACTGCATACATAGCTCCGTGATATGGGCTCCAGCTTGAAAGATACGGATCAAAACCATAGCTCATCATGGTAACGGTGTCGCTTTCGCCGCCGTCTACAGGAAGCTTGCATGTCATGGTCTGAATAGGGGTGCTCTGATATTTTCCACCGTAAGGCATAGTAACTGTGGCTGCACCGATGGAAGAGTCAAACATCTCCACAAGACCCTTCTTGCTGCAGACGTTAAGGTCTGCAAGAGTCTCAAGCCACTTTGTCTTAACATCATCTACTTTATCGCACTTGCTTACATATGGTGCTTTTTCATCAGGCATGGTAATAACTGCTGTCATCTCCTGATGCGCACCGTTTGTATTAAGGAATTTTCTTGAAATATTAACGATCTCTTTGTCTCTCCAGAGCATAACAAGGCGAGGATCTTCTGTAACCTCTGCTGCAACTACAGCCTCAAGGTTTTCCTCTCCGGCATATTTCATCATCTCGTCCACATCCTTAGGATCGACAACGATAGCCATACGCTCCTGAGACTCTGAAATAGCAAGCTCTGTACCGTCAAGGCCTGCATATTTTTTAGGTACTCTGTCAAGGTAAATACGAAGTCCGTCTGCAAGCTCGCCGATGGCAACGCTTACTCCGCCGGCACCAAAGTCGTTACACTTTTTGATAAGGCGAGAAACTTCCGCTCTTCTGAATAATCTTTGGATCTTTCTTTCTGTAGGAGCATTTCCTTTTTGAACCTCTGCTCCGCAGGTATCTATTGAAGATGTGGTGTGTGCTTTAGAGGAACCTGTAGCACCGCCGCAGCCGTCACGACCAGTTCTTCCGCCAAGAAGAATAATGATATCACCGGGATCTGAGGTCTCACGCTTAACGTTCTTTCTTGGAGCGGCACCCATAACGGCACCGATCTCAAGTCTCTTTGCCACATAGTTTGGATGATATACCTCATCTACAAGGCCTGTTGCAAGACCGATCTGGTTTCCGTAGGAGCTGTATCCTTTTGCTGCTCCTGTACATATCTTACGCTGAGGAAGCTTTCCCAGAAGTGTCTCTTTAAGTGACTTTGTAGGATCTGCTGCGCCGGTAACACGCATAGCCTGGTATACGTAGCCTCTTCCCGAAAGAGGATCTCTTATGGCTCCGCCAAGACATGTAGCGGCGCCTCCGAAAGGCTCGATCTCTGTAGGATGGTTGTGTGTCTCATTTTTAAAGAAAACAAGCCACTCTTCTGTAGTCTTGCTGCCGTCTTCCTTTTCAATGTCGATAGGGACAATGATGGAGCAGGCATTGATCTCGTCTGATTCTTCCATGTCTGCAAGTTTTCCTGCCTTTTTAAGTTCTTTCATGGCAAGAAGTGCAACATCCATAAGGCAGACATATTTGTCGTCTCTGCCTTTGTAAAGTTCTTTATGTGCAGCAAGATATCTGTTATAGCTGTCTTCTATAGGTTTTCTGTAAAATCCGTCTTCAAATGTAACATTTGTAAGCTCTGTCTGGAATGTGGTATGACGGCAGTGATCTGACCAGTAAGTATCAAGTACTCTGATCTCTGTCATGGAAGGGTCACGCTTTTCTTCGCCCGCAAAGTATTCCTGAATGAATCTGAAATCTTTAAAGGTCATGGCAAGATTAAGGGAATCATACAGTTTTTTAAGCTCTTCTTCACCATATGCGGTAAAGCCGTCAAAAACAGCCACATCCGCAGGATCTTCGTATTTTGTAACGAGAGTTTCAGGAAGTGTTTCGTCTGTCTCTCTTGAATCTACAGGGTTGATACAATATGCCTTGATGGCCTCTTTTTCATCTGCACTGAAACTTCCGCTAAGTACGTATGTGGTAGCACTCCTTATTACAGGCTCCTGCCCTGCATCAAGAAGTTTAACACACTGCTCAGCAGAATCTGCTCTCTGATCAAACTGACCCGGAAGATATTCTACTGAAAAGCAGAAATCGCCTGCATTTTTAGGAAAATCGCCCTCATAAAGGTCATCTACCGGCGGCTCACTAAAGACTATACCAAGAGCCTTCTTATAAGTTTCCTCACTGATGTTTTCTATATCATATCTGATAAGCACCCTGACCTTTTCAAGTTCTTTAAGGCTAAGGTAACTTTTAAGCTCGCCTTTAAGCTCGTGCGCTTTTTCAGCAACTGCTTCCTTCTTTTCAACGTAAACACGTCTGACCATAATAATCCTCCCAAGATTCCATTTAAAAACTATAGAGAGTATAGCATAAAGACTTTTATAAGAAAAATGAATATCTTTTATGATTTTGATTAGAGTTGCTAATTAGATTTGAGATGTTCAGACTAAGCCACGCTCCCTGCCATTGGCACCTTTGCAAATGTGTGTATGAGACCTGTTAGGGTAGAAATATAATCCCAATTATTATACTTTTTATAGCTTAAGAGGAGAAAAAACAAAAGCGCCGGCAATTGACCTTTTTTGAAAAGGACTTTGTCGACGCTCTGAAGGGACTCCTACACGGAGTCCTTTAGGTTTCCTCATGATTATTTCTGAAAAACTAACGTAAATACAGTTCTGTCGCCACCACCTAAACCTGTACCTCCGGCGACTGTCGTAGTCATAGTGTTCAATGTCCATCCGTCAGCTGCCATCCTGTTCAGAGCATCATCCAGCTCTGACAAATTTTTGGCATCATGGCCGATAAATTTTTCTTTTAATACCACCTGTAAAGTCTTGTATTGCATAATAATCTCGTATAATCCAATTATCAGTTGATGATTGGATTTTCTCCTTTCTCCCAGGTTCTACTGGTTAATCTAATCTCTATCTGATATATTTATTAAGGCTCTGTGGATCTGTA
>JAEEGF012090342.1_pt1 | contig 10108 bp, 7 predicted proteins | sample 9134171 | NCBI WGS metagenome assembly JAEEGF01 (sample SAMN16246542, study PRJNA631951) | gut metagenome | biome: gut microbiome; feature: rumen; material: AP-attached | host: Bos | place: Iran: Karaj | collected 2018-10 | reverse complement strand
TTTCATACTCTTCAGTACATGTGATATTGCTAACTGTTCTGTTATCTGTATTTAATGATACAGGAATGCCGCACTCCATGAACTTAAGAATAGGGCAGTCCTCGATATGAGGATAAGCCTTTGTCTGTATATTGCTTGTAGGGCAGATCTCAGTTCCGACTTTGTTACTTCCGCAGAACTTCATGAGGTCAGGATCCTTAATCATTGCTATTCCGTGACCGATACGTTTTGCACCGAGGTCGATGGCACCTGTGATATTTGATACAATACCTGTTTCGCCGCCATGTATTGTGTAAGGAAGTCCAATTTCCTTGGCATATTTGAAGAGGTCAGCGTACATGGAGATAGGATAGGCAGCTTCATCACCTGCTATATCGCAGGCTACAACGCCGCTACCAAGCATTTCTCTTCCGATCTTAACGACATTCTTGTTAACTTCTTCATCAAGACCACGCATCATACAAAGGATGATGCCTGTCTCTATATCAAATTCACTTCTGGCGCGGCTAAGTCCCTTTTCTACAGACTCTATTATGTCTCTGAAGGACATGCCTCTTGATGTAGAAAAAGCAGGAGCAAAGCGTACCTCTAAGTATTTCACATTTTCGAGGGCAGCATTTTTGGCAAGAGCATAGGATGACTTTTCTATACCCTCAGCATCCTGAAGACAGTGATTTGGAAGATCGAATCTCTTAAGGTATTCTGCAAGGCTCTCACAGGAATCAGGAACCTGCATAAGATCAGCAAGCTCGTCAAATTCATAGCTTTCACCCCGCTCTGCAAGTAGCTTCTGTGATGTTAAAAGATCAAGAGAACCATCCAGATGACAATGTAATTCAATTTTTGGTACTGATTTAAAGTCCATTTTTACCTCTCTGTATTTCAGCATTAATAGTTTTCAAGAAAACTCATATTCCTGGGACCAAAGCCAAGAGGAAGAAGCTCAGAAAGCTTATGAACCTCAGTCTCTTCAGGGTTATCTGTACCAAGAACCACATCGAAGGTCGTAGCATCAACAAATTCGTTTATTACCTGTCTGCAAACTCCGCAGGGAGCACAGATAGGAAGATGCTCTGCATTGTCAGGACCTCCCACGATGGCAATAGCTTTGAATTTTCTTTCGCCTTCACTTACAGCCTTGAATATAGCTGTTCTCTCAGCACAGTTGCTGGGAGTGTAGGCTGCATTCTCTACATTGCAGCCGGTGTATACTTTATCATCTTCTGTCAAAAGAGCAGCCCCTACAGCGTGATGCGAGTAGGGGGTGTAGGCAAATTTTCTTGCCTCCAGCGCCTTTTCGACTAATTCATTATATGTCATATGATCATTTCCTTATTTCTTTAGAATAATTACCGTGCCAGAAGCCGGGTAAGCTTGTGGCACGGATAAAATGTTCTATATAGATTAGCGTGATTTGATGTAAGGCTTACCGTTTGCTGCGGGAGCATTAGCTTTTCCTACAAAGAGGATAAGAGCGATGATGGTTACCACATAAGGGATCATTGAGATCAGGTTGGGTGAAACCACATTTCCCTGGCTGGCAAGAGCCTTGATTCCGTTACATACACCAAATATAAGGCATCCCTTGAGGGCACCCTCAGGAGAGAACTTACCGAAGATAACAGCAGCGATAGCAATAAAGCCCTGTTCTACGATAACTGTAGGTCTAAACTGTGATACAGTTGCCAATGTTACGAAGGCTCCGCCAAGACCTGCAAGGAATCCTGAAAGGATAACACAGATATATCTTACGAGATATACGTTGATACCAAGGGATTCGCAGGCTTCCGGATGTTCTCCGCAGGCACGAAGGTGTGCGCCGAATCTTGTTTTGTAGAATACGAACCAGCAGATTCCTGCAACTACAAATACGAGATATGCCATTGAATAAACGTTAAGTACGTTACTTCCAAAGCTTCCTGCTGCAAACATGTTGTTGAACATCTTAGGAAGCTTAGATGCTGAATCGATAGCCGGTGTATCAGATGAGTTGTACAGGATCTTGCAGGCAAATACAGCAAGACCGGGGCCAATGAAGTTAATGGCTGTTCCTGCGATAGTCTGATCTGCGTGATAGGAGATACATACTATTGCATGGATGAGTCCAAACAGTGCGCCGGCAAGTCCGCCTACAAGGAAGGCTATGATACCATTATGAGTAGTAAGAGCAGTGATAGCACCAACAACAGCACCTACTGTCATCATTCCTTCAATACCGATGTTTACAACGCCGCATCGCTCTGAGAAGCATGATCCAAGAGCTGCAAAAAGAAGCGGAGGTGTAGCTATAAGTGTTGCATTTATTAATAATCCGAGATTCTGAATAAGTATATTCATTATTTTGCCTCCTTCTTCTTAGAAAGATTTAAGAGCAATGCCTTAAATACATGAGCAATAGCTATGAAAATAACTACACAACCCATTATGATGTTGATGATTTCTGAAGGAGCATTTATAAGTGTAAGCTTTGATCCGCCGTACTTCATGGCGCCATAGAAGATACCTGAGAAGATAACTCCGATGGGGTTTGAACCACCGATAAGAGCAACTGTGATACCTTCAAATCCGTAGCCTTCCTGGCTGGCAAACTGTGCCAGACGTCCGCCCATACCCATGGTCTGAACAGCACCGCCAAGACCTGCTAGCGCACCGGAGATACCAAGTGCTGTAAGGATTGATTTATCGGAATCAATACCTGCGTACTGAGCTGCGAACTTGTTGAAACCAACGGCTTTAAGCTTGTAACCAAGAGTTGTCTTTTCAATGATTATCCATACCACGATTGCAAGAACGATGGCAATGATGATACCTGCATTTGCTGCGGAGCATCCTGTAAGAGCGATTATACTCTTAGGGAAAAGAAGTCTTGCAGATTCATGCAGATCCTTTGTTGCCTCACCGCCGCCAACCTTGTGAAGTATTTCTGTGTTAACTGCGTAGTTTGAAAGGTAGTAAGCAATCCAGTTAAACATGATGAATGAAAGGACTTCGTGGATACCCTTCTTAACCTTCATGATTCCGCAGACAAGTGACCAGAGACAACCTGCAGCAGCTGCTGCTATAAGACAGAGCGGAATATGGATCACTGCAGGAAGATCAAGGAGTATTCCTATTACTGTTGCTGCAAGAGATCCAACAACGAACTGACCCTCAGCACCGATGTTAAATACACCTGTACGGAATGAGAAAGCTACTGACAATCCTGTGAGGATGATAGGGCTTGCATAGGTCAGTGTCCAGAACCAGTACTTAGGCTTACTTACAACACTTGAGAGAAGCTTTGAATATGCTTCAATAGGGCTTATGTTAGCGATTGCAAGGAAAATGGCACCGATTATAAAACCGATGATGATGGCAATGATAGTGTAAAGTACATTGCTTTGTAATATACCTTTTTTCTTATTCATGCTTTTTTCCTCCTGCCATCAAGAATCCAAGTTCCTTCTCATCTGCTTCCTTACCATCGACGCTACCGGTGATCTTACCATCAAAGATAACTTCGATTCTGTCAGAAAGACTCATAATCTCATCAAGCTCGAATGAAACAAGCAGGATAGCTCGTCCCTTATTTCTCTGCTCAACGATGTATTTGTGTACAAACTCTATAGCGCCGACATCAAGTCCTCTTGTAGGATTTACTGCTATCAGCAGCTCTTTGTCGTTTGTAACCTCTCTGGCAATGATAACCTTCTGCTGGTTACCGCCGGAGAGTGTACCTGCGGGCTTCTCTTCAGAACCGCGAGGTCTGATATCAAACTTATCCATAAGTCTGGTAGCCTGTTCGCGAATTGCTTTTCTGTTCAGGATACCCTTGCTGGAATAAGGCTCTTCTTCAAAATGCTGAAGGATCATGTTGTCCTCGATGGAGAAATCAAGAACAAGACCGTGCTTTTGTCTGTCAGCCGGGATACTGGAAATACCCATCTCGAATACTTCCTTAGGTGACTTGTTGTAAGCATCCTTTCCAAGCATTGTGATCTGTCCGGATTCAGCCTTTTTAAGACCTGTGAGGATCTCAACAAGCTCTGTCTGACCATTACCATCGACACCTGCAAGACCAACAATTTCGCCTTCTTTTACGTTGATTGAAAGGCCCTTAAGAATCTCAACGCCTCTGTAATCCTTGGCATGGAGGTCTTTAACTTCAAGAGCAACAGCTCCGGGCTCCTGTTCCTTTTTCTCAACGCGGAAATTAACTTCACGGCCTACCATCATGGCTGCAAGGTCATTCTCGCTTACATCACCGACTTTAACGGTATCGATGTATTTACCCTGTCTGATAATAGTACAGTTATCAGAGCAGGCCTTTATCTCTTTGAGCTTGTGAGTGATCAGGATAACACTCTTACCATCAGCGGTAAGGTTCTGAATGATCTCCATAAGCTCATCAATTTCCTGAGGAGTAAGAGATGCTGTGGGCTCGTCAAGAATAAGTGTATCTGCACCTCTGTAAAGAACCTTAAGAATTTCTACTCTCTGCTGCATACCAACAGAAATATCTTCAATCTTGGCATTAGGATCGACCTTCATGCCGTAGCGCTCAGATATCTCTACAACCTTCTGGTTTGCAAGCTTCTTGTCGATGACGATACCCTTTTGGGGCTCAACGCCAAGAATAATATTTTCTGTAACGGTAAAGGGCTGAACCAGCATGAAGTGCTGATGCACCATACCGATGCCAAGATCGATGGCATGACGGGGACTGGAAATCTCTGTTTCCTTTCCGTTAACATAAATTGAGCCGCTTGTGGGCTTATAGAGTCCGTAAAGGACATTCATAAGCGTACTTTTTCCGGCTCCGTTTTCCCCCAGAATAGCGTGAACTTCCCCCTTGTGTACCTTCAGATTGATGTGATCGTTAGCTGTAAAATCACCGAACTTCTTGACAATTTCCTTCATTTCGATGACTACAGTATTTGGGTCCATATGGCTTGCCTTTTCCAATCCTAGTACCTCCTTCTTATATGATTATTATGTCTTCATAACCCATGCCGGACAGCATGTTTTTATATTTTGACAGCTCTTCCTGCGTAGGAACCCGCATGTCTGAATATTCTTTTCTTACGCCCATAGGCCTGTAAGCGATTATCTTAAATCTAAATTGGTGGAGCTTATAGAGGGGATGAAGAAATTCCCCTGTCTGTCTGACACTCTCTTCACAGTTGTATAAATCAGGCGCAATAACACATCTTACTTCAAAAAGCTTGCCGGTTTCACCAAGGAATCTGGCATTTTCAAGAACCATATCGTTGGGAGCGCCTGTAACGTGTTGATGCTCATCAGGTGAAAATGCTTTGATATCAAGCATCACACCGTCAGTAACCTCCATTAGCTCAGGATACTCTGAAAAAGGAATGGTTCCGTTACTGTCAATAAGAGTTCCAAGGCCTTCTTTTTTGGCAAGAGTAAATAATTCTCTGATAAAATCAGGCTGAAGCATACACTCGCCGCCTGAAACCGTTATTCCTCTGATAAAAGGAAGCTGATTTTTTACAACTTCAAATACCGCTTCCGGAGTCATGCCTATAGCCTTAGGAGTACTATCGTGTGGGCATGTTTTGATGCAGGTATCGCAGGATACGCATTTCGATGCATCAAATATGACCTTTCCGGAATCCATGGAAAGTGCTCCTGCGGGGCATTTTGAAACACACTCTCCGCAGGATATACATACCTTTCTGGTCTCGGGGTTGTGGCAATATTTGCAATTGATGTTGCAACCCTGGAGGAAGACGGCAGTACGGTTACCCGGGCCGTCAACGCTGCTGAAAGGTATTATTTTGGTAACAAGAGCTTCCATTATTATCTGACCTTTCGCTCTAAAATGTGACCATTTTTAGAAGCGCCAAGACCGAGAGCGGTTGTGTCCTGAATTACAGCATGTCCGCTGTCGAGCTTGATCATCTCAGAGCGCTTAACAAGATAGCCTGTTACTCTGATTACGTCGCTGTCGCTTGAATAGAATGACATATAGCGAAGATCCTTGGCAAAAGCACCCTTGATAATATCCATTACGTACTCAGGGTTGCGGTGCACTGTAAGATCTATAGGGAATATGTCACCTGTACCTGAAGGGAAGTACTTGTGGAACTTAGAGAGAACATTAAGCTGATCAATAAGCTCCTCAGGCTCTTCGCCTATCGGAATACGTGTACCCGGTGTGATGCCAATATCCTCGGCCAGGCCTACCTGTGCATGAAGGAGGAAATGACCGTCTGTTGCTTCACAATAAGGGTTAGTGTGATTGTTGTTAAAATCATTTATGATCTCCATGATCTCTACGCCAAGCTGGTTAGCTGCGTCGTCATGGCCGTATCTGCCTGTTTTACCTTCCTTTTCAAGAAGGAGATTAACAGCATCTGCAAGACCTACAAGACCAAACATTGCTGTAAACTTATCTCTGCTGATAAAGCCTTCCTGAGCAAGGAAATTATTCTCAAAGAATCCGCTTTCCTCTACCTCGAACTTGATTCTGGCATCCATGTATTTAGCCATGATGTCCATTACATAGGGAAGCTTATTGGTCTTAAAGTCTTCGATTGAAGATGCTTTCTTAGCAATATTTCCAAGTACAAGACGGCAAAGTGTGTAGGATCCGCCGCCAAGTAAAAGTCCGTTGTAGCAGCTGGCAATTACATAATTCTCTGAAAGCTCGCTTGTAAACATCTTGTGATTAGCAAAGCTGGGCTTAGCGCAGGTAAGCGCACACTCAACAGCTTCCTTGAGATATTCATCGGTACTTACTGCTGCATCATATTTAAGTGAAAGATTAGGAACAGCGTCCTCTAAAACCTTCTCAGCTTCGAAGATATAATGTGCTGTCTTTGAAGGCTTGGGTCCAATGTCTGCATGAGCAAAGGAATCAAGAACTGTTCTGTCCACATTAAGAAGAAACATCTTTATAAGCTTAGCAGCTGTTTCTTCAGGAACTGTATCAATAAAGGGCTCGAGAAGATCATCGAGCTGACCGAGATATACGGGATAATTGGTTACGCTGGGCACATGCTTGTAAAAGATAAGAAGAGTATTAAGTGCCTCGAAAAGATCCTTAGGTGCATCAAGATTAAGATATTTGCAGCCCTCTTTCATAAGCTTTGAATAATCAGGTGTGATATAGCGGGGACGAAGAGGTGCGTGACCCTCTGAAAGATCACATATACATTTCTCATCGCCGGGAACATTTAATAATTCATCAAGTCCCTCGGGTAAATCCAGTACTTCTAAAAGAGAATCTGCCTTGTTGGCAAGACAGGTAACTTTCTGCTCATGAGTAAGTTCTGCACTCTTTATAATATCAAGGATTTCTCCTCGTGTCTGTTCAACGCGTTCCATGGAAATAGGTCTCATGTTGCCTCCTTTATTTCCTTTAAAATAAAAATTTATAGCTATTCAGGACCGGGTAGATAGATTTATTGAAAATGTACCTGATTCTGAATAATTACAAATTCTTAAAAATACCGAACCAAGGCATAATCCCCGGTTCGGTATCCTCATAATTATTATATCACTTTACGTGCCGTAGGCAACGATTCGATAGTTATTAGTCTAACTCGTAAACGTCGCCGTAAGCAGCCTCGAACTCAGACTGAGATGAAGGAACCTTGATCTCGCCGCTGATGATCTTAGCCTTAACGTCTTCTACCTTAGATACAACATCATCTGAAAGAAGAGTTGTTGTAGGAGCGATGTCTACACCACCTACTGAAAGGTCGTAAACAACTTCGCCGCCCTTGATTGTTCCAGCAAGGAGACCCTTAACTGAATCGTAAACAGATACGTCTACTCTCTTCATAGCTGAAGTGATAACTGTATCAGGAGCAAGGTAGTTCTGGTCAGAGTCAACACCGATAGCATAGATGCCGTCGCCAGCTTCCTGACAAGCCTCGATAACACCAAGACCTGTGCTTCCTGCTGCGTGGAAGATAACGTCTGCACCGTTTGTGATCATCTGTGTAGCATCTGTCTTACCAATAGCTGAATCAGCAAAGCTGTTAGCGTTCATCTGCTGGATTGTGCAATCCGGGTTAGCATCAAGAACACCTGCTGCGTAACCATAACCAAAGAGGTGCATTGTCTCAGATGACATACCAAGAACGAAACCAACGTTGTTTGACTTTGTTGTAAGACCTGCAACATAACCTACAAGGTAAGAAGCCTGCTCCTGCTTGAAGGTAAGGCATGTAACGTTGTCAAGATCAGCGTTTGAAGAATCATCAATGATTGCAAACTTAACATCAGGATTAGCTGTAGCAGCTTCTCTTGTTGCATCTGCGAGCATGTAACCTACGCAGATAATAAGGTTGTAATCTTCATCGATGAAAGTCTCAATGTTGCTAGCGTAATCAGAGTCTGTGCTTGACTCAAGGTAGCTAACCTCAACACCGAACTCCTTCTGAGCCTGCTGAAGGCCTTCCCATGCTGACTGGTTGAATGACTGGTCGTTAACACCACCAACGTCTGTTACAAGACCGATTTTGTAGCCTGTTCCGTCAAGAGCTGCTGCATCATCTGTAGCCTCTGCAGCTTCCTCTGTCTCCTCTGCTGTTTCTTCTGTTGTCTCTTCTGCAGCAACTTCCTCAGTTGCCTCTTCTGTTGTAGCCTCTTCAACTACTTCGCTTGCTGCTTCTGAAGCAGCTGTCTCAGCTGTGTTGTCTGATGATGAACCACCACAAGCAACAAGGCTGAATGTGAGTGATGCTGTAAGCATCATAGCAAGTAACTTTTTCATAATGCTTTTCTCCCTTTCTATAAAGCTATTACTTGGTCTATTGCGTAACTTATCACGCAATCCATTTCATTATAATAGTTTTATCGCATTTTAACAAGCCGAAACTATTATTCATAAAATGTCGTCTAAAGGTGGACGAATTGTGGTACAATTATAAGGTCTATACATACTTCTATTATGAGGAGGAAGTTCATGAAGAAAAAAACGCTATCTTTTGATAAGGAACTATTTAAGCGAAGTGTCTTATATAATGTAAAGACTCTTTACAGAAAAACAATCGAAGAAGCCACATCACAGGAGATTTTCCAGGCATCCGCTTACGCCATCAAGGATGCGATAGTGGATCACTGGATGTCCACACAGAAGGCAGCAAAGGAGCAGGATCCCAAGATTGTTTATTACATGTCCATGGAGTTTTTGATGGGCCGTGCACTTGGAAACAATCTGATCAATTTGCAGGCATATAAGCCCGTTAAGGAAGCCCTTGATGAGCTTGGTGTTGATATCAATGTGATTGAGGATCAGGAACCGGATCCGGCGCTTGGTAACGGAGGTCTTGGAAGACTTGCAGCATGCTTCCTTGATTCCCTGGCATCCCTTGGATATATGGCTTATGGTTGTGGAATTCGCTATAAATATGGAATGTTTAAGCAGAAAATTAAGGATGGCTATCAGGTAGAAGTACCGGATAACTGGCTTGAAAACGGCAATCCTTTCGAGCTTAGACGTCCTGAGTATGCCAAGGAAGTAAAATTTGGCGGTTATGTTAATGCCTTTGTTGATGACAGAGGACGTACGATGTTCCGCCAGGAGGGTTATCAGTCAGTTCGTGCAATTCCCTATGACCTTCCGATTGTAGGCTATGGTAACGGAGTAGTTGATACCCTTAGAATATGGGATGCAGAGCCCATCACCTGTTTTGAGCTCGATTCCTTTGATAAGGGCGACTATCAGAAGGCTGTTGAGCAGGAGAATCTTGCAAGCCAGCTTTGCGAGGTTCTTTACCCCAACGATAATCACGTTGCGGGAAAAGAGCTTAGACTTAAGCAGCAGTATTTCTTTATTTCTGCTTCCGTTCAGACAGCTCTTAAGCGATACCTTCGTCACCACGAAGATATCAGCAGATTTTATGAAAAAGCTGTTTTCCAGCTTAATGATACACACCCTACTGTTGCAGTTGCAGAGCTCATGAGACTTCTTATGGATGAGTACTATCTGCCCTGGGATACCGCATGGGATGTAACCATGAAGACCTGCTGCTACACTAACCACACAATCATGGCAGAGGCTCTTGAGAAGTGGCCCATCGATCTCTTCCAGAGACTGCTTCCCAGAATTTATCAGATCGTTGATGAGATCAACAGAAGATTTGTTGATCAG
>JAEEGF012467655.1_pt1 | contig 10109 bp, 10 predicted proteins | sample 9134171 | NCBI WGS metagenome assembly JAEEGF01 (sample SAMN16246542, study PRJNA631951) | gut metagenome | biome: gut microbiome; feature: rumen; material: AP-attached | host: Bos | place: Iran: Karaj | collected 2018-10 | reverse complement strand
CTTATCGCGCCCTTATGGTCCGCCAACAAAAAGGTTGTTCTTAATACTATAAATAAAGCTATAAAGGATGCTTAGTTACAGACTTCTAATATCCTGCTCTGACTGTACCAACGGGCAAGCCTGCGGGTTTTCACCTACGTTACACAAAAGTTTACTTTATAACAGGCACCACTACTTGGAGCATGTTGTAAAGGCTTCTTTTATATCAGTCTGATACATCTACATCCGGTGAAAACATGAATTTATATTCAGGGAATGCGTCCTTAAGGTCTTTATTGAGGATACTCATAGCTTCAGCCTGACCTATATCAAAGCTAATGACTACATCAAATCGTATCTCTTTAGTATCAAGATCTGCATAGAAACCGTGCATGGAAACAGCCCATTCATGGGATAATACTACTTTGGAAACAGCATTTTGCAATCTTGCTATATCATTATCACCGGTATTGTAGGAGTATACTCCCACTCCTACAAGAGCAACACCGGATTCTTCCATAACTCTTTTTTCAATACGCCTTGTAAGCTTATCAAGCTTGTCTACAGTCATTGTATCCGGAACTTCTATATGAACAGAAGCATAATTCTTGTCAGGGCCGTAGTTGTACATTATAAGGTCATAGGCGCCTCTTACTTCAGGCTCTTCTTTTATCAGAGCTTTAATTTTCCTGGTTGTTTCTTTATCAGCTCTTTCGCCAAGGATCTCATCTACAGTATCTCTCATCATTTCTATACCGGACTTGATGATGATCACAGATATGAGTGCACCTACATATGCTTCCAGGGATAATCCTGTCAAAAGAAATATCACAGCGCTGGCAAGTACAGATGTTGACAGAAGTGCATCAAAGGAAGCATCCTTACCTGATGCTATGAGAGATCCTGAATTAACCTTTTCTCCCTGAGTTCTAACGTATTTTCCAAGGATAAGCTTTACAACAATTGCTGAAACGATGATCACAAGTGATACTGCGCTGTAATCAGCTTTTTCCGGACTTATTATCTTTTTCACAGATTCCACAAGGGAAGTAAGACCTGCATAAAGAACGATTCCCGAAACGATCATAGCGCTCAGATACTCGATCCTGCCATATCCGAAGGGATGTTTTTTGTTGGGAAGCTTACCTGCAAGCTTGGTTCCTACGATGGTAATTATTGAAGATAAGGCATCTGAAAGGTTATTAACCGCATCCAATGTTACTGCTATAGAATTGGACACTACGCCTACAAAAGCCTTGAAGGATGCAAGGAATACATTTGCGATGATGCCGATGATACTGGTTCTTATAATGACGTTATCTCTATTGTTCTCCATATATTATTCCTCTTATCTACTGATTCATATAAGTCACATAATTCACGTAATACATATGCAAATATTATATCACGTGATCAGCTAACCCATACCGTATATAGAGAAATACTTTTTTACAAAAAGTCTCAAGAAAAATTAGTGTTAAAGCTTTGAGAAAAACTCATTCGCCTTTTTGATCTCAAGAAAATAACTTATATAGTAGACTGCTGCCCCGATCACGTATGGGATAGTTACTGAAATGAACATATCCTTGTAAGCAGATGGGGCCATGTCTGTGAATTTTGAAGCAAACCATATAGTAATAAATATCACTCCGATCAAAAATACATACTGACCTATCACTACAGGAATAAAAGGAAATCGCTGAAGATAGTAGTGAAGTGACAAGATAAAAGTTGCCAGCACACATACCAAAAGGCAGGTAAATATATTTTCAGTATAGAATCTGTCGGTAAATCCAATCAGTTTTTCATAAAGGAGCTTGCCGCATACTATCAGCGTAAAGCTGACGCAAACAACGGATATAAAATTATGTCTGTCTATTATCTTCATATCTTTTTTCCTATATATTTATTCACTTGTTCCAATAATCATGCAAATAGCCTGATTGAGAACGCCTTCGGTATTGAGGCTATTAACCTTAATGGGATTCATTTATTTACTACGTTTTTTGCCCTGAAGCTTATTAAGCGCTTTATAGAATTCCGCCCTGTACCCTCTGTTCATCACAAGGCACTCGTCATTCTTTAGATATATGAGGGTTCGCATGTTGAGATCACCCTGAAGCTTTTTTATCTTATAGAGATTTACTATCGATGACTTGCTGATGCGAACGAACCCGGCATCAGTATACTCATCTATTATTCCCTGAAGCGTTTCTTTAACTTCGATGCAGGAGTCTTTGGTGTATCCAAAGGTCTTCCTGTCTACTGTCTCGAAATAAAACATGTCAGCAATAGGAACTGTCAGCTTTTTTTCATCAAGTGTTCCTTCTATGTATTTAAGCGCTGATCTTAGTCTTTCAAGTACACCGACTGTCTCATCGTCGATCTCGTCATAGTGAAGTTCGAGATAGTTCTCTTCAAGATACTCTTCTTTTGTCTTAATAAGTTTCATCTTTAACCCCGTATTTTTAATCGCGTAAATCTTAACTTGTAAGGATATACAGGGTTTTAAAAACCAAATGTATTAACATGTTCATATACCCCTCTATGGTCATTCCTTACAGGATAAACATAATGCAAAGGAAGAGGTAGGAAAGCTTGATATTTCTATTTGTAAGAAGATATGCACCTCCGAATACGAATCCGCCAATTGCTGTGTAGATTCCCACTCCAAGAGAACCTTTTGTAAGCCAGTGGCCAAGTCCCCAGGTAAGTGCTACCAGAATTCCTCCATATGGAATCTTATCATTTTTGAACCATTTTTCAAATGCATACTGTCCAAATACGATTATAAGAAGAACCATTGCAACTTCTACGAAATAATAGAAATACTGAACCGGTAAAAGAAATCCTTTGCTCTTAAGCTCTGCAAGAAACTTGCTTCCGTTCCAGTCGATCCAAGTTGAGATGAGGCAAAGAACTGTACCTGTTAAAAGAAGTCCCCACTGGAGAACTGACATCTCTTTTGCCCCTTTAAGAAGACTGTTTTCTTTGAAGTTCTTAAAAAGGTTAACATCTGACTTTGCAGCAGCTTCTCTTACTACATACCAGATACCAAACATCCAAACGCCGCATGTAAGCACCCAGTGTACAACATTCTGAAGCTTGGTATATTCTTTCCAGTCGCTGCAGCCATATAAATTAAACTCGATCACATAAGTAAGTAAAAGCTCAAAACCGATAAATGCAAAAATCTCAAGTCCGTAGCTAAGAAAATCAAGTCCCTGGAAAAATCTGTTTTTGTTTTTTGTAAGTGTAAGTGTCTTCATTTGTATGCTCCTTTTATATTTGTGAGATTTGTTTCTGTGTCGTTGTCATCTGATATGCATAGGTTATCTCATAAGGATCATACCTACAATGCTTTTGGTGCTAAGTTGCAATCAGGTATGTTTAAGTTGCAATTGGAATAAAAATTTATATGAAAACATCTATTTACTTAAATGTCCTGCGCACAAAAATAACGCCAGTACCCGCTATTGCGGATTCTGGCGTCATCATTTTTTCCTGTATTATTAAAACTTTTAATTAGTATAGCTTAGCACCTGCAGGAATGTGGTTATCAACCATAAGAAGGTGAAGTTCTTCATCTTCACTATCCTTCTTGTTATTAACTGCAGAAAGGAGCATACCGCATGATTCGATGCCCATCATAGCTCTTGGAGGAAGATTTGTAATAGCTACAAGTGTCTTACCAATGAGTTCTTCAGGCTCATAGTATGCATGGATTCCTGAAAGGATAGTTCTGTCTGTTCCTGTTCCATCATCAAGAGTGAACTGAAGGAGCTTCTTGGACTTAGGTACTGCTACGCAGTTCTTAACCTTAACTGCTCTGAAGTCTGACTTTGAGAATGTCTCGAAGTCAACGTTCTCTTCGAATAAAGGCTCGATCTTAACATTAGAGAAGTCGATCTTGTTGTTAGGAGTGAAGAATCCTGTAGACTCTTCCTGCTCTTCAGATGACTTTCTTGCATTAGGATCAAGTGACTTAAGTGCAGGCCAAAGGAGTACGTCACGGATGCTTGGAGCATTGGTAAGGAGCATGCAAAGTCTGTCGATACCGTATCCGATACCACCTGTCGGAGGCATACCGATCTCCATAGCGTTAAGGAAGTCTTCATCTGTGTGGTTAGCTTCTTCATCACCAGCTGCTGCAAGAGCATCCTGAGCTTTGAAACGTTCTCTCTGATCGATAGGATCGTTAAGCTCTGAGTATGCGTTACACATCTCCCATCCGTTGATGTAGAGCTCGAAACGCTCTACCTTGGAAGGATCAGAAGGCTTTCTCTTTGTAAGAGGTGAGATCTCAACAGGGTGATCCATGATGAATGTAGGCTGGATCATCTTGTCTTCACAGAACTCTTCGAAGAAGAGGTTAAGGATATCACCCTTTGTATCGTGACCTGCTTCGATCTCGAGACCCTTCTCCTTAGCAAGTGCTACTGCAGCTTCTGCTGACTCGATTGTTTCGAAATCAACGCCCGCATATTCCTTAACTGCATCTGACATTGTAAGTCTCTTGAAAGGCTTACCAAGGTCGATGACCTTATCGCCGTATGTGATCTGAGTTGTACCACATACAGTCTCAGCAAGATATCTGAACATGGACTCTGTAAGTTCCATCATTCCTTCATAATCTGTATATGCCTGATAGAGTTCCATGAGTGTGAACTCAGGATTGTGACGAGGATCAGTTCCCTCATTACGGAATACACGTCCGATCTCGTATACTCTCTCCATTCCGCCTACGATAAGTCTCTTAAGGTAAAGCTCAAGAGAGATACGGAGCTTTCTGTCTTCTCCAAGTGCGTTGTAATGTGTGATGAAAGGTCTTGCTGCGGCACCACCAGCGTTTTCAACGAGCATAGGTGTCTCAACTTCCATGAAATCACGTCCAGATAAGAAGTTACGGATCTCACGAAGGATAGCAGACCTTTTCTTGAATGTCTCCTTAACGTCTTCATTCATTACAAGGTCAACATATCTCTGTCTATATCTTGTCTCTGTATCTGTAAGGCCGTGGAACTTCTCAGGGAGCGGCATAAGAGACTTTGAAAGAAGTGTAAGCTCATATGCATGAACAGAAAGCTCACCTGTCTTGGTCTTAAATACAAAGCCCTTTATTCCTACGATATCACCGATATCCATACGCTTAAACTCAGCATATGCTTCATCACCAAGATCGTTACGTGATACATATACCTGCATACGTCCGTCTCTGTCCTGGATATTGCAGAAAGATGCTTTACCCATTACACGCTTGGACATCATACGACCTGCGATGGATACGATCTTCTCTGCAGGGATATCTTCTCTGCTTGGAGTTATAGTCTTGCCATCTTCTCCTACTTCAAGAACTGTCTCAAGCTTTTCTACGTTATCACGAATTTCCTGTGTGTGATGTGTCTGATCATATTTTACTATCTGGAAAGGATCCTTACCGGCATCCTGTAACTCCTTAAGCTTATCACGTCTTACCTGACGAAGTCTTCCTACATCCTGCTCTTCTGCGGGAGCAGCACCCTTGTTCTGCTGATTGTTATCTGCCATTTCTTACCTCACTTACAGAATCTTTTTTATATCAGCCTGCATTAAATCCATGCAGGCTCATTTACGCAACAAAAGTCCTGTGCATAACACAGGACTTTTACTTCGAGTCATATTCTCACGAAACGCGCACAAATACGCGCTTATGAAAAAAGTTCAAGAATCACACACAATTACCGGCCGATGCACACGGCCTAATACAAGTTAATCCTTATGCGATCTGAGGGCGCTCGATCTCAAGTACTTTGAACTTAAGAACGCCAACCTGAGTCTCAACCTTAACAGTCTGGTTCTTCTTAGCTCCGATAAGAGCCTTACCTACAGGAGACTCATTAGAGATCTTACCCTTAAGGGAATCTGCCTCTGATGATCCTACGATCTTATAAACAACTTCCTCGTCAAGCTCCATGTCCTTAACCTTAACTTTGCAGCCGATGGAGATCTTATCAAGATCAACCTCTTCTTCTACTACAACTTCTGCATTCTTAAGGATCTTCTCAAGCTCTTCGATTCTTGCTTCGATATCACGCTGCTCGTCTTTAGCTGCATCATATTCAGCATTCTCAGAAAGGTCGCCCTGCTCACGAGCTTCTTTGATCTTCTCTGCAACTTCTTTTCTTTTTACAACCTTAAGGTTTTCGAGCTCGTCCTCGTACTTCTTCAGGCCTTCGTAAGTTAAAATCTTCTTCTCATCCATGGTCTGCTTGCGCCTCCTAAAAATCTTTATTTAAAACATTACTTTTGTCAAATATCGTATAAGTAGAATATAACTCGTATATTCTACATTAATATATTTCAAAACGCAATAGGATTTTTCTTTTTGCCGATAAAACACTATCCCGCGATCAGTCTGGGATTGAATAAGTCCTAAACTATATTCCCTGCATTTTTAAACTTATTCTGCCAAAAAGACGTCCCTGCAAGCCTTCCTTAAACTATCCATATCTTCCATAGCATTGACTGCATCTCTAAGTTTAGCAGAGTTTGGATATCCTGTCGTATACCATGAGACATGTTTTCTCATCTCTCTTATGCCGATATACTCGCCCTTGTACTGAAGCTGAAGATCAGCATGACGCATGATCATGTCATATACTTCATGCTTGGAAGGTCTGTCCGGGATAGGTTCACCCTTAAGTCCTGCGCTTATCTCTCTGAATATCCAGGGATTACCTTGAGCAGCTCTTGCTACCATAATGCCATCGCACCCTGTCTCATCTATCATACGCTTGGCAGATTCTGCATCTACAATGTCTCCATTCCCTATTACAGGTATACTCAGAGCTTCTTTAACTTTAGCTATAATAGTCCAGTCTGCCTTGCCGCTATAGTACTGCTCCCTGGTCCTTCCATGAACAGCTACTGCATCTGCTCCGCCTTGCTGGGCTGCAAGAGCGCACTCTACAGCGTTGACACTTTTATCGGTAAATCCTTTTCGAATCTTAACAGTTACCGGCCTGTCTGTGGCGCTTTTTACACTTCTTACCAGTTCTTCTATTAAAGATGGATTTTTCATAAGTGCTGAGCCTTCACCGTTAGATACAACTTTGGGAACAGGACATCCCATATTGATATCAAGTATGTCATAAGGACGATCCTTTATCATAGTAACAGCCCTGGCCATAGTATCAGGCTCTGAGCCAAAGAGCTGAAGTGATACAGGACGCTCGCCTTCATGGATCTCCATAAGATCTCCGGTCTTTTTGTTCTTATAGGTGATAGCCTTGCCGGATACCATCTCCATGCATACAAGCCCTGCACCCTGCTCATGGCACAGCAAACGAAATGGCAGGTCTGATACACCTGCCATAGGGCCTAAGATTATATTATTAGGAATAGTTACATTACCAATCTGTAACTTGTGATAATACTGCATTCTTAACCTCATGTCGCGAGCAAAGCGAGTGACTAATGGTTCAAATTGGTGGAGCTCGCTACACCAATTTGGGTTTGAAAGTGGAACGCTTTCAAGCTTAACCTCATGTTGCGAAGCAAAGCTATAGCCGGCTTACTTAGTCCTCATCATCCGTTTCATCTTCGTTTAGAAGCTCTGATATATCATGATGGAGCACTATAACCTTGTAATAAGTCTCAAGTGCCTTGAAAAGATCCTGACGCTGTCTTCTGATCTCTCCTATAAGAAGACCGGCGCTGACTTCGTCATATGTAATATCCTCTTCATCAGCATTGGTCTCCATGGTGATAGTTCCGTCTTCTTCAAACTCTATAGTGAAGACCCCGCCTGCATTCTGAGTATAAAGTACGCAGATAATGCGAAGTTCCTTCTGAATACTTTCAGGGACCTTTCTAAAAAGAGGATTGAAGTAATATTTTTCCTCATAAGCATTAGCACCGCACAGGACAATCCTACCGGTTGATGATACAGAGCCAAGCATTCCGTCCTCGGTCACGATATCAATAGACTGAACCTCTTCACCTGTTTCAGCATTTATTACCTTACCGCTCTCCTTATTGATAATAAGGTGTTGAGGCTTTCTCTTCTTGCCCTCAAGAGTTTCAGAATGAATCTCTTCATCCACCTGATCTGGAGACATTCCTTCAGAATTTACATTTACATTTACATTATCATCATTTTGTTCAAAATCTTTATTACTCATAACATTCCTCTTTGCATAGAACTTATCAAAAGCCCTATGAACATATCAAAACCTTGTGACCAAAGTAAAAATAATGCCACTTACCACATCAAATCGATTATCTTTTTTAATTTGCATTATCCTCATAATCGCTTTCTGTAGGTTTTACTTTTCTGTTCTTTTCATATAATATCCTGAGTCCTTCAAGAGTAAGCGCGGGATTGTATACATCTATCTCCGGTATATCATCCACAAGTACTCTTCCAAGTCCGCCCGTTGCTACAACTTTCATATCAGACAGACCTGACTCTTCTTTCATGCGGCTTATTATATACTTGGTCTGACCGATTTGTCCATACATAAGTCCTGCCTGCATACTGGAGATAGTCTCCTTGGCAAGTATTGATGCAGGTTTCCTGATCTCGATCTCAGGAAGCTTGGCTGTATCCTGCCAAAGAGCCTTGGCAGAGATCCTGATACCAGGAGAGATGACACCTGTGAAGAACTCACCCTTTTCATTGATGATCTCATATGTAGTAGCTGTTCCAAAGTCTATGACCATGACAGGTCCGCCATAAAGCTCGAATCCCGCAACAGCATCAACTATAAGGTCAGGACCGATCTCCTTGGGATTTTCTGTTGTGATCTTGATGCCTGTCTTGATCCCGGGGCCTACTATATAAGGCCTTATTCCTATATACTTGATAAGTGCTGATATGAATGCATGCATCACCTGAGGTACAACACTTGCAACGATTATACCTTCAATGTCCTCTTTGTTAATGCCATTAGCACTTAGCATTGCGATAAGCTGTATTCCATACTCATCAGAAGTGCGCGCATTCTGAGACATCATGCGGAAGGTTGCCTTCTGCTCTTTGCCTTCAAAAGCTCCGAATGTAAAATTTGTATTTCCAATATCTACTACAAGAACCAGTTTTTTGTTCATAATGGTCTCCTATACATTTTTATTTATACTCAATGTTAGCACCTGAGCTGCGTTATACCCTTAAAGCCTATGCTGAAAAGGACTGACATTATAATCATACATATCCGTACAAGCCTCTGACCGAGACTTCGCCTGCATTTATAATAGCCTTATTTCCATCTTCTCTTGCTACAATCAGTTCACCCGTATCAGTTATACCAAGAGCAGTACCCTGATACTCACCCTTTGGATCAAGGACTCTGACAGTTTCTCCCTTGTTAAGAAGATGAGCTTCATAGCTATCCTTAAGGGACTTAAGATTCTCATTTTCTAAAAAGAGTTCATAATCTTTCTCAAAAGCGTTCATCACCTTAGCGATAACTTCATTCCTATCATACTCTATACCAGTCTGTGTGAAAAGAGATCCGGCCATGTCCGCTATATCCGGTGCAAAAGTCTCCTGATTGACATTGATGCCCACACCTATAACCACATCACATCTGCCATCATGAAGATACATCTCAGTCAGAATCCCGCAGAGCTTATGCTTATCAAGAACTATATCATTGGGCCACTTGATACCTACCTTATGCCCACATACCTCTTCTATCCCCTGAGCAAGAGCAAGCCCCATTACTATAGTAAGTTCAGGTGCCTTGGCAGGCGAAAAATCAGGATGAAGAAGAAGACTCATTGCTATATTCTTCTCCTTAGGAGTATGCCAGTACCTGCCATTTCTCCCACGTCCCTTAGTCTGCATATCAGCAACTATAAGCGTTCCATGGTCTTCACCCTTCTGCCCGGCCTCTTTTGCATCATCATTGGTCGAACCGGTTTCCTTCTTTACATAAAGATTCTGTCCAGCCCACTTTGTAGTAAGCATAGATCTAATCCTATCTTCTGTCATCTCAAGCATGTTAAAAACCTCTTTTAACTGAAACTACTACTATGTATTTAGTGGTTGGTATTCCTGTCTTCCAGACAGGATGTCATCCTCTTATTGCTTAAGCTGTTAGAATGAATAAGGCAATCGGTCTGGCCAACTGAAACTTGGAACAAGC
>JAEEGF010709624.1_pt1 | contig 10109 bp, 7 predicted proteins | sample 9134171 | NCBI WGS metagenome assembly JAEEGF01 (sample SAMN16246542, study PRJNA631951) | gut metagenome | biome: gut microbiome; feature: rumen; material: AP-attached | host: Bos | place: Iran: Karaj | collected 2018-10 | reverse complement strand
AGGGGAGGTGATTGCGTAGCAATCAGAGGGGTGACCTAATTTCTTATCTCTTATCTCTAATTTGAGGTCTCACGTTTACTGTCCGCTATAGTATTTATCATAGAGGCAGCTATTAATTATCACAAATTTTTGGGGCGCGTCTTTATAATTCTGAAGATCTGCCCCCACGAAGGAGGCTGTGCTAAAACTTAATTTTAAATCCAAATTAGATTGTTTTAATTGCCTACACATTTGTCATAAAAAGTATAGCGTATGGGCTTTAGCCCTGAAAGCTATACGTTTATGACAATGGGTAGGCTACAAACAAATAAACACTGATTTTTCATCAAATAACGAGTTTTAGCACAGCCTCGAAGGTGGGGGAAGTGTCGCTGAAAGCGACGAAAGGGGTCTTTGGTCTAAAACAATGTTCTTTGACCTGTATCCTCCTTCGCTTTGATACGTTTGCTTTTGGGGATTTTCTTCAGAGGCATTTTGATGTTTTCACCATCAGAAAGAGCACAATATAAAGCCTTCCGCCAACCTCTATTGCGGTCTTCTGCTTTACCTGCTTCTGCAGCAGTTTTTGAGTAAAGCCACCATCTTTCTTCTGGTCGCAAAGAAAGCCACTTCTGAACAATTACAAAGCATTCATCTGGAACAGCGTGCTCGGCAGCCCAAACCAATACACATAGCTCTTTCCCTAAGAACTTCTCTAATTTAACCTTGCCTTTATTCCACTGACCAGTGCTTTGTTTGTTCTCTTTCAAACGAGTATTGAAGTCGTGTTTAGCTTCATCACGAATCTTAGTCCATAGTTCTCTAGCGAGGATACATCTACATTCACTTGTATCTTGCTTTTCAGGCAATTCTTCATTGTCTAAACCATAATCTTCATATATTAATACTGGCTCTTTATTACCAGGAGGAGTTTCAACATAAAAGTAGTGCTGCCAAAAGCCTGCTGGAGCACCAAAATCTTCTGTTCCCAGCTCATTTTGAGGTTTACTGCTCATTCTTGAACAACCTCACCTGGATTGATTTCCATTCCAATGAGTTCAGAAAACTTTTCTAGGTCAAAACCTTGTTTGCAGATTATTTTCTTAAAAGTAAGAGTAACAATATCGCTAGAAACCATCTTCCTAGTCTTGTTTATCATTTCTTCTATAAAATCAGGAGTGACTTGTATTCCACCAAACTTCATATTTATTATTTGAGGTTCTGTTCCTAAATAAATAGTTAAATCGTCAAAAAGCATTTCTTTGGCTTTTGCAAAATTCAGAGCTTCAAATATCTTAGAAATATTGTCTAGCTTTTTCCCCTTCAAACCCGAATAAGTGGCTGGCTTTTCTCTGACGATAGGAATTTCGGTAGAGCCTTTAGCAGGGAAAGTAAAAGTGGCTTTTGCTTCTAATCCCTCACATTCAGCAAAGACATAAATAGAAGTCTGATTATTAGAGAGTTTTATGGGCTCTGTGTATAAATTGCCATTACGAGCTTCTGAACCATCTAAGGTATATTTGATTGTTCCCTTGGGTGCTACTAAAAGCTTAACGGTTCTGCTCTCTTTATCATATTCATTTCTAAGCTTGAGTTTGTTTTCCCATAATTTAGATGGACCAGTTATATTTTTGCCTGTGGGGTCTACTGCTAAAAACTGCACTCGTAAAGCCTTGGTTACAAGAACATTATCTATAACTTTGGGGCAGTTTTCGTTTACATTGCCATCTTCACAATAATAAATTATTGCCTTATCTCCAGCATTAACACTTTCAACACTAAGTTTTACTTCGCCTTTGTCATTAGATTCGCTTTCAATACGAATAACTACATCTGTAGTCTTAGGTTTTGGTTTTTTACAAATTATATTATTATAACTTTCCCAAATCCCTCTCTGACAAGCTGTCTGAATAATAATTTCAAGACCTTTTGGAGGCAGCCACAACATTCTTGTATTTATTCGCATAGCTTCAACAAGTTCTGTCTTTGGCTTTTCGTCAACATTTCCAAACAAGAACTGTTCGACACGACTTCTTAAAGAATCAAATTCACTATTTACATCCGTATATAGCTTTTTAGGGTCAGAAGTTAGAGTTTTAATAATCTGAATTTCGCCATTGAATTTTTCGTTTTGTAGCAAAGTCACATCTAGAGCCTTAAAACTCAATACATCTTTCTTTTCATTTCTATCAAACTTTGGATAAATGACTTTATCAAAAATACTTGTTAAAGTTGTGTTGAAGTCTTGTTCAATTTTCTTGGCTTTCTCATCGAATTCGCTTTTTTGGGGGTGTTTTGCATCTATTTCCTTCTCTGCTCTTTTAACTGCATACATCTGTTTTGCAGAATTTTCTAGATTAGCTATTGAAGATTTATCACCAGTAAGGATTAGAACATTGTTTTTATTCTGAATAGAATTGTAAAACTGATTAACAAAGTCTGGAGTAGATTTACCGTCAGGGTTAACTATAAGCAGGGTTCTTGCTGTTTTTGTAGCATCAATTGCTTCATCTAATAAAGGTAACGGAATAACCTTTTCATAAGCTTCTTTTGTTACAGGCTTATAAATTTCAAACAGTCGCTCTTTTATAATGTCATCAACTTTATTTTGAGGTGCTTTTTCAGCATAGCCTTCAAGTTTTTTGGTCAAGTTTTCCTGTTTATCGTAATAAATCTTATTATCAACAGTCTGATGTAGATACCAGGATTTTTGAACAATCTTTTCTAAGGCAGGTTTAAAAGCACTTGCTTTATGATTAGGGTCTATTAAAAATTGATAAATTTCTGAAGTTGTTAGGCCTTTAACAGAGTTAATAGCTGTAGAAAGACTGGAAGTTAATAACAGTGAAGCAATCTGCATAGCATTGCTATTACCATCATTTAAAGCAACAACTTGTGCGTGACCACTGCCTGTAGAATCCCAAATATCTTTAGCGATAACTTCACGCATATTAGAAATATCTGCAAGCTTTTCTCTCACATCGCTGATTTCAAAGTTGAAATGCTGAGTTCCTATTAAATAAACTTCTTCTTTACTTTCCCAAACAGATTTAAGCAATCTTGAAGCAAGTTCCATTAAACCACGAGTTTGTTTAAACTTTTCATTATCTTTAAAAAGAGCTGCAATGTTTTTAAAACTTGGGTGGAATGGGTAAGTTGCACTAATTTCGTTTGCGATAGATTCAGCTGTTCTATCAACAGAATGAGTTTTTGCAGCATCAGAAAGAGCTTTTGCAAAAGCATTGGCAGTTTCATCAATTTCAGAAGGGGTAGGTAGAGATTTAAAAAGCCTTTTCCTCAAAATTTCATAGATTTCGTTAGACTCTAAATTTACTGGTGTAATACTTACTTCAGCTCTACCAAGTTCTTGCTTAGCATTATTCAAAGCAGATTTAATTAGATTAGTGCCTGTTTCATAAGCAGCCGACAAGTCAGAAACAACAACGCAGACATTTTTCTTTTTCTGAGCAGCGGTAAGCATATTTGAGAAAGCAGCAGTAATAACGTCAGCTACAGTTCCAGCACCAAGAGTTTGAGTAGCATAATAATTAAAATAAGGTGGTAATTCGTCTAATAAAATAAGAATTGGGTCATCGCCTTGAAATAACTCAAGCCAAGCATTTTCATCAGGAGCTTTAGCACCATTTTCCCAAAATTTCTTAAAAAGATTAGGTTTACCAAGCTGAGTAGCAACAATTCCCCAAAAGTAGTTAGGAGGATTGTTTCTTCCATTAAAAGCTGCAATTTTTGCTGTTTCAAAATCTGAAATATAAGGTATTTCATTTATCAGCTCTTCTCTAAGGCTTTTGTCTTTAGCAAGCAAACCGAAACCGACCATTATATGAGTTTTACCACCACCCATAGCTTGTTTTAGATGGAAAATTGAATCATTAGATTTAGCAGCTAGACGAGCCATTCCTTTTGTAAGAAGATTTCGCATACCTTCTGTTATGAATGTTTTGTTAAAATGCTCATGACCGTCAGTGTTTTGCAAAATCTGGTCTAGTTGTTCTATAGAATCGCCTACTGTTATTTCTAAGGCGTTTGGCTGTAACACACAGGCTTCTTTTACTGTTTTCATCTCTACCACCTCATTATTTTCGTTGCCGTTTCAATAATATCATAATTGTGACTATTTAACACGAAAAATAATGTACGAAATATAGTAGGTGAATTAAAAACATAAATATATTACGTGGTTATTTTTTACAGCAATTAGTATTCTCATTGTAAAAGGGAAAAACAATGAGAAAATCAGAACGCAAACAGCTTAAAAAGGCATTAAGAGAAGATAGTCTTAATTTATTTGGTGAAATAATTGTAAAATTGAGGGAAAAAGAGGACTTGAGTCAAGAAGACTTAGCCTATGATTGTGGCATGGATAGAAGTTTTATGTCAAAAATAGAAACTGGCAAAACTGCTCCCAGTTTATTGACTATAATACGTCTTGCTCAGGGGTTGAATACTAAACCATCGGTTATACTGGCTATGCTTGAAGAAAAGATGCTGAAAGAAAAGGTTGAGATACCGCGAGTTGAGAGTTGAGGCTTTCAGCCTTGTTTTTATTGTAGATTTATTTTGTTAGTATTTTCAGAGAGTAGTTTTTTTATTTCTTTGTCGAAATCGGATTCAATTATTTGCTCTTTGTTGAAAATCATATATTCTGCTTCTGCTTTTTCGGTTGCTGCTTTCATTGATATTTTGCCCTTGTCGGGAAGAATATCATATCTGTTAAATTGCAAAAAAGCATCAACGCTTTTTGAAAACTCTTCCATAGTAAAAGTGTTTTCTCGTTCTATCAAACCTTCTATATAATCAAAATAACTAGTTATCGTTCTTTCTAATTGCTTTATCTGTTTTTCGTCTAGATAATTTTTGGCTACGCTCACATCAGATTTTAAAATTCTGCCGTTAGGGCTATTTTTCCATGTTTTAAGTCCCATATTTTCTTTTTTGTGGTCAGCAGTATTGTATATTATTTCTGCAGCAGTCTGTTTTGTTATTGCATAGTGAAAACGATTTTGAATCATTGCATAAAAATCTCTAGTGGTTGGCGATGTCTTATCATAGTCAATGCTACATTCAGCGAAAATATCCGTTATCTGTTGCCAGATTCGGCGTTCACTTGCACGTATAGAGCGGACTCTTTCAAGCAATTCTCTGAAATAATCTTTGTTGAAAGCTTTCTTACCCTGTTTTAAACGTTCGTCATCAAGAACGAAACCTTTGGTTATATATTCCTTCAATACGCTTGTAGCCCAAATTCTGAACTTTGTAGCTCTTTTTGAGTTTACTCGGTAACCAACAGATATAATGGCGTCAAGAGAATAATAAATTGAACTTCTTGAAACCTGCCTCTGACCTTCTTTTTGAACTACCGAGAATTTCTCGGTAGTTTGATTAGCGTCTAATTCACCTTCTGAAAATATATTTTTTAGGTGCAACGAAATATTGTCTGTTGAGCAATCGAAAAGTTGGGCCATAGCTTTTTGGGTAAGCCATATACTCTCATTTTTTATTATTGCGTTTACAGAAATATCTTCATCTGCTGATTTATATATCAAAAACTGAAAGTTGTTCATTTATATGCTCCGATTGTTGGCAATCAAAGCTAAGCTTGGCTTTTGATTGCTTCGACAAGACCGGGAATAGTGAATTCTTGGGCTTTGATTTTTACGTTGAAGCCGTATTTCTTGCAGCTTTCTTCTGTGACTGGCCCTATTACGGCGGCAGGTATGCTTTCGGGCTTGATAGTAGTTTTTTCTAGCATTTTGGCAAAACCTTCAACAGTAGAAGAGCTGGTAAAGGTAATCAAGTCTATTTCGCCTTTTTCCAGTAATTCTAGCAATTCAGGGCTGATGTTTTCTTCAAAATCTGTTTGATATAAAGGTATTATATCAACTTCATGCCCAAGCTTTTTTAATGCTTCTGGTAAGACTTCTCTTGCTTTTTCTGCTCGTAGAATAGCGACTTTTGCATTTTTTTCTTTTTCAAAGTAGGGAATCATGCTTTCGGCAACAAAAGTTTCGGGAACGAAGTCTGGAATTATGCCTCTGGTTTTAAAGGCTTCTGCCGTAGCAGGGCCAATGCAGACAATCTTTTTGCCAAAAAGAATACGCAGGTCTCTTTTGGCTTCTAACAGCTTTTTAATAAAGACTTCAACGCCATTGACAGAGGTAAATACAAGATGAGAATAATCAGTATTCTTTTCTACAAAGCTGTTAAAAAGTTTGTTGTCTGCAATTTCTGTAATTTTTATAGTTGGACATTCGATAGCATCTGCGCCGAGTTCTTTCAATTCTTTTAACAAACTGCTGGCTTGAGCTCTAGAACGGGTCACAACAATCTTTTTATTGTAGAGAGGCAGTCTTTCAAACCAGTTCAATTCAGGATGAAGGTCTACAACTTTGCCAACAACGGTAATGCATGGTGGCTGGATGTTTTCTTTTTTAACGATTTCTTCCATGGTGGCTAGGGTGCCAATGTAAGTTTTCTGAGATGGAAGAGTGCCATTGCGAATCATGGCTACTGGAGTGCTTGGGTCTTTGCCTTCATTTATAAGGTTTTGACAGATTTTCCCAATATTCTTGACACCCATTACAAATACAACGGTTCCGATTCCGGCTAGAGCTTTCCAGTTTAGTTCGCTGGCTTCTTTCTGGGCTTCGTGACCTGTAATAATTGCCAATGAAGTTGTGTAGCCACGCTGTGTTATAGGTATACCAGCGTAAGCGGGAACAGAAATAGCAGAAGTTATGCCAGGAACAACTTCAACTTTTATGCCTCTTTCCTTTAAATAGAGGTATTCTTCGCCGCCCCTTCCAAAAATATAGGGGTCGCCGCCTTTGAGACGAACAACGGTTTTAAATTCTTTTGCTTTCTGGGCTAGGAGTTCATTTATTCCATCCTGGCTAAGTTTGTGATTGCCAGATGATTTGCCAACATCATACATTTGGCAGCCTTCGGGAACCTGATCTAGAAATGCTGAGGTTCCAAGCTGGTCGTAAACAAGAACATCAGCTTTTCTTACTAATTCTAAGCCTCTTACTGTGATTAGACCTTCGTTGCCGGGACCTGCACCTATTAGATATACTGTTGAATCTGTCATGTTTTCTGTTCCTAATTTTAATAATCAAATAGTCTTCGGACTTAACTTTTTACTGCTTAAATAAACTACTCAAAAATCCCCTAGGTTACTTACGTAACCTTTCCCCTTTGAAAAAGGGGATAATTATAATGTTATGTTGCTTTTATTTGATAATTCTTGAAAATCCCCCTGTCACCGATTGTTACGCAATCAGCCTCCTCTACCGCAATGCTACGCATTGCAGCCCTCTCAGTCGCTTTCAGCGACAGCTCCCCCAAAAGTTAAACTTTTTGGGGAGCATCTGTTTGGGAAATTCCTATAAAGCGGTCGCCACCCATTTCAAGAATGGCTTCGGCTGCTTCTTTGCCAAGTTCTTCGGGTTTTACCTTGTGACCGATGTGTAGGTTTCTGATTGTGTCTTTGCCATCTGGCGAGCCAATGAAGGAATGAAGAATTATGTCTTTGTCTTTAACTTCTGCATAAACAGCCATTGGTGTTTGACATCCGCCTTGAAGTATTTCTAGAAAAGTTCTTTCTGCTCTAGAACGTAGCATAGCATTTTCGTCTATAAAGTCTTTCAAGATAGGCTTTAGTTTGTCGACGTCTTCTTCTCTACATTCTATGGCTAGCAAACCTTGCCCTGCAGCAGGAGTCAGATTGTCTATTCCAAAATAATGAGTGATTCTGTCTTGCCAATCAAACCTCATTAAACCAGCAGCAGCTAGAATTATTGCATCAACTTCGCCTTCTTCAAGCTTTCTTAAACGGGTATCAAGATTCCCTCTGAAATCAGAAAACTTGACATTAGGCTTTAAAACACTTAATTGTGAACGTCTGCGAAGACTAGAAGTGCCAATTACAGCATCTGTCGGCATTTCCTCAAAGCTTTTATATTTTTTGGAAATAAAACAGTCTCTTGGGTCTTGGGCACCACCTATTGCAACAATAGTTAAACCTTTGGCAAGAACGCTGGGAACATCTTTCAAACTATGAACAGCAATGTCGATGCGTTTTTCAAGTAAAGCCTGCTCGATTTCTTTAATGAACAGACCTTGTCCGCCAACTTTAAATAGTGGAAGCCCTGTAACCTTGTCACCAAGAGTCTTTATTATTACTTCTTCGAATTCAACATTATCAGAGGATTTTTTTAATATATCAACAGCATATCTTGTCTGGTGAAGGGCAAGCTTACTTCCTCTTGTCCCATATTTAAGCTTCATGCTGTTCCTCTTTTTTGTTGAGCAGCGAAATACATCGGACTGTGTTTTAAAAATCTGGTAACTTTGACAGGGTTCAAATCTAAGCTCAAACTTAGTTTTTCTAAGTTATCTGCACGCATCGAGCCCTTTTCTTTTATGCTTGTTATTTGTTCATGAAGCCATTTGGCGGCCATTTGGCGGCTGTATTCTTCACAGGCTTCTTTGAGTTCCGGAGTCAGTTCAGGGTGTTCAGAGAAGAATTTTTCTAATTCATTTGTGCACTGCTGTTTTGCACGTTCTTTGAGCTTTTTAATGTGAGGAACTACCAGCAGTTCACGCATGAATTCCATGAAGTCATTTACTTCGCTGTAAACAATGGATTCAGCCTTTTTTGCTTCTATGCGTCTGTGATTAAAACTTTCATTAACTACGTTTTTAAGATCGTCTACATCATAGAGTAAAACATTTTCGATGCCTCTGCATTCTGGTTCTATGTCTCTTGGAACAGCGATATCTATTGCGAAAATAGCTCTATCTTTTCTTTGGCTTATAGCTCTTTCCATCATCTTTTTGCTAATAATGGCGTCGGCAGAAGATGTTGAAGAAATAATAATGTCGCAGTCGGCCAGCAATTCGTTTAAGTAATCAAAAGAAAAGGCCATTCCGTCAAATTTTTGGGCTAGGTCTGCTGCTTTCGATTCTGTTCTGTTGATGAAGAACATTTTTTCAACACCGTTTTCACGTAAATGGGTAGCAACAAGATTTGCCATTTCACCAGCACCAAGAATCAAGGCTTTTGAACTGCCTAACGGCCCAAAGAGATTTTTTGCCAATTCAACGGCAGTAGAAGCTATTGAAACGTGATTGCCTGAGATTTCTGTCTGACTTCTGACTTTTTTGCCTACTTCCAGTGTCTTTTGGAAGAGGCTGTGAAGTTGCTTGTTTACGAGATTTTTGTCTACGGCTTCTTTGTAAGAGTTCTTTATCTGATGAAGAATCTGATTTTCGCCCAGAACCATAGAATCTAGCCCAGAAGCTACTGTGAAAAGATGACGAACACATTCTTTTTCTTTGTATTCGTAAAAATACTCTTTTAAATCATCATATTTGATGTTCTTTCTGGCTAATAGTTCTATAAAACTAGCTCTTGCATCTTTTTCGATGCCTGAATAGTAAATTTCAACTCTGTTGCAGGTACATATTGGAACAGCTTCTAATGTGTAGCCATCTGCTTCGGGTATTGTCATCTCATTGAGATGGGCAAGCTTTTCTCTTATGGCAATGGGTGCGGACTTATGATTTAAGCCAAAAACAATTAAAGACACGCTAAAATCTCCTGCTTTAATAAATCAATTCCTTCTTCTTTTATACGTAGTAAATTTTCTTTATTTACCAGGCTGCTCATAAAAGATGTACCAAGTTTTTTTGAAGATAAAATGGCAGGTCGCAGTTCTATTAGAAGTTTGTTCAATTCAATAAGTTCATCAGTAAACAGCTTTTCAATTTCTTTATTAAGATAACTGCTTAAAGCTGGTATACCACCCGAAACAGTAGAATTTATCACACTTCCTTTTGCAGTGATACTGCCTGTAACAAAATCACTTTTGGAATGATCGTCACATCTATCTACAATTATACGCTTTTCTTTGCATATTTTCGATAGTTTTTCGTTTGTTTCTTTGTCGGAAGAGGCAAAAATTACAGCGAAATATTTATCGGAAATATCTTCAGGAACAGCCTTTTTCTGCTCAAAGCTGACCTTTGCCAATTCATGGAAACCCTCTTTTATTTCAGGTGCGATTACGTGAATCTGTGCACCGGCTTCAGCAAATTGGCGTGCTTTG
>JAEEGF011916480.1_pt1 | contig 10110 bp, 7 predicted proteins | sample 9134171 | NCBI WGS metagenome assembly JAEEGF01 (sample SAMN16246542, study PRJNA631951) | gut metagenome | biome: gut microbiome; feature: rumen; material: AP-attached | host: Bos | place: Iran: Karaj | collected 2018-10 | reverse complement strand
GACGGGGACGAGCATTTCGATATTCTCTCCGCCCTCATGAAATCCCTGAGGGGCTCTGACCCGGACGCTGCTCTGCACTATCTCGCCAGAGCCTGCGAGACGGGCGACCTCACGGGCATTTGCAGAAGGATACTCTGCTCCGCCAGCGAGGATATCGGGATGGCCTATCCCCTGGCTGTCCCAATAGTCAAAGCCTGCGTCGATTCCGCGCTCCAGCTCGGCCTGCCCGAGGCCAGGCTCCCTCTCGCGGAGGCCTGTGTCCTTCTCGCCACCTCTCCGAAATCCAATTCTGTTGTAACGGCAATAGACAGCGCCCTTTCGGATGTCCGCGCCGGAAAAGCGGGGCCGATCCCCAGAGAGCTCCAGAACGTCCACGCAGACGGGACAGGCTTTGAGCGTGAACAGGGCTACCTCTATCCCCACGACTTCCCTAACCACTGGGTCAAACAGCAGTATCTTCCGGACGAACTCAGGAACGCGAGATACTACGAATACGGGGACAACAAGACCGAACAGGCGGCAAAAGCTTACTGGGATAAAATAAAGAACGGCAAATAATGCCCATGCAAAAACCCTCCGGGTTCCCGGAGGGTTTTCTGTCTGTGTAATTGAAAAATAAATTACTTGAGTTCGACTTTTGCGCCGACTGCCTCGAGCTGTGCTTTGAGGGCTTCTGCATCGTCCTTGGAGATGCCTTCCTTGATCTTTGCAGGAACGCCTTCGACGAGTGCCTTTGCATCTGCGAGGCCGAGACCTGTGATGCCGCGGACTTCCTTGATGACCTTGATCTTCTCTGCGCCGAAGTCTGTCATAACGACGTCGAACTCGGTCTTCTCTTCGACTGCTTCAACTGCCGCGCCTGCTGCAGGGCCTGCTGCAACTGCTGCTGCGGATACGCCGAATGTCTCCTCAAGTGCGTGTACGAGCTCGGAAAGCTCCAGTACGGAAAGGGCCTTGATCTCCTCGATCATAGCGGTTACTTTTTCGCTTGCCATTTTAAATTTCTCCTTAATTCTTTAAATTAGTTTTTGCGGAAATCATTCCGCCGCTTCTGCGGGAGCTTCAAGTGCTCCGCCTTTTTGCTCCAGGATCTGTCCCAGGCATACGGCCAGGGCTGTGATGGGAGCGAGCATCGTCCCGAGGACCTTGCTGTACAGGGCTTCCTTGCTTCCGAGAGTGGAGAGCTCGGCAACTGCGTCCGGGGAAAGGATCTCTCCGTCCATGTACGCCGCTTTTACGTTGAAACGGTCGCCGAGCTTCTTGGAGTAGTCGGCAATGATCCTGAAAGGTGCTATTGCATCCTCTGCGCTGGTTGCAAGAGATGTGGTTCCGTTGAGGATATCCTCGAGGCCCTTCATGTCGAGCTTGTCCAGTGCTTTGGCTGCCAGTGTGTTCTTGATGACAGTGTACTCGACTCCGCTCTTGCGCATCTCGGTCCTGAGCGCCGTGTCTTCGAGAACAGTGATTCCCCTGTAGTCTACGAAAACGCCGGACTCCGACTTTTTGATACGCTCGGCAAGTGCTTCCACTATCGCCTGTTTCTCACTGAGAACCTTTGCGTTTGGCATGTGTGTTTTTCACCTCCGCGTGTAACATTCTACGCTCTCAAAGAAAAGTGCCTCTGTGTCCGAAGACGCAAAGGCACATCAATATCATTAAAATGATGTCCTCGGCAGGATTTACGGAAATCTTCCACCTGCTGTCTCAGGAGCGCTCAAGTAATATATCCCACCGCGCTCCTTTTGTCAAGGCTTTTTTATGCTGTGGCCGCTTCTTTTTTTGAAGAAAGATACTGGATCGCTATGACTGCTCCGACAACGACGATGCCCGCAATGTCCGTGACCGTTGTCGGGTACATGAGCATGAGTCCGCCTGCCGCCATCAGAATGCGGAGGACCGGGTTTATCGTCTTGTACAGATACCCGTTTACTCCGGACGCGACTCCGAAGAGTCCGATTATCGATGTGATGCAGATCTGGACCACGTCAAAGGCCGTCGCGTCAATGAAGAGCATTGAGGGATCCATGGCAAAGATATACGGAACGATGAAAGCCGCTATCGCCAGCTTTGTGGCGTTGACGCCGGTCTTCATCGGATTTCCCTTGGCTATGGCCGAGCCCGCGTAGGCCGCGAGCGCCACCGGCGGGGTGATATCCGCGACTATTCCGAAATAGAACACGAAGAAGTGCGCCGCCATCATCGGCACGCCCATCTTGACCAGAATAGGCGCGCAGGTCGAAGCCATGATGCAGTAGTTCGCGGTCGTGGGAACTCCCATGCCGAGGATTATGCAGCAGACCATGGTCATCATGAGCGCGATTATCAGATGTCCGCCCGAGGCCCTTATGATCCCGGAAATGAGCATCGACGCAAGCCCCGTGACCGTTATGCAGCCCGCGATTATGCCCGCGATCGCGCAGGCGACCGCCACCGTTATCGTGCTCTTTCCGCCGGCCGCCATGGCCTCGATAAAGCGCTTCGGAGTTATGCGGTTTTCTTTGTCGAAGAGGCTCACGAAGATGGCGATGATGATCGCCACGGAGGCCGAGAACTGCATGGTCCTCGTGTTGCTGGCAACCAGCCAGACGAGGATCACTAGCGGCAGGAGCAGATACATCTTCTTCAGGAACTCGATCCAGGGGGCCTGCTCCGAGCGCTCGACGCCCTTGAGTTTCTTCTTCTTCGCCTCAAGATGGACCGCTATGAAGATGCCCGTGAAATACAATACCGCCGGAAGTATCGCCGTGAGTGCGATCTTGCCGTAGGCCTGCCCTATGTAATCGCACATCAGGAAAGCGGCGGCTCCCATGATCGGCGGCATTATCTGTCCTCCGGTGGAGGCGGCGGCCTCGACGGCTCCGGCGAAGTCCGGGTCGTAGCCGGTCTTCTTCATCATGGGGATCGTGACGCTTCCCGTCGTGACCGTATTGCCGACTGAGGAGCCGGAGACCATTCCGCAGAGCGCGGAGGATATGACCGCGACCTTGGCCGGCCCGCCGGCGGAGGCTCCCGCGATCTTGTTCGCGAGCTCGATGAAGAAGGCGGAGATGCCCGTCCTCTCCAGGAAGGCTCCGAACACCACGAAGACCACGATGAACTTCGCGCAGACCTGTGCGGGAGTTCCGAAAACGCCGTTGGTCGTGTAGAAAAGCGTATGAAGGACCTGGTAGAGGTTCTTGCCGGAAGCAAAAGTGTATATGACCAGCGCCCCCGCCACGCAGAGGATCGGCACGCCGACACACCTTCCGCAGAGCTCGATGAGGCTCAAAATGGCAACAAGCCCGACCGCCGCAAGGAACGGAGTCATCTTCGCGCTGCTGGAGAGCGTCATGACCAGGCTGTCGTAGCGGAAATAGTAGATCAGAAAACTCGCAAAGCCCGCGAGCATGATAACGACATCATACCAGGGCATGCTGTTAGGCCTGACATGCTTTTTCGAGGCCGGGTAGTTCAGAAATCCCATGAGCACCACCAGCCCGAGAAACAGGGTCAGCCTCTTCTCGAGAGCCGCCCGCGAGAAGAGCGTCGCCAGAATGCAGTAGGCCGAGAATACCGCCATTACGCAGTTGACTGCAGTCAGCCACTTCCCCTCCCAGATGCGGGTGTTGGACTCGAGATCATATTTTTTCATGACCTCGTTTAGATCTTCATTTGTTATGATATTTTCTTCCGACAAGAGAAAACACCCCTTTGCAGTAAAGCCGAACTGCGATGCATTTTTAACGGCACCGCAGTCCGGTTCTTTTAATATTCGTGTCCGGCTTCGGACTTATTTGCCTGCTACGCTGAATCCCTGCTCAGCCAGATATTTCACAGCGCCCGGGTGGTAAGGGACTGCCGTTACGGAAGCCGCAAACTCGAGAGAGAGCTCGTTTGCTTTGGCATGGCCCTTGGCAAGGCCTTCGAGATCGTTGAATGTCGCGGAGATGAAATCGTAGACCGCGTCCTCGGGGACATCGTCGCGTGCGATGACCACAGCGCCGACAGCAACTGTCGTGCACTCGCCGACTCCGGCGTAGGTATCGGCAGCGATAACGTTCTTGGAGTAGAACGGGGAAGCTGCAAGCAGCTTGTCTATGTGCTCGTCATCGAGGGAGACCAGATATACGTCCTTCGAGGTGGCGAGGTCGGTGATGGCTGCAGTGGGTGCGCCGGCAACTACGAATGCCGCGTCGATCTTGCCGTCCTTCAGGGAGTCGGCGCTGTCGCCGAAGCTCTGGTATACGGGGGAGATGTCCGCCTCTGTGAGATCGTAGGCGCCGAGCACGTCTATCGCGTTGAAGTAAACGCCCGAGCCCTGGGCTCCGATGGAGACTATCTTTCCTGCGAGGTCAGCTACCGTCTTGATGTCCGGATCGAGAGTTACTATCTGGACCTGCTCCATGTAGAGAGCCGCGACTACCGAGAAGCTGTCGACTGCTTTCTCGAAGAGCCTCTCGCCGTTGTAGGCGTAGGCCATGACGTCGGACTGTACGAAACCGAGCTGTGCGTTGCCGGCGTCCATCTCTTCGATGTTTGCCTTAGAGCCGCCGGATGTGACTGTCGTGACCTTGGTGTTCGTGTTGGACGAGACCTGCTCGCCGATCACGGAGCCGAAACCGTAGTATGTGCCCTGGTCACCGCCGGTCGTGAAGGTGAGGTTCGTGCCGGAAGCGCTTTTTCCGCAGGCGCAGAGCGCGAAGACCATGCAGAGAGCCAGGCAGAGCGCAAGTATTTTTTTCATCTTGTTTTCCTCCAATAGTATTGGTTTTAATGCATTGCGGATTATAACAGAGAAGCAGGGAAAAAACAAGGGTTTTTGCACTTTTTGTGTATTCAAAATGCATTTTGCCCTTTTCCCTGCCCCGGATTTATGGAAAATAACGAAAGTTTTAAGTGAAAACTGCAAATTCTATTGAAAAAACTTGCAGTCCCTCGACTACCTTCTCTCAGCTCAGGTTTCCGGTCTCATACATGACCGCTGTGATCGCGACCACAGGCGCCGTCTCGCACCTGTAAATACGCTCGCCCATCGAGCAGACGCGAAGCGAGCAGATCCTGGCGAGCTTCGCCTCGAACTCGGCAAATCCGCCCTCGGGCCCCGTTATGATCGCGCAGGAGGAGATCTCCGCGTTCTCCTTCAGGACATCGCTCAGGCTCTCCCTCTCGCCCGTCTCGTACATGAAAAGTGCCAGATCCTTCTTGACCGCTTCGTCGAAGACCTCGGCCAGCGTCCCGAGCCAGCGCACTTTGGGGATCATTCCCCTGCCGGACTGCTGGGCCGCCGCCTCGGAGATCGAGTTCCACCTCGCGAGCTTCTTCTCCGCGTTCTCGAGCCTGGCAACGCACCTGTCGGACCTGAAGAAGACGATCTCCTCCGCCCCGGACTCGACGCTCTTCTGAATTATATAGTCCGTCCTGTCGCTGCCCTTGGGAAGCCCGCAGTATACGCTCACCTTAACGCTCGGCTCGCCCTTGCAGGGAACTGCCTCGACCACCTCGACCTCCGCCTCCTCAGGCGTGGAGCTGACCATCCGGCATTTGTAATCGGTGCCTTGCGTATCGTTTATGATAACTTCCTCGCCGGGCCTTATGCGCAGGACCCTGATGTGCTCTGCGTCCTTGCCTCTGATTATCGCCGTACCCCCGAGGAGATTTGTCCCTGCCATGAAAAATCTCGCCATTTCGATTCTCCGTTTCTGTCTCATTTTTGACAATTATTGCATATTTCGGCTTGCTTTGCAACAGCTTTGGGTTATAATAAACAGGATACGAAAATACGGAAAAGCGCCGAAAAGGAGTATTTGCATGCCTACCAGCTGGAAAAAGAGCCCCGATGATTTTCACAAGATATATATAGCCAACACGGAGGCCTTCTACAAGGCCGGGAACAGGCAGTATTCCGCGGAGCTCGACGAATTCATGCGCCGCAGCGCCATGGGCCTCTGGAGCCACAGCGTGGCCGTGACCGACGACCACGTTGCCGTCATGAACCAGATCTACTCCAGAGGAAACCAGCCGCCCTCCTACATGCTCTGGACTCTTACCAGCGCCGTCTGCGAGACGACGGATTTCCTGCCCCCGGTCTTCTTCTGGAACCTCGCCGAGGAGGATGTGAAGCACCGCAGGGAGAACTCCCGCATCTTCATCCGGATGTTCACGAACATCCTGCTCTACCTCGCCGCGACAGATGACGACGTCACCTTCGCCGAGGCAGAGTTCATCACGGACTGCATAGACAAGCTCACGGTCATCTGCGACACGACCGGCGTAAGGAACACCAAAGATGCTTTAAATCCCATGGACTTCGTCACCTCGATCGCCCCGGGCTTCAAGGAGAAGCATCCCGCCGTCCCCGCGACTTCCGGAGGTGAGGCTCCTGCCGTCGCGCCCGAGGAGCCCAAGGCGGAGGAAAAGCCCTCGCTCGACGAGCTCATGGCCCAGCTCGACGCGCTCGTCGGTCTCGAGGCCGTAAAGAAGGATGTCAAGAGCCTCATAAACCTCGTTAAGGTCAGAAAGCTCAGGCAGGAGAACGACCTGCCGGTGCCTCCGATGTCGCTGCACATGGTCTTCACGGGCAACCCCGGCACGGGCAAGACGACTGTCGCCCGCCTCATGGCCGGGCTCTATGCCGCGATCGGCGTGCTCTCCAAGGGCCAGCTCATAGAGGTCGACCGCTCCGGCCTGGTCGCCGGCTATGTCGGCCAGACCGCTCTCAAGACCCAGGAGGTGATCAAATCCGCGCTCGGCGGAGTCCTCTTCATAGACGAGGCCTACTCCCTCGCCTCCGGCGGTGAGAACGACTTCGGCAGAGAGGCCGTTGAGACTATCCTCAAGGCCATGGAGGACCACCGCGACGACCTGATAGTCATAGTCGCCGGCTACGACGGGCCGATGGAGAAGTTCATAGGTTCCAATCCCGGGCTGGAGTCGCGCTTCAACAAATACCTCCACTTCCCTGACTACAACGGCGAACAGCTGCTCGCCATCTTCAAGCTCCAGTGCGACAAGAACGGCTATACCCTGACTCCGGAATCGGAGGAGAAGGCCAGGGCCATGTTCACCGAGATGTACGAGAACCGCGACGACAACTTCGGCAACGGCCGTGACGTCAGAAACTGCTTCGAGGACATGGTCGTCACCCAGTCCAACCGCGTCGCCGAGCTCGAGTCCCCGACAAAGGATGACCTCATGGCCGTGCTCCCCGAGGATTTCGAGATGCCGAAGCCGGAAGAAGAAAAAGACTGATAAAAAGGCAATATTTACGCCGGGCTGAGCTGCCCGGCGTTTTTTATATTATATTGTATGTTTTCAGGTGAAATCGAGATAGTCGATAGCCGCCAGAGCCGCGGCCGAGCCGTCCGAGACGGCGGTCGTCAGCTGGCGCACGCCCTTTTTCCGGCAGTCCCCGGCCACGAATATGCCGGGCGTCTTCGTCATGCAGTTCTCGCCGCTCTCGGCGTAGCCCCTCGGGTCGAGCTCCAGAAGGGTCTCGAACTTCCCGAGGTCCGGCTCGTGCCCGATCGCCACGAAGAGCCCCGAGACAGGGATATAGCGGGTCCCGCCGTCTCCCGTGACCTCTATGCCCTCGAGCTCGTCCCCGCCTTTGAGCGCCGTGATCTTCGCGCTGAGGATGAATTCGACATTTCCCTTGGCCCTCAGGGCCTCGACGAGCCTGTCCTCGCCTCTGAAGCTGTCTCTTCTGTGTATGACATACACTTTCCGGCAGATCTCCGAGAGGAGCACCGCGTCCTGAAGGGCGCTGTTTCCGCCGCCGTTGACGGCGACGTCCTGCCCCTTGAAGAAGGCCCCGTCGCAGACAGCGCAGTAGCAGACCCCGCTGCCCTGGAGCCTCTGCTCGCCCTCGAGTCCTAAAGTCCTCGGCTTCGCGCCGGCCGCGATTATGACTGCCTTGCCCTCGAAAACGCTTCCGGAGGCACAGACGACCTTCTTGGCTCCGCCCCCGTCCTCGATCGAGAGGACCTCGTCGAGCTCAGCCTCGGCTCCCTGCTCGAGAGCCTGGCTGAACATGGCGTCGCCGAGCTCCATCCCCGCGATGCTGACATAGGAGGGGAAATTTTCCACCTTCGGGGACCAGGTGATCTGGCCTCCGAAGGTGTCCTTCTCTATTATGAGCGTCTTCTTGCCGGCTCTTCGGGCGTATACCGCCGCAGTGAGCCCCGCGGGGCCGCCGCCGACAATGATCAGATCATACATCATCCGAGCATCGCCCTTATGGCCCCGGCGCCGGCGAACTTGGAGAAGCCGCCCTTGCCGTCGGGAACGATGAGCGTCGGCGCCTGCTTTACGCCGTATGCCGTCGTGAGTTCGGGATTGTCCTCGGCGATGACCTCGTCGTACGCAAATCCCGCCTTGTCCATGTAGGCGCGCGCGATCTTGCAGTTCGGGCAGTTGACCCTGGCGAAGAGCGTGGCCTTGGTGAGGCCCGAAGCAGCCGCGGGAGCCTTGGCGCCTTCTTCCTTCTCGGCTATCCTTGCCGTCGCCACTCCCTCGGGCAGGGGCCCCTTGTGGGTGAGCCTGCTGTCGGCCAGGACATATTCCCTCCTGTCCCTATACTCCTGGGTCTTGCCGATGTTCCAGTTCTGGACGGGCCTGTAGTAGCCTGTAATGCGGCTGTAGACCTCGGTCGGCTCGCCGCAGTGCGGGCATACGAACTGCTCGCCGTTGAGGTACCCGTGGGTCTTGCAGACGGAGTATGTCGGGGAGAGCGTGTAGTAAGGCAGCTTGTAGTTCTCGGCGATCGTCCGCACCAGCTTCGCCGCCGCCTGCCAGTCGGGGAGCTTCTCGCCCAGGAAGGCGTGGAAGACCGTGCCGGAGGTGTAGAGCGTCTGGAGGTCGTCCTGGATGTCGAGGGCCGCGAAAACGTCATCGGTGTATCCGACGGGCAGGTGCGAGGAGTTCGTGTAGTAAGGATCCCCGTTCTGGTTCGCGGTGATGATATCCGGGAACTGCTCCTTGTCGTGCTTCGCAAGCCTGAAGGCCGTGGACTCGGCCGGAGTAGCCTCGAGGTTGAAGAGGTCGCCGTACTTCTCCTGGTAGTCGGACAGGCGCGTCCTCATGTGGTTGAGAACATCCTTCGTGAACTGCTGGGTCTCGGCGGAGGTCATGTCCTTGCGGATCCATTTCGCGTTGAGTCCCGCCTCGTTCATGCCGACGAGGCCGATGGTCGAGAAGTGGTTGTTGAAGTTGCCGAGATAGTACTTCGTGTAGGGGTAAAGGCCTTCGTCGAGAAGCTTCGTGATGACCTTGCGCTTGATATCCAGAGATCTGGCGGCCAGATCCATCAGGTGGTCGAGTCTCCTGTAGAAGTCGTTCTCATTGGCGGAGAGATACGCGAGCCTCGGCATGTTGATCGTGACGACGCCGATGGAGCCCGTGGACTCGCCGGAGCCGAAATATCCGCCGGACTTCTTGCGAAGCTCTCTCAGGTCGAGTCTCAGGCGGCAGCACATGGACCTGACATCGCTCGGCTCCATGTCGCTGTTGATGTAGTTCGAGAAATAGGGCGTACCGTATTTTGCGGTCATCTCAAAGAGGAGCTTGTTGTTCTCGGTGTCGGACCAGTCGAAGTCCCTCGTGATCGAGTAGGTCGGAATCGGGTACTGGAAGCCCCTGCCGTTGGCGTCGCCTTCGATCATGATGTCGATGAAGGCCTTGTTAACCATGTCCATCTCTTTCTTGCAGTCGCCGTAGGTGAAGTCCGTCTCCTTGCCGCCGACTATCGCCGGGAGATCCTTGAGGTCAGCCGGAACTGTCCAGTCGAGCGTTATGTTGGAAAACGGCGCCTGGGTGCCCCATCTGGAGGGCGTGTTGACTCCGAAGACGAAGCTCTGGATGCACTGTTTGACTTCCTTGTAGTTGAGGTTGTCGATCTTGACAAAGGGCGCGAGGTAGGTGTCGAAGGATGAGAAGGCCTGTGCGCCCGCCCACTCGTTCTGCATGATGCCCAGGAAGTTGACCATCTGGTTGCAGAGGGTGCTCAGATGGCTCGCCGGGGAGGAGTTGATCTTGCCCGGGATGCCGAGGCCCTGCTGGATGAGCTGCTTAAGGCTCCAGCCCGCGCAGTAGCCGGTGAGCATCGACAGGTCGTGCAGATGGAAGTCGCAGTTT
>JAEEGF010266472.1_pt1 | contig 10111 bp, 7 predicted proteins | sample 9134171 | NCBI WGS metagenome assembly JAEEGF01 (sample SAMN16246542, study PRJNA631951) | gut metagenome | biome: gut microbiome; feature: rumen; material: AP-attached | host: Bos | place: Iran: Karaj | collected 2018-10 | reverse complement strand
GCGGTCAAGAGAGTGGTGGACGTGTACAGGAACAACTTCTGATCCGGACAGCGCGGCACCCGGGCTGACACGCCCTGCTTGAGCCGCAGCGCGGGAGGGATTTCGATATGATGAAGATGAAGACGTTTATAAACGGCCCGATCGAGACCAACACCTATCTGGTGTGGGACGAGGCGGCGCTCGAGGCCATGATAGTTGATCCCGGCGCGGAGAATCCTCTCATCGCGGACGAGATCGCGAAGCTCGGGCTGGATCCGGTATATATAGTGCTCACGCACGGGCACCATGACCACACCGAGGGCATCCCGTATTTCAGGGGACTGTACCCCGGGATAAAGCTCGTCGCGAGCCGCGCAGAGAGGAAGCTTCTCATGGAGAGGCACGGCTCCTCGCAGGGCGGGATCAGCGCCGACATCGAGGTCAGGGACGGGGATGAGATGAAGCTCGGGGAGAGCCTCATGCGCTTCGTCATGACTCCCGGCCACACCCCGGGCGGCATGTGCGTGTATTTCCCTGAGGAGCAGGTCCTCTTCAGCGGGGATACGCTCTTCTTCGCCTCCGTCGGCCGCACGGACCTTTGGGGCGGCTCGGACGAGGAGCTGATCGCTTCACTTAAGAAGCTCATGGAGCTCTTCCCGGACTGTGTGAAGGTCTATCCCGGCCACATGAAGGAGACCACCATAGGATTTGAGAGGAGATATAACCCCTTTGTTTAGGATCCTCTGCAGAGACGAAAAGGAGAAGGCGAGGCTGCTGGAGGTCGCGAGGCTCTTCGGCCCTGCCGATCTCTTCGATATAAGGTTCGGGGAGGACCTCGAAGCCGACATGGTCCTGCTCTCTTCCGACAGCGATGAGAACAGGGCGGCGTTGTGGCGCGTCCTCAGGGACGCGACCGGCAAGGAGCCCGACTGGGGCATACTCACCGGCGTCAGGCCGGCCAAGCTCTACAGGCTGCTCGGAGACGAGGCGGAGGAGGTGCTCAGGCGGCGCTTCCTGGTGTCTGAGCCCAAGATAGGCCTGCTCAGGGACGTCTGCTCCGTGCAGGACGGCATGGCCTTCGACCGCTCGCCGCAGGCCATAGGCGTCTATGTCGGGATACCGTTCTGCCCGACCCGCTGCAGCTACTGCTCCTTCGCGTCGAATCCCTTCTCCGAGGAGGGTTCAAAGGAATATTTGCGGGCTCTCTTCTATGAAATCTCGCGGATAGGTAGTATAATAAACAGAAATGCCATGTACGCCGAATCGGTGTACATAGGCGGCGGCACGCCGACGAGCCTCTCCGAGGGCGACTTCGAGAAGCTTATGGAGGCGGTGAGCTCTACCTTCGTCTCCGAGCGGACGAGGGAGTTTTCCGTAGAAGCGGGAAGGCCGGACACCATCACCCCGGCGAAGCTCAGGGCCATACGCGGATACGGGGCGGGGCGCGTGAGCGTCAATCCCCAGTCCATGAAGCAGCGCACGCTCGACCTCATAGGGCGCTCTCACAGGACCGAGGACATATACAGCGCCTACGAGATGGTCCGGGAGGCGGGGATACCCTGCGTCAACATGGACCTCATAGCGGGGCTTCCCGAGGAGAGCCCGGAGGACTTCGCGGACACGCTCGGTAAGGTCATCGCTCTGGACCCGGAGAACGTCACGGTCCACACCCTCGCGGTCAAGAGGGCCTCGCGCCTCATCGAGGAGGACGCGGAGTACAGCTACAGGAGCGCCGAGACCGTAAGAGCCATGCTCTCCGGCTGCGGAGAGACCATGAGGGAAGCCGGCTACAGGCCTTACTACGTCTACCGCCAGAAGCAGATGGCGGGAAACCTCGAGAACACCGGCTGGAGCAAGCCGGGCTTCGAGAGCCTCTACAACGTGCGCATCATGGAGGAGGACCAGACCATACTCGCCTGCGGCGCCGGCGCCATAAGCAAGAGGGTCGGGGCGGACGGAAAGATAGTGCGCGCCGCGAACGTCACCAATTACCGCATATACATCGACAGGATCGATGAGATGATAGAGAGAAAGGAGAATCTCCTCAGATGAACATAAGCATTCCGAAGGGCACGAAGGACATACTTCCCTCCGAGAGCTACCGCTGGCAGTGGCTCGAGGAGCGCTTCAGGCAGACCTGCGCCCGCTACGGATACAGGGAATACAGGACCCCGGTCTTCGAGCACACCGAGCTCTTCCAGAGGGGCATAGGCAGCACGACCGACGTGGTCCAGAAGGAGATGTACACCTTCGAGATAGCCGAGAGGAGCCTCACGCTCAAGCCCGAGGGCACAGCGGGCGTGGTCAGGTCCTTCATCGAGAACAAGCTCTACGCGGGCCAGCTGCCCGCCAAGTTCTACTACATCACCCCGTGCTACAGGTACGAGAAGATGCAGAAGGGCCGCCAGAGGGAGTTCCACCAGTTCGGCATCGAGCTCTTCGGTTCAGACAGCATGCTCGCCGACGCCGAGGTCATAGCCCTCGCGTACGACTTCCTGAGCTCCGTCGGAGTCGAAGGCTTCAGGCTCCACATAAACAGCATAGGCTGCCCCGACTGCAGGGCTGAGTACAGAAAGGCGCTTCAGGACTTCATCAGGCCCAATCTTGACAAGCTCTGCGAGACCAGCCAGAGCCGCTTCGATACCAACCCGATGAGGATACTCGACAGCAAGGATCCTGACGATCAGAAGTATCTCGTCGGCGCCCCGAAGATCACCGACTACCTCTGCGGCGACTGCCGCAAGGCCTTCGCGGAGCTGCAGGACGCTCTCGACGCCCTCGGGATCCCCTACGAGGTCGATCCCGGCATCGTCAGAGGCCTCGACTACTACACCAAGACCGCGTTCGAGTTCGTCTCCGACAGGCTCGGCGCCCAGTCCACGGTCTGCGGCGGAGGCCGCTACGACCATCTCGTCGAGGAGATCGGCGGGCCCGAGATGCCCGGAGTGGGCTTCGGCCTCGGGATAGAGAGGCTGCTGCTCATGATAGAGGCCTGCGGAGCCGAGATCCCCGCAGAGCCCGACTGCGACGTCTTCATCGCCGCCATGGGCGAAAGGGCGCAGAGGGAGGCCGCCAAGCTCGCCGCGAGGCTGAGGAGCTCCGGAGTGAAGGTGCTCACCGATACCTGCGGCAGGGGCCTCAAGGCCCAGCTCAAGTACGCCGACAGGTCGGGGGCCTCGAAGTGCCTCGTCATAGGCGACGACGAGCTCGACAGGGGAGCCGCGCAGCTGCGCGACATGAAGCAGTCCTCGCAGGAGGAGCTTCCGATAGAGGAGGCCCTGGAGAGGATACTGAAGGGATAGATACGGCGGGCCCGAAGGGAAGCTGAGAGCGGACCCGGTACCGGGCCTTCCGAACAGATAGCGGCGCGCCGCCCGGCAGCGCCGGAAGAACAGGGCATTCATCACCGAAAGGATCGATCGAAATGGACACATTACTCAAGAGAACTCATTACTGCGGAGAGCTCAGAAGCAGCGACATAGGCAAGAGAGTCACCGTTGACGGCTGGGTCTCCAAGACCAGGAGCCTCGGAGCGGGGCTCATCTTCTCCGACATCAGGGACCGCAGCGGCATAGTGCAGGTCGTCTTCGGCGACGGCACCCCGGCAGAGACCGTGGCCAAGGCCGCCTCTCTCAGGAGCGAATACTCCGTGGGAGTCACCGGGACCGTGCGCGAGAGGGAGTCGAAGAACGACAAGCTCCCCACCGGCGACATCGAGATCGTAGCCGAGGAGCTCAGCCTCTACTCCGAGTCCGACACGCCCCCGATCTACATCAGGGACGACGACAACGTCTCAGGAGAGCTCAGGCTCAAGTACAGATACCTCGACCTGAGGAAGCCCATGATGCAGAACATGCTCGCCGTGCGCAGCAAGCTCTACCACGTCGTGCGCAACTTCTTCTACGAGAACGGCTTCATCGAGGTGGAGACCCCGGTGCTCGCCAAGCCGACCCCCGAGGGCGCGAGGGACTATCTCGTCCCGAGCCGCGTCAACCCCGGCAAGTTCTACGCGCTCCCGCAGAGCCCGCAGCAGTTCAAGCAGCTGCTCATGATCGCCGGCACCGACAGGTACTTCCAGATAGCCAAGTGCTACAGGGACGAGGACCTGAGGGCTGACAGACAGCCCGAGTTCACCCAGATAGACCTCGAGATGTCCTACGTCGATCAGGACGACATACTCGCCGTGCAGGAGGCCTTCCTCAAGAGGCTCTTCAAGGAGATGCGCGGCATAGACATCCAGACCCCGCTCAGGAGGCTCTCCTGGGACGAGGCCATGAACACCTACGGCAGCGACAAGCCCGACCTCAGGTTCGGCTTCGAGCTCCACGACCTCGCCCCGCTGGTGAAGGACTGCTCCTTCCCCGTCTTCAGGGACGCTCTCGAAAAGGGCGGCAAGGTCATGGGAATTGACATAAAGGGATACTCTGACAAGTTCTCCAGGAAGGACGTCGATAAGCTCACCGACAGCGTCAAGGTGTTCGGAGCCAAGGGCCTTGTCTGGATACGCGTCGAGGAGGACGGCATCCGCTCCTCCGTATCCAAGTTCTTCAGCGAGGACGAGCTCAGGGCGATAGCCGGCGAGTTCGGCGCGGAAAAGAACGACCTCATACTCATCGTCGCCTCCGAGAAGAAGGAGACCGTCTGGAGCTCTCTGGGATTCCTCAGAAGGGACATCGCCGGAAAGCTCGGACTGCTCGACCCGAACAGATTCGAGCTGCTCTGGGTGGTCGACTTCCCGATGTTCGAGTGGTCCGACGAGGAAGGGCGCTTCATGGCGATGCACCACCCGTTCACATCGCCGAAGAAGGAGCACATCCACTACCTCGACACCGACGAGCTCGACAAAGTCTATGCCGACGCCTACGACATAGTCATCAACGGCTACGAGGCCGGCGGCGGAAGCATCAGGATACACGACAGCGCGCTGCAGAAGAAGATCTTCGAGGTGCTCAGGCTCAGCGAGGATGACATCAGGAACCGCTTCGGTTTCTTCATCGACGCCTTCAAGTACGGCGCTCCTCCTCACGGCGGACTCGCCTACGGCCTCGACAGGCTCTGCATGCTGATGCTCGGCACCGACGACATCAGGCAGGTCATAGCCTTCCCGAAGAACCAGAACGCGCAGTGCGTCATGTCCGACGCTCCGACCACGGTGCAGAAGAAGGATCTCGACCTCCTCTCCATCGCGGTAAAGGAAGCCGAGTAGATATGAAGCGGGCCGGAGTATTCGGCGGGAGCTTCGATCCCGTCCACACCGGGCACCTGCTCCTGGCCGAGCAGATGGCCGAGGAGGCCGGGCTGGACGAGGTGATATTCATACCCGCCTTCCGCTCTCCCTTCAAGCTGGCCTCTGACCCGGCTGAAGGGGAGCACAGGCTCAGGATGCTCGAGCTCGCGGTCTCTTCGGAGCCGAAGTTCAGGGTCTCCGACATAGAGCTCAGGCGCGGCGGGGCGTCCTACACCTCCGACACGCTCGACGGGCTCGCCGCGGAAGGAGGGCACGGTGAGCTGTTCTTCATCATGGGGAGCGACTCGCTGCTCGGCCTCGACCGCTGGTACCGCGCCGATCACCTGCTGAAGGAATACAGCTTCCTCGTAGGCCTCAGGAAGGGCGACGACGAGGAGGAGGTCCGGAAAAAGCACGCGGAGCTTCTCGGGCGCTTTCCCGGGGCCCGCATAAGGCTTCTCGAGATCCCCGAGCTGGAGATCTCCTCGAGCGACCTCAGGCTCAGGCATCAGGCCGGGCGAAGCCTCAGGTACGCCGTCCCGGACGCGGTCCTGGAATACATAGACGCGAGCGGCCTCTACACAGGCCTCCTGGAGAAGCTCGAGCGCTTCGCCGAGGAGAGGCAGAACCCCCACAGGCTCGCCCACACGAGGGGAGTCGTGGAATACGCAGAGAAGTACGCGCTCAAATTCGGAGCGGATCCCTTCAAGGCGAAGGCGGCTGCCTGGTTCCACGACAACTACAAGGAGGCCGGCGCCCTCGAGCACGGCCCCAAGGCGGCTGAGGAGCTTCAGAGGCTGTTCGGGATATCTGACCCCGACATACTGAACGCCGTGCGCTACCACACCACCGGGAGGCCCGGAATGAGCCTTCTGGAGATCTGCGTCAAGATGGCGGATCTCCTCGAGCCCGGGCGCAGCTACCCGGAGGCTCAGGAGCTGAGGGAGATGGTCGACGCTTCAGACGACCCGCAGCGCTGCATGTACGAGCTCATCATGAGGGCAAACGATTCACTCTACGCTAAAGGCAAGGTCCCGGCGAAGATATCGCTGGACGCTGTTGAATATTTTAGGAGTAAGTATGGATACTGACATCAGGGAAAAAGCTTTGTTCGCGGCGAGCTTCCTCGACAGCAGGAAGGCCATTGACATCACCGTGATCGACATCTCGGAGAAATCCGGCTTCGCCGACTGCTTCGTGATCGCCTCCGCGGCGAGCCTCAGGCAGCTCGAGGCTCTGAGCTCCGATCTCGATGACAAGATGGCCGAGCGCGGCTGGATCTCGGGACACACCGAGGGCAAGGGCGACAGCGGCTGGATCCTCATCGATTTCGGCGATGTGATCGTAAATCTCTTTACCATCGAGCAGAGAGAGCATTATAATCTGGAGAAGCTCTGGGGCGACTGCGTGCGCGTGGATTTCGAGCCCGCGAAGGAGCAGGCGTAGGGCGCTGATAAGGAAAGGAACCGCAACATGAACGAACGTTACTACGCTCAGGCTATAGAGCTGAAATGGCAGAAGAAGTGGGCCGACGCGGAGCTCTTCAAGGTCTCCGAGGATAAGGACAGGTCGAAGAAATACTACCTGCTCGAGATGTTCCCGTATCCGAGCGGCAATCTTCACATGGGCCACGTGCGCAATTATTCCATCGGAGACGTTGTGTCCAGGACCCTCAAGATGCAGGGCTACAACGTCCTTCATCCCATGGGCTACGACAGCTTCGGCCTCCCCGCCGAGAACGCGGCGATCAAGCACAACACTCACCCCGCCGTCTGGACCTCCTCTAACATCGAGAACATGAACAAGCAGCTCAAGAGGCTCGGACTGTCCTACGACTGGGACAGGGAGGTGCAGACCTACAGAGAGGACTACTACCGCTGGATGCAGTGGCTCTTCATCGAGTTCTGGAAGAGGGGGCTCGCCTACAAGAAGGAGAATCCCGTCAACTGGTGCCCGAGCTGTCAGACCGTGCTCGCCAACGAGCAGGTCGTCGACGGCAAGTGCGAGCGCTGCGGAACTCCCGTCACCAAGAAGAAGCTCTCCCAGTGGTACCTCAAGATAACCGAATACGCCGACAGGCTGCTCGACGATCTCGACGAGCTCCCCGGCTGGCCCGAGAAGGTCAAGACCATGCAGCGCAACTGGATCGGCCGCTCCGAGGGCACCGAGGTCGAGTTCAGGATCAAAGATATGGACGAGACCGTCACGGTATTCACCACCAGGGTGGACACCCTGTTCGGCACCAGCTTCATGGTCGTATCCCCCGAGCTCGAGTTCGCCGAAAAGCTCATCGAGGGAGGCGGCTACGAGAAGGAGTGCCGCGAGTACCAGGAGCAGGCCAAGCGCATGAGCGACATCGAGAGGACCTCGCTCACCAAGGAGAAGACCGGACAGTTCACGGGCCGCTACGCGGTAAACCCCGTGACCGGAGCCGACCTTCCGATCTACCTCGCCGATTACGTACTGCTCGGCTACGGCACCGGCGCCGTCATGGGCGTTCCTGCCCACGACCAGAGGGACTTCGAGTTCGCGACCAAGTTCGGCCTCGACATCATCCCCGTCGTCGATCCCGGCAGGGAGGACGTGGACGTCGAGCATCTCACCCAGGCCTTTGAGGCTGAGGGAAAGATGATCAATTCCGGCAAGTACAACGGAATGGACAACGAGGACGCCATCGCTGCCATCAGGGCCGACCTCGAGCAGCGCGGCATCGCGAAGAAGACCGTGAACTATAAGCTGAGGGACTGGCTCATATCCAGGCAGAGATACTGGGGCTGCCCGATCCCGATGGTATACTGCGAGGAGCACGGCTGGCAGCCCGTGCCCGAGGACCAGCTCCCGGTGCTGCTCCCGACCGACGTCGAGTTCACCGGAAAGGGCGAGTCGCCCATCGCGACCTCCCCGAGCTTCCAGAACGCCGTCTGCCCGATATGCGGAAAGCACGCCGTGCGCGAGGTCGACACCATGGACACCTTCCTGGATTCGTCCTGGTACTTCCTGCGCTACTGCGATCCTCATAACGACAAGGAGCCTTTCTCCAAGGAGAAGGTCGATTACTGGATGAACGTCGATCAGTACATCGGCGGAATCGAGCACGCCATACTGCACCTGCTCTACTCGAGGTTCTTCACCAAGGTCCTCTACGACATGGGCATGGTCAGCTGCAGCGAGCCGTTCAAGAACCTCCTTACCCAGGGCATGGTCCTGAAGGGAGGCACAAAGATGAGCAAATCCGTGGGCAACGTCGTTTCCCCGGATGAGATAGTTGAAAGATTCGGAGCGGATACCGCGAGGCTCTTCATACTCTTCGCGGCGCCCCCCGAGAAGGAGCTCGAGTGGTCGGATACCGGGGTCGAGGGAAGCTACCGCTTCCTGAACAGGGTCTACAGGCTCATATATGAGCTGGCGCCCCAGATCGAGAACATTCCCCGCGTATACACCGCCGAGACCAAGGAAGACAAGCAGCTTGCGTTCGCCCTGAACTCCGCCGTAAAGAGGGTCACGGGCGACGTCACCGGAAGGTTCAACTTCAACACCGCGACCTCCGCGATCATGGAGCTGGTGAACGAGATGTACTCCTACAAGGAGCTCGAGGACGTCAACATGGGCCTGCTCGCGGACGCCTGCGACAAGACCGTTCTCCTCCTCGCCCCGTTCGTGCCGCACATCTGCGAGGAGCTCTGGGAGGGCCTCGGACACGAGGGCTTCGTGTCCGAGCACGCCTGGCCTGAGTGCGACGAGAGCGCCCTCGTGAAGGACACTGTCGAGATCGTGGTGCAGATCAACGGCAAGGTGAGGGGCAGGATGGACGTTCCCGCCGGGCTCTCGAGAGAGGAGCTCCAGGAGACGGTCATGGCCTCTGACGAAGCCAAGGCGCTGATCGACGGCAAGACGGTCGTCAAGGTTATCAGCGTGCCCGGAAAGCTGCTTAACATCGTAGTCAGGTAGTTTTACGGAAAGGAAAAAATGGCACAGAGATCGAGAACGAGAAGCGCTAAGAAGAAATTAAAGATAATACCCCGCGGCGGGCTGCACGAGATAGGAAAGAACCTCACCGTCATCGAGTACGGGGACGACATACTGCTCATAGACTGCGGCATGGCGTTCCCGGACGACGACATGTTCGGCATAGACGTGGTCATCCCGGACTTCACGTACCTACGGGAGAACATGTCCAAGATCAAGGGACTGATCATCACGCACGCCCACGAGGACCACATCGGTGCGGTACCGTACCTCCTGCAGAACTTCTACGTACCCATTTACGGGACCAAGCTCACGCTCGGCTTCATAAGGTCGAAGCTCAGGGAGCACAGGATCAGCGCCGATCTCAGGGAGATACAGCCCGGAGAGAACATACGCATAGGCTGCTTCAAGATCGAGGCCCTGCACACGACCCACTCGGTCGCGGATTCGCTCGCCTTCGCCATCACGACACCGGTGGGAGTCATCTTCCACACGGGAGACTTCAAGATGGACCTCACGCCCATGGACGGCGCCACCCTCGACTTTTCGAGGATAGCCCAGATAGGGGACGAGGGCGTGCTGCTGCTGATGAGCGACAGCACCAACGTGGAACGGGAAGGCTTTTCCGATTCCGAACGCTCCGTGGGCTATAATCTGGACAAGATCTTCTTCAACGCCAAGGGCCGCATCATCCTCACTTCCTTCGCTTCCCATGTGCACCGGGTGCAGCAGGCCATCTGGGCCGCTCACCGCACCGGCCGCAAGGTGGCGGTCTGCGGCCGCGGCATGCAGAATATGGTGACCGTGGCTTCCCAGATGGGCTATCTGGAGATACCGGACAACACCCTGATCGACGTGGACGAGATCGGCAGCTATCCCTCCAACCGGGTGGTGGTCCTCACCTCCGGCTCCCAGGGCGAGCCTTTGTCCGGCCTGACC
>JAEEGF010047298.1_pt1 | contig 10111 bp, 9 predicted proteins | sample 9134171 | NCBI WGS metagenome assembly JAEEGF01 (sample SAMN16246542, study PRJNA631951) | gut metagenome | biome: gut microbiome; feature: rumen; material: AP-attached | host: Bos | place: Iran: Karaj | collected 2018-10 | reverse complement strand
AATGGACCGTGGCATCCAACATCATGTCCACGATACCGTCGATGTACCGGGAAGAGTCCCTGCTCTGCGGGATATCAACCCCAAGACGACGGGCCACTGAAGAACGCACTTCGTCGGTGTTCAAAACAACCCCCTCAATTTCGGAAGAAGACACAATATCGTGGGTGACGGTCTCAACGACCGCCCCCATCCGTGCATCCAAACCGATTGCACTGAGCCTGCCTGCCAGGAAGCCCGCCTCCTTATTGACCCGGGCCAATGCATCGGAAACCTGCTCGTGGTCCCAAGAAAAATGCGGCCATTGTGGGGTGTCGTAGATATACTTCATTACGTGTCTTTTTCGCAAAGATAACGTTTTTCGGTCTGTTTGCAGCTATTTAACCGCAAAATTTGCGGTTTATTAGCCGCATCATTCTCCGCCGGGCATTTTTGTCGCAACCCGATATTCACGGAGCGCGGTGGCCCCTTTCCTGGGCCTCTCGCTGGGCCTTTCTTACGCGCTGTGAGGCCAAATGGCCGCACGGAGCGCGGCGGTAGCCGTCTCGTGCACTATTTCGTCGATTTAGGCGCTCTGTGATTTTCGGTTTGCCGTATCTTTGGGGAAGCCCTGTCGGGAAGGAACAATTCCTCCGCTCAGGATGGCGAAAAAGGGAGCGGCAGCGGGAGCTTGACGGCGAACTTCTCCCTTTTAGCCTCGCTAAAGCGAGGCTAACGGTCGTCAGACAGAACGCCGTCATAGCCTCGAGCAGGCCGCAGGGGATGGATCCCTGCGGTCCAGTGATTGAGATGATGGGAGACGGAACCGGGGCAGGCGTTGATTGAAACGCCTGCCCCGGATTAAACAGGGAAGAGGAAGCCTAAGCCTTATTGAACTTCGTCTTGGGCTGCTTGCAGCGCGGGCAGCGCCAGTCGTCGGGGAGGTCTTCGAAGGCAACGCCATCGTGCTCGGCCGGGTCATAGACATAGCCGCAGATGGAGCAGACGTATTTGCCGGAGGATTCCTGCTTGGAGAAGTCCACCTCTGCAAAGACGGTCGGCACAGGATTATCCAGGTCCATTACACGCTTTGCTTCCAGGTTTTCATAGCCCTGCGGGGTGTGGGTGCCGCAGTAGACCGTGGGGTGGTTACGAATAAACTCGCGGATGCGGTTCTGGGTTTCGCGGGCGGCGGGGAGGTCGTCAAAGACGATGGACAACTTGTCTTCATACAGGGCCTCATCCACATAGGTGATGTCTCCGTGAAACATATAGAACAAGCCCTCGTTCTCGGCGATCACAATGCTGTTGCCCTTGGTATGGCCGGTGGCTTTGATAAGGTAGATACCCTCTGTGATCTTCTGGCTCTCCGGAAAATTGTAATACGGTCCGTCGCTGAAACTCACGGGGACAAGGTTTGTAAGCCCTTGGAGTTCGGCGGCGTCCATTTCGTTCTGGTTTACATAGACCTTCGCGTTCGGAAAACTCTTCAGTTCACCGCTGTGGTCGGCGTGACGGTGGGTGAGGAGAATCCTGGTTACCTGCTCCGGTTTGTAGCCGAGGGCGGTCAGGGCTTCCATATAGCTGCAGATATCCTTACCGGTGAAGAGGGAACTGTTCTCGTCGGGCACTTCTTCGGGAGTCCCCGCCGGAAGTCCGGTATCAACCAGGATCACCTCACTTCCATTGTCGATCAGATAGTTCTGCAGGCTGCCGCGGTAACGGACGTTCTTGTCGAACTTGTCCATCCCTTCCTCGCCGCCGAAGGCGAAAGGCTGGGAGTAGAAACCGTCTTTTCGGAATTTGACTGCTTTGATTTCCATCAGCGCCTTATTTTGCGGGCTCCCACTTGCAGCGGACGGGGGAGACGATGGCACCTTCTTTCTTGAGTTCGGCAAAGGCCTTGTCGACTTCTTTGCGGTCGGCGTTCAGAGCCTTGGTCACATCACCGGCGGAGACGGGCTTGCCGGCTTCGCGCATAGCTTTCAATACTTGTTCTTTCATGGCTTCTTCTAACGTTATTTGTTTTAGTGAATGTTATTTTGTCTTTTCAAGGAAAATGATAAAGTTACGTCTTTTTCACCGAAGAACATACGAGCAAGACGAAACAAAAACCGACAGATACGAAACAATCCTATTTTTGTATCTTTGTGACGCATCAAAGAGCACGAATACTACATGTACACAATCTCGGACACTTGGCTGGGCGCCTACGGAAAGGCTCATTACCCGGACTGGAAGGGCCTCTTTCTTATCCTTGAGGTCGACAGGGAAACGAATCTTCGCACGAATTCACTGCCCGGAACAGTAGCCACATATGGTTTTACCATCGTCTTGAGAGGCAGCTCCACCCTTTTCTACAGTGGAAGAGAAATTACGATAGAAAGAAACCACTTGTTTGCCTATATGCCAGGGTTCCCCATCAGCGTGAGGCATGTGTCTGAAGACTATGCCGGCCTTTGTCTGGTAGCTGACGACTCCTTTACCGTGGAAACGTCATCTATTCGAAACGCTGTCCGTTCAGCGCTGCTTCCCATCTTCGAGATGCATCAACCTGTTGTGGGGCTTTCCTCCGATGAATGCGCACGACTCTGCTCCCTGATTCGTATGGCTGGGGATTATCTCGTCTCCGAGAATCCGTTACGCGAGGAAATGCTGGGGCATCTGTACTCCATCTTCCTGATGGATCTTTCCTCCATTCTTTCCAAACAGACGAAGCATGGCGGATTCGGGAAAAGGACGGAAGTCCTGTTCATGAATTTCATGGACTTGCTTCCGAAGCATTTTGTCCGGGAGCACGGTGTGGCATTCTACGCCGACGCCCTGAACGTCACGCCCACCTATCTATCCCGCGCTGTCCGGCAGGTCTCCGGAAGAACCGTTATGGAGTATATCAACCGGTTGCTGCTGATGGAGGCCATCTGGCTGCTCGAAAGCACTGACCTGAGCATCGACGAGATTGCAGAAAGGATAAACTATGCCGACTCAACTACTTTCGGCCGTTTTTTCTTCCGGATGAAAGGCGTTACGCCCCGGGAGTACAGGAAGAGTTTATAGGAATCAGGGAGGGCCTGAACAGGATTTTTGCTAACTTTAGGATATTATTTCATACTGAACTAATTCTTAAAACGATGAAGAAGATCATACTTATTTGCATGTTGATGCTGGCTGCGAGTGTGGCGGTGCTGGCGCAGGGTTTGACGGGGAAACAGTGGTGTACGGTGCTGACCGATGACGATGGGGAAGACATTGCCGTGGCGCTCACGTTCGAGAAGGACGGGACGTGCGAGCTGCTGATTGCGGCGCAGCAGGAGATGAAGGAGGATGGTGTGCCCATCACCCTCACGGCCGCCGTTTCGGTGCCCGGCACCTACAGGCTCGATGGCAAAAACTTGAACACCAAGTTCGTCAAATCGAAGGCCCAGGTCGAGGTCGACTATGATATCAAAGGCCTCGATGCGAAGACCAAAGCCAAGATGGACAAGGAGATCCGGGCGGAGATCAATTCGACCAAAGCCGAGTTCAAGAAAGTCCTGGTCGAAGGCATGCCCAAGATGGATAATCTGAAGATCGTTTCTCTCGATAAGAAACAACTCGTGGTCAAGAACGACGACAATCAGGAGATTCCGTTCTACGTCGAGTAACAGGCGCCGGCACCATTATTTTTAGTTTTCGCGATTGGCCTCTTCGAGGAAGGCGGCGAGTTCGGCGTTTTGGCGGATTTGCTCGCGGAAGCGTTCGCCGAAATGCGCGGCGAAGGTTTCCGGTGTCTGGCCCTTGTAGAAATCGGCCGGCAGGTCGGTCCGGACGGTCCCGCCGCCGTAGTTGCCGGCGGACCACCCCGGGGTATAGACATCCTCCAGCAGATAAGCGCCTTCGTCCGAGAAGCACAAGTATAATTTCGCATACTCGAAGCGTTCTTCGTCGCGATGATCTGCCAGGAATATGGCGGGATGGAGGCGATGCTTTTTCATTGGATAGTATTTCTACAAAGATAATCGATTTTCATCATAATCGGCTCGCACCCCTGCCAGAAAGATAGCCTTGCCGCAGCCCCCGGCACGGAAATGGGCAAATCCGTGCCCCCAAGTGGCGTTTTTGCAGCTCCGGGGCACGGGTAGGCGCGAAATCGTGCCCCGGGTGGGCGGAACAGGATTAGTGGGGGAGCCGACTGACTTATCCTGATTTTGGTTGACTCGGGTTTATTGATAAAGACTGATATAACTTGATTTTTGGATGCTATCCCTAAGTTTTGTTTACTCTCCGAGTCTAATGACTGTCAGGAGTTGACTGGAGGCCGTAGGCCGGAAGGCGACTCCTGACTCGTCAGCAAAGGTAAAGAGTTTTCAGGGATATCCACGTTATCACTGGATTTTATTGCCATCAACCGGTAGCTAGTCCATCTCATATCCCTGTCTCCGATTGACTCAGCCGCTTGGGTCGGTGTCATCATTCCGATGCTCATATGAGGTCTTCGGTTGTTATAGAAGTCGACGGCAACAGCCACGGCCGCAATGACTTCTTGGATGCTTCTGAACACCTTCCCCTTAAGCAACTCATTTTTCATCGTGTTGTTGATGCGCTCCGCTTGTGCGTTGTCTTTAGGATCCCCGCACTCGGTCATGCTGATGCATATTCCATTGTCAATAAGCGTATTTACATACTCCCGACTTGCATACTGACAACCTCGGTCGGAGTGATGGATGAGGTTGACATCCTTGCCTTTGATGCGTCTGAGAGCCATACGCAGGGCCTCCATAGGATATGTAGTGTCGAGCGTGGGACCGACGCTCCAACCGATGATCTCCTCCGTGTATGCATCCAGGATGAGCGACAGATAGCAGAAGTGATAGTGGTACTCGTCATCCACTATCGTAATGTAGGTTATGTCGCTTACCCACAACTGATTGGCCGCCGTAGGTATGAATGCCTTGATGAGATTGGGATATGTAGGAAGTCCATGTGTGGAGTCGGTGGTGCGCGGCTTGCGGACACGCAGGCGTACTCGAAGGCCATTCTCATACATCAGTCGGCAGAAGCGGTCGCGACCTATAGGCTGGTCACAGCCGAACTCAGACTGGTACATAACCCACATCTTCGGGCCGCCCATCCCAGGATCTAACTTGCGTATCTCTTTGATATACTGGAGAGCGAACTCTTCTCTGGCCGCCTTGGCCAAAGCCACATCCTCATCGTATTGATAATAAGCCTGCTTGCTTACGCCAAACAGCCCGCAGAGTTCCGCTATCGGATTGTCCTTAGCGGACTCTGCGTGCAGGTCTGTCACTGCTTGGCGCCAGCTTTTTTTCGTATCTGGATGTTGTACTTCTTCTCGGCTATCTCGATGATCTTGTCATTGAGCCGACTGCGCATCTTCTCCAGACGCAGCTGTTCTTCCAAGTCAGCAATCCTGGCCTCCAGAGCCTTGATCTCCTCGGCCTTCTCGGATTCTTTCTTTTGCATAACTTGTTCGGGAGAGACTTTTCCGTTCTCCGCTACAAAGTTAGCAATCCAACGGCGAATTGTTTTCCTGTTAACCGGAACTATCTGCGAAATACGATTCCCTCTATATCCGGTTTGTTGATATATCTCAATTACCTGATTGTAATACTTGACTCTTTTCTCTGTTTGATAAATGAACATGGTTTACTCTTTGTTTGTGAGTCAACCTTTTTCAGTTTAAGACAGACGGGGCCAAATAAGAGCAATGTGTCGGGCCTAAGTTAATCCGCTTTGGATTCAATCTTTGTCCGAATTCTATCGAGGACTTCGCCATCATAGGTGAAAAACTTCGCACCTTGGTAGGCTCCGGATGTGTTGCGCTTTTCTGCTGGCATGAATGTTCCCACGAAAGGAGATAACTTGTAAATACGACCATCATATTCTATTTGGTCGTCACTCGCCACCTTGACCTTGAGTCCGGTTGGGATAAAAGTTAGTTCTGCCCCAATGGGAATGCCTACCATACTAAACTTGAATCTAGGCCTATGTTGGCTAAGTTGTTTTTTTGCTTCTCCCTGGGAATTCTGATTGAAAGAAACCGGCTGGTTGTTCTCATACATGGTGATGACTGCATCGTCCAGAATCATAGCTTCGTCCTTGAAGATTTCGAGGGCAAGTTCCGGCTTGATGTTGAAAAACTCACGATTCTGGCGAATGCGAAGGTCTGTCAGACGGTCGATGGCCTTGTGAATCTTTTTCTCAACGATATCATACTTAGCTGTTTTAAGCGTTGCGTAAATCTCGAAGGGGAGGGGAACAGCGGTATTGTCCAATTCCTTAGAACGGATATCAACGGGACGGGAACTCTTTCCAATCTTGACCCAGTCTTCGCGGAAACTAGGGTTCGTGAGTATGTAAACGTAACCGGGTTCTTTAGCCATAATCGGTATGCATGTATTTTATCGTCGTTTCGCAAAGTTACAGATTATTTTGTGTATTCTGTTTGCAACGCTTTTCGGTACAGTAGGTCTATAATAATGTTGAACTTGTTTTTTATTATTGTCTTTTACTCCTCTGATAGCCATTGTTTTATCCATTTGCCATGCGAACAAATACAAATAATCCGTAAAAAATGCTATTTTTGCAATTAGGTTCGTATAATTTGAAATTATGCGAACTTGGTGAAGAAAGAAACACACAATTTCTACATACTTATGTGCGATAAAAAGCAGTTATCCGAAGAGGATATTAAGCTGCAATTCATCACGCCTGCATTAAACAGTGCTGGGTGGGATAATCAACATATTCGCATGGAATATGCGTTCACCGATGGGCGCATTTTATTTCAAGGTCAGTCATCTCATGCCAGGAAGGCCAAGAAACGTGCTGATTATCTTTTACAAGTTGGCCCCAACAAAACTCCCATTGCAATTGTTGAAGCTAAAGACAATAACCAGCCAATCAGTGGAGGCATCGGTCAGGCGAAAGTATATGCAGAGATTCTGGACTTGAAGTTTGCCTATAGTTCCAACGGAGACGGCTTTACTGAATATGATTTTACGACCGGCATAGAGAAGAATATCGGGCTGAACGATTTCCCTTCACCTGAACAACTTCAGGAACGATTAATTCAGGCAAAAGGCCTGACTCCTGAGCAGCAGAAGGTTGTTGAAACGCCATATTATTTTGATTTCGATTCGCACGAGCCGCGTTACTACCAGAGAATTGCTATCGACAGGACTGTTGAGGCTATTGCAAAAGGGCAGAACAGAATTCTTCTGGTAATGGCAACTGGCACTGGCAAGACCTTTACTTCTTTCCAGATCATCCACCGTCTTACTAAAGCTGGAGTTAAGAAAAAGGTTCTTTATCTGGCAGACAGGAACGTGTTGATTGACCAGACAATGAATCAGGATTTTCGTCCATTCAAAGGCCGAATGACTAAGATTCAGAACCGTTACATGGATTCGTCCTACGAGATATATATGGCACTCTACCAGCAGCTGGTCTCTCCGGATGAAGATACTCCAAATCCCTTCACCGAATTTCAGCCGTCTTTCTTTGACTTGATTATTGTTGATGAGTGCCATCGCGGATCCGCAAAGGAAGATTCGCAGTGGAGGGCTATCTTAGAATATTTCTCCTCTGCAACACAGATAGGAATGACAGCCACTCCCAAGGCTGTTGATGGCGCAAATAACCTGGATTATTTCGGAAAGCCACTTTATACTTACTCCTTGAAGCAGGGTATAGAGGACGGTTTCCTGGCTCCGTACCGTGTTACAAATTCCTTCTTGAACATTGACCTCACAGGCTATGTCCCCGAGGACGGAGAAGAGGACATATACGGCAACCTTATCCAGCAGGGATATTTCAGCCGCAAAGATTTTGGCCGGGGGCTGGCACTAATGGAGCGTCGAGAGATTGTGGCCCGCCGTATTACCAAGATGCTTCGTCAGATTGGACGAATGACAAAGACAATTGTCTTCTGTCCTGACATCGAGGAAGCCGAGGCGATGCGTCAGCTGCTTACAAACCTCAACTCTGATCTTTGCCAGAAGGATTCCAGATATGTAATGAAGATTACTGGTGATGACTATGAGGGAAAAAAGCAGCTGGATAACTTCATTGATGTGGACCAGCCATATCCATGCGTTGTTACCACCTCTGAGATGCTGTCTACCGGTGTTGACTGCAAAACCTGCGGATTGATTGTCATAGACAAGGAAATCCAGTCTATGACGGAATTCAAACAAATCGTTGGTCGTGGCACTCGCATCCGCGAAGATAAAGGCAAATGGCATTTCGAGATACTTGACTTCCGTAATGCAACGCAGCTATTCCACGATCCTGAGTTTGATGGAGATCCAGAGCCGCCTCAGGGTGGCCAAGGCGGTAATGGTGGCGGAAACGGCGGCGGTAATGGTGGGGGTGGCGGTACTCCGCCCACTCCTCCTGGGCCTAAGAAATACTATGTCGATGGCGGTGAAATCCAGATTGACAAAGAATATGTTTCCTTCCTGGGCGCCGATGGTAAGCTTATCAAGGATTCATACATCGACTTTACTAAGAAGCGCATTCGTGGCCGTTATCCCACCCTCAATGACTTCCTGCAGAAGTGGTCTGAGGCTGACAGAAAAAAGGCCATTGTAGACGAGTTGAAGGACTATGACGTGCTCATCGATGCCATTCGTGAGCAGAATCCCAATCTGGCCAATGCTGATATCTTCGATATAGTCTGTCACGTCGCTTTCGGACAGAAGCCAATGACCAGGAAAGAACGCGCCAACAAGGTTAAGAAGAGCGATTACTTCTCGCAGTATGGCGAAGAAGCAAGGCGTGTCCTCGAAGTGCTCCTTGACAAATATGCAGATACAGGCATCTTGGAGTTGGAGAATATCGCTATACTCCTTACGCCACAACTTGCCCAGTTTGGGAAACCACAGAAGATTATGAAATACTTTGGCGGAATGGAAGGGTATATGTCCGCCGTCAAGAATATGGAATCAAGACTTTACGCAGCATAAGATATGGCAGTAAACAACCTCATCAAACGCCTCCAGAATATCATGAGACAGGACGCTGGCATCAATGGTGATGCCCAGCGAATTGAGCAGATGGTTTGGCTCTTCTTTCTCAAAGTGTACGATTCTCAGGAAGAAACCTGGGAGATAAATGCGATGTCTGAAGGACGCCAGTATGAATCCATTATTCCGGAGCAATTCCGGTGGAGGAACTGGGCGGTAGATGAGAAAGACGGCCAGGCTTTGACCGGCGATGCTCTGCTTGAGTTCATCAATGGTTCAGAAGGCCTTTTCCAGACGCTGAAAAACCTGCCTATCACTCCGGACACTCCCAGAGGCAAAGCCATTGTCAAGGAGGTCTTTTCAGATCTGAACCAGTACATGAAAAACGGCATACTGCTTCGTCAGGTTATCAATGTTATCGATGAGATTGACTTCGCAGATGCAGAAGACCGTCACACCTTTGGCGACATCTATGAGGGCATCTTGAAGGATCTGCAATCTGCCGGCAACGCTGGTGAGTTCTACACGCCTCGTGCCCTTACCGATTTTATGGTTCGTACGCTCCAGCCCAAACTTGGGGAGAAGTTCGGCGACTTCACATCCGGCACCGGCGGCTTCCTGACTTCTGCTCTGAACTATCTGGAGAAGCAGGTTGTTACCACAGAAGACCGGGATAAATTTCAGAATGCGGTGTATGGCCAGGAGTGGAAACCTCTGCCGTATCTGCTGTCAATCACGAACTTACTTGTCCATGATATCGAGGCCCCAAACATCCGCCATTGTGACTCTCTGGCCACAAAGATGAGCGACTTCAAGGACTCTGACAAGGTTGACGTGGTGGCCATGAATCCTCCATACGGCGGCAGTACCGAGGCCAGTGTCAAGGGCAATTTCCCGATGGATATGCGTTCCAGCGAGACTGCTGACCTGTTTATGGTTCTAATAATGTACCGTCTGAAGAAGGACGGCCGTGCCGCTGTTATTGTTCCTGATGGTTTCCTTTTTGGTGTGGATGGTGCTAAGCTAGCCATCAAGACCAAGATGCTGCGTGAATTCAATCTACACACCATCATAAGGCTGCCTGGCAGTATTTTCTCGCCGTACACGTCTATTGCAACAAACATCCTGTTCTTCAATAACGAACGTGCCACTGGTTCCTCTGAGAA
>JAEEGF010741880.1_pt1 | contig 10112 bp, 8 predicted proteins | sample 9134171 | NCBI WGS metagenome assembly JAEEGF01 (sample SAMN16246542, study PRJNA631951) | gut metagenome | biome: gut microbiome; feature: rumen; material: AP-attached | host: Bos | place: Iran: Karaj | collected 2018-10 | reverse complement strand
GATTTCTCTCGGTCCACGAACAGGTCGTTGGGAATGCTGTGGATCGTGAACCAGCAATACGCTTCCTCCGCCTTTTCATAGGCTTCCAGGGCTTCTTCCAGCCAGGGCAGGGGCGGGACCGCCGTTTCCGGCCCATCCTCCGCGATCTCAAATTCTGCGTAGGCCACGTGGTCCGGGCTTGTCGCTTCGCCGCCCCCCAGAAAATAGGTGACGCAGATGCGGTACTGACCCGGCGCCAGCTCCCCGGCAAGCCGCCACATGGGGATATTCAGTACCGTCTCTCCCGGCGCATGCTCCCCGTATATCAGAAAGCTGCTGCTGGAGCGGAAATGCCGATAGTGCCACGCTCCGTCCACCAGCATTTCCAGCACAGGGGTGTCAAACCAGATGGTCTCCTCCGTCCGGTTATCCCGGATCAGATAGATTTCAGCGAGCTCGTCCACCGCCCGGTTTCCGGATTCCTTGTAGGATTCGTGCATCCCCTGGATGGCATTTGTCAGGGTCTGCAAATCGTAGACCGGGCTGCTGGTCCGCAGGGCGAGGGTGTCGTCCCGGATCAGGTTTTCATGGGTAGGCGCGAGGCCGCCGACGCCATTAAGGGCGGGGGCGCAGCGTTCAAAGATGGCGCTCAGCGCCTGGTCCGGCCTGCCCTCCCCCTCCAAGCGGAGCCAGCGGTGGCCGTTATAGCTCCCGCCGTAGACATACTCGCCGTCGTAGGCCAGCTCCACCTGGCGGCCCAGGTCGAAGCTGCGGGAGGCGAGGACCTCCGGCTTTTCACAGCGCACGCCCCGGAGGGAAAAGAGGACGTCCAGGGCTTCCTCGAAGCCCTCCTCCCCCCTGCGCAGCAGATAGGTTTCCCCCCAGGAACCCAGCTCATAACGGATGCTCTCCACATTCTCCCGCTTCATTTTCCCCAGGAGGGGCTCCGTCGGGTCCTCCGGCTCCGGCGTGGGGGATGGCGCAGGCTCCGGCGTGGGCGCAGGGGCGGCCGTGACCGCCGCCGCGGGCGTGGGTTCCGGGCCGGGGGAGGGCTGGGGCCTCCCGGTACAGGCCCCCAGGCAAAGCAGGAGGGCAAATGCCGCCAGAATAGCCAGGCACTTTTTCATACTCGCTACCCCTTTCCATCTTCTATTGTTCTTCTTTACTTTCAGAATACATAATCCCATTTAAAAAGTCAATCAACCGACTGTTGAGGAAGCGTCTTCTCCCCGCTCCGCTACGGGGCCCGGTTTGACAGCCGTCCGGCCCATCGTTTCGCCCCCTCCGGCAGGAGCGCCGCCAGCGCGGACAGAGCGGCGACCAGGAGGCCCATAAGCAGCATGGTCCCGGCGTTTCTTTGAAAAAAGGCGATCCTGCGCAGGAGGCCGAGGAAAAAGATATGGGAAAAATACAGCGTCATGGAATGACGGGCAAGGAAGGCCGAAATCGCCCCGGCGCCCCGGATTCCCCCGACCCATTTCCAGGAGGCCAGGATCGCAAGGAAACAGAGGGGGCTGTACAGAAACAGCTGCGGCTTGATGGAATCCAGATTCCCGCTGCCCTGGGCGTCCGCCGTGTAGGCCAGCGCCGCAGCCAGGGCCAGCAGGCAGAGCGCAGGCGCATGCTTCCGGGCGCCCGCCGCGATCCTTTCCAGCCGTTCCCCGGTGAGCGCCATCCCCAGGGTGAAATAAAAGAGCCAGACCGGGAACAGCCGCCACAGGCGCAGCCTCCACCACAGCGGGAAGGGCAGCGGCACATAGATCACGAGGGTGCAATACAGGCTGATCAGGAACGAGAGCACAAGCGTCGCCAGCGGGCTAGAGCGCATGAACCATTTCAGCGCCGGATAAAGAAGATACAGCTGCAAAAGCACCGGCAGGAACCAGAGATGGGAGGCCGCGCCGCCAGTGAGGAGCAGCCTGCCGAATGTCCGCAGGCCTCCACGGGACAGAAGCGTGGAAAGGCGGAAATGGCTGCTTTGCAGGAAATAAAAGGCGGACCAGAGGACATAGGGAAGGACGCTGCGCCGCATCCGGCGCAGCCAAAAGCCGGGAAGCCCGGTCTCCCGCCTGCTGAGGCCAAGTCCCAGGCCGGAAAGGAGGAAGAAGACCGGAACGCTGAACCTCGCCGCCTGATTGCACAGCAGCGCCGGGGTCATTCCCAGCAGGCTGAACCGGGAGGGCCGGGAAACGAAGCCGCTGGAAGCATGAAGAAAGATCACGCCCAGCATGGACGCCGTCCGCACCCAGTCCACGTCTCCCCGCCGCTCCAATCCAGTCCCCCCTTTTTTGCCTATGATTCCCGTTTTTCCCGCGGTCTTAAACCGAAAACATATCTGTGCAGCTCAACTTTAACCTGTATCAGGTTAAGGCAACACCGCACAATTCATGGCACGCATCTTGCTTGCATAATATTCCGTCATATCGCCCAAAAATCCTCGTTAATACAGATAGTATTGCCTGCGGTTTTTGGCCAATCTGACGTAAATTCTGACTGTGCAATCTACGCACCAGAATTGTGCGGTGTTGCCTTAATTGTCAATAACCTGTATCAGATTAACATATACTGACGGCAATCATTTCAAGGGGGGATTGCCGTGTATCCGCGCATTCGGGATCTGCGCACGGACCGGGATCTGAACCAGACCCAGGTGGCGAAGCTGCTGGGGATGTCGCAGACGGGGTATTCCAAGTATGAGACGGGGGAAAACGACGTGCCGACCCAGGTACTCATCCGCCTTGCCCGGTTTTACGATACGAGCATCGACTATCTGCTGGGGGAAACGAACGAACGCAGGCGATATCCAAAGCCCAAAACATGACAACGCGGTGCCCCGGCGCAAAGCCTTGCGCCGGGGCGTTCGCTGCTCTTTATCTTATCGGGGGACGGCATAGGAAACGCCGTCAATCCTGCCGGATATGTACGTCCATCTGCTGATAGGGGATCTTGATGCCCTCCGCATCCAGCGCGCGCTTTCCTTCCTCCACCAGATAGTAATAGACTCTGCCCCAGTTTTCCGCATTTGCCCACGCTCTCACGGTGAATACCATGCCCGTCTCCGTACACTTGGAGACCAGCACCCACGGGGACGGGTCTTCCAGCACGTATTCTCCCTTTCTGGCCATATCCAGCAGCGTCTCCCGCACCTTGTCCATACTGCTGTCGTAGCTCACGGTGAAGGAGGCTTCAATACGGGACGTCCCCTCGCGGGAATAGTTGATGATCGCGGTATTCGTGAGATTGCTGTTCGGGAGGCTGATGAGGGAGTTGTCCATGGTCTTGATCTCGGTATAGAAAGCACCGATGTTCTTCACGATCCCGGTATGCTCCCCGATCTTCACATATTCCCCCGCCTTGATGGGTTTCAGGATAAGCAGCGTGATACCGCCCACGAGATTGCCCAGCGCACCCTGCATGCCGAGGCTGATGGCGACGCCGGCCGAGGCGAAGATGGTGATGATGGAGGTAAGCGGGATGCCGATGACATTGGCAGCCGAGAGGATGATGACCACGGCCAGGACCAGCTTGATCGCATTGAGGAAGAAGGTCTGCAGGGAGGGATCGAGCTTGCCGATGGCCTTGCTCTGCTTCAGGAATTTCACGATCCAATGTATCACGAACAGGCCTACGACGATGATGATGATGCCCAACAGGAGGTTTACCCCGGCTGTTGTGACAAATGTTTTCAGACTATCAAGATCCATTTTCCGTGCCTCCAATGCGTATTTGTTTTAATGTATTATCCGGTATTCTGGCAATCCTGTCAAGGGGGTTGCGTGAAGATCCGATCGCCGACGGCGCTTTTGGGAAGGTCGATGCTCCGGGACAAGGGTCTGTGCCGGGGCGCAGCGTTTCTCCGTCTGCCTTCCGCCCTTTGTCCCTCGCTTTTTCTCTGTTATTTTCCGGAAGACTATGCTATAATGATCATCGGCTTGCGAGAACAATCACTGATTTGATTGTTCTCGCTGCAAAACGACTCGCTAAGCAGAAAATGATTCTATGAATCATTCTCTCGATGCTCATTGCAAGGACTATATGGCAAAACAGCTGCGCTGTTTTGCTGTGCCGCAAGCGGCACGGCGAAAAGCTTTGCGGCTTTTCGCCATCATAAAGTCATTATGATGCGCTGACAGAGACAGATATACAGGAGGAGCGGGCATGAGCGGACTTGAGCGGGGAAGCAAAAAACTGGGCCTCTATATCCATATCCCCTTCTGCGCGAGCCGCTGCGCTTACTGCGACTTCTGCTCCACCGCGGGCCGCCGGGACCTGATCCCCGACTACCAGCGGGCGCTGAAAAAGCATCTGACGGAGGCCGCTCCCCATCTGGCGGGCTTCCGCATCGACACGGTGTATTTCGGCGGGGGCACCCCCAGCTGGTACGGGGCGGATTACCTGGCAGACCTTCTGGGCCTCATCCGGAAGGACATGCGCCTTACCGCCGACTGCGAGATCACCCTGGAGGCTAACCCCGACAGCGTAGAAGCCGGAGGGCTTGGGCGCCTGCGCAAGGCTGGCTTCAACCGCATCTCCCTGGGGGCCCAGAGCGCCAACGACGCTATTCTTCGCTTCCTGGGGCGGCGGCACAACTGGGCCCAGGTGCCCAGAGCGGTGGAAAAGGCCCGGCGGGCGGGCTTCGGCAACATAAGTCTGGACCTGATCTACGGCCTCCCTGCCCAGAGTCGGGAGGACTGGTCCGACACCCTTCGGCGGGTCATGGAGCTGAATGTGGAGCACGTAAGCTGCTACGGGCTGAAGATCGAGGAGGGCACCCCCCTCTGGCAATACCGCAATTCCCCCGACATCCCTGACGACGACCTCCAGGCGGACATGTACCTCTACGCCGTGGACACCCTGGCCGGGGCGGGCTACATCCAATATGAGATCTCCAATTTTGCCAAGCGGGGCTATGCCTCCCGGCACAACCTGAAATACTGGCTGCTGGAGGACTACGCGGGCTTCGGCGCCTCCGCCGCCTCCAATGTGGGCAGCCAGCGCTTCACCTTCCTGAAGGACGTGGAGGGCTATATCCGGGCCGTGGAAACGGGTGAAAACCTCATCTGCGAGGAGGAAACGGTGACGGTGGTGGAAAAGGCGATGGAATACGTGATGCTGGGCCTGCGCACCGCCAGGGGCATCGAGGCCGGGGAATACGAGCGGCGCTACCGGGCCCCCTTCGCCCCCCTGGAAACGCTGCTGCAGGGCTACGTCCGCATGGGTCTGGCCAAGCAAGTGGACGACCGCTGGCGCTTCACCCCCCGGGGCTTTTTGCTCTCCAACCAGCTCATCGGCGAGCTGCTGGACGCCCAGGCGGAACAAAGATATAAACCTTAGTCAACGCGAGCAGGCTCGCGTTGAGAGGATTACGCTCCGCTTCCCGCACTCGCTTCGCTCGCACAGTACGCTCCGCGAAAGGTATTTTTCGCGAGGCACATGTCCCCGCGAAAAATGTTTGATTCCTTTCGCGGCTTGCGAGCCGCGAACTCTGCGAGGCTTTTACTGACGGAATATCAACGCTGCTGCTAACTCTGGAAAGGACATTCCCATGAAACAGCTACCGCGCAGTTCCCGCATCATGCGGAAAACTGCGCTCTTTTTTGTCCTCGCCCTTATTCTGCTGGCCGCCCTCGCGCTGCTGGCGGGGGAAGTCTGGGCACGGACGGACCGGCTCTTCCCCGGCCTCCGGGCCGCCGGGCTGTCCCTGGGCGGAAAGACAGAGGCGGAAGCCCAAGGTCTGCTGGAGGAGGCTGGCTGCGGGGCCTGGCTGGGAAAAAGCGTCACCGTGCGCTTCCCCGACGGCAGCCTCTACCCGGTGACGGCTGCGGAGGCGGGGATGGAGCAGGACCCGGCGGCCATCCTTCGGGCACTCTATGTCTGGGGGCGCGGCGGCGGCTTCCTGCGGGACACGGGGAAAAGGCTGGAAGCCCTGTTCTTCGGGGCCGAGCCGGTGGAGGCCGCGCCGCCGGAGCCGGAGGGGGAAGCCCTGCGCCTGGCCGCCCGGCGGATCGCCGAAGCTGCGGACAGGGCCGTGACCCCCTCGGTGCTCTATTACGACGAGGAGGCCATCCGCTGGACAAAGGGGACGCCGGGGCAGGAAACGGACAAGGCTGCCCTGGCCCTGGCCCTGGAGGCCGCCTTCCGGGAGGGACGGGAAACGGTGGAGTGGACGCCCGCCGTCCTGATGCCGGAGGAGGCGGATTTCCGGGAGCTCTATCGCTGGATCGCCTGCCCGGCGGAGGACGCGTCCTGGGACGAGGAAGGGCGGGTACTGCCGGAAAAGCCGGGGCGCAGCTTCGATTTTCTGGCTGCCCAGGCCGCGGCGGAAGCCCTGGGCGAGGGGGAGACCCTGGTGATCCCCCTGGAGGAGGTGCCTCCGGCGGTGACGGCGGAAATGCTCCGCGCCCTCCTGTACCGGGACGAGCTGGGGTCATACGAGACCGAGCTGAGCGGCACGGAGACGCGGATCGGCAATATCCGCCTGGCGGCGCAGGCCCTGGACGGCTGCCTCCTGCTGCCGGGGGAGGAGTTTTCCTTCAACGGACGCATCGGCCAGCGGACGGAGGAAGCGGGCTACGGCAGCGCCCTCAGCTATGTGGACGGAGAAGTGGTGAGCGAGGTGGGGGGCGGCATCTGCCAGGTGAGCAGCACTCTCTACTGCGCCAGCCTCCTGGCGGACCTGGAGGTGAGCTTCCGCACGAACCACCGCTACTATCAGAGCTACGTGCCCCCCGGCCTGGACGCCACCGTCTCCTGGGGCTGGCCGGACTTCAACTTCGTCAATTCCACGGAATACCCCCTGCGCATCGAGGCAAGCTGTGCGGACGGCAGCCTGAAGGTGGCCCTCCGGGGCACGCAGACGGGGGAGGGCCATACCGAGCTGCGCTGGGAGGTGCTGGAGACTGTGGCGGCGGGCATCGTCTACCGGGAGGACCCGGCCCTGGCCCCCGGCCAGAGCACCGTGGCGGACTGGGGGCGGGAGGGCATGACCGTCCAGACCTGGCGGGTAAAATACGACGGGGAGGGGAACCTCCTGGAGGAAATCCCCGAAGCCCGCAGCGTCTACGCCGCCCGCGACAAGGTGGTATTGGTAGCGCCGGAGGATAAGGAAGGATAACAGATCGCCGCAGGCCAAGTTAGGCCTGCGGCGATTTTCTGTGCTCTAGCGCAGCTCCTTTTTTTGGAACACCAGCCAGGCTCCCAGCAGAGCAAGGACCAGGAACACGGCGGCGGCGACGGCAGCCTTTTCCAGCGCTCCGAAGCCGGTCTCCACCCGCCAGAGGTCCTTGCTTCGGGTGATGCCCAGGGGAAAGAACAAGCGTTTAGCCGAGGGCGAGAAAGCCATCACCAACGCCAGGCCCAGATCGACCCCCACGGCGGCAAGGGGGCTGAAAGCAAAGGCGGGCAGTGCGAAAATGCAGGCTTCCATGGCGGTAAAGAGCAGCCAGAGCCGGATGCTCTTTTCCGCAAACCCCTCCGGCAGATAGCGAAAACCGATGGGGAGCGTCGCCAGCTCCACCCACAGCATCCCGGCGAGGAGGAGCATGGTCAGGAGAAAATAGACGAGGAAGGAGGCCAGGAACACCGCAAAACGCCGGTGACCCCGCATCAGCATGGCGGAAGCGCCCCGCCCGGAGCCGATGATCCAGACCGACAGCAGGATATACGCCAGCACCTGGCTGAGCCCGCCGTTGCATATGGCCCCCAGGAAGTGGAATTCCGTGCGGGTCGGGGAACCCTGCTTATAGGCTTCCCACACGTCGTACATAGTCTCAAAGCCGTCCACGCCGTATTCGTCCAAGCCCAGATTATGGGCGATGGCGCGGGGAGAAGAACCGGCGAAATAAACGCTGTCATACCGGCGCAGGAATTTCGAGGCATTGGAATCGATCATGGGGCCGGTAATTTCCAAATGGATATAGAAAGCCAGTCCGACCAACGCCAGCAAAAACCGCCAGTCCCCCAACAGCCGCCGCAGGCGGATAAAAAACAGTCGCAGCATGCTGCGCCTCCTTTCAAAGTTCCTTTTTTCGATACAGGAGCCAGGCGCAGGGTGCGCTCAGCAGGAATAGGGCACCGGCCAACACCGGCTCCCAGGTATGGATGGGTTCCCCCGCCTGGGTGAGCCAGGTAAAGCAGAAGGCCCAGGCACAGCTCAGGAGCAGACGCAGGAAGAACTCCGTCCCCAGCAGGGGCGGCAGCAGGAAAAAGCATTGGAGGCCGAAGTCCCGCCCCAGGCGCAAGGCCAGAAGACCCAGGTTCTCCCCCGCAAGGATTTCCGCCGCCGGGCAGCCCGTCAGCAGCAGGGCAAAAGCCAGGCCGAAGCAGACGGTGAACAGGTTCGCCAGCTGGAACACCAGCAGCCGCGCCCCGAAGGCCGAAGAACGGCGGCAACCCCGGAGGATCGGCAGGCGCAGAGTGCCGGATTTCACGTCCAGTTCCCAGAAGCCCAGGCCCAGCAGCACGCCCGGCAGCAGGACATAGCGCCGCTCCAGCAGGAGGAAGTATACCGCCCGCTCCCCCGCCGCGCCACCGTGGCGGCGCCGAAGCAGGCAACCAGCGAACTAAGAAGCAGGGCTGCGGGGAGGACATACCACAGCGCCCGGAGCCGGGCGCGCTCAAAGCGCAGCGCCGCCGCCATGCTTCTCCGCCTCCGTCAGTCCCAGGAAGAAATCCTCCAGACGCAGGACGCTTTCCCGCTCCAGGCGCGATTCCAGTTCCTCCGCCGTCAGGCTGAGCAGCAGCTTCCCCTCATGGAGAAAAAGGTAATCCGTAGCCAGGAGCTGCAGCTCCTCCAGAATATGGCTGGAGATCAGCATGGTGGTGCCCTTTTCCCGGTTCCGCCGGAGCAGCAGTTCCCGCAGTTCCCGGTTGCCCGCCGGGTCCAGGCCGTTGGCCGGCTCGTCCAGAACCAGCAGCTCCGGATCCCCCAGCAGGGCCGCCGCGATGCCATATCGCTGCTTTTCTCCCATGCTGCAGCTGCCGTAACGCCGGTTTCCCACCTTCCGCTCCGTGATATCCAGTTCCTGCCGCAGGGCTTTGATCTGCTTCCGGTCCGGTCTGCCCAGCAGAGCTGCGTGAAGGGTCAGGTTGCGCCGCAGGGAGAGGCTGTCGTAGGCGATAGGGCTTTCAATTAGGAAGCCGATGCGCTTCCGGGCCCGGCACAACTCCGCCGGTGTCTCCCCGCCGAAAAGGGAAAAGCCGCCTGATGTGGGCTCGCTGAGGCCTGCCAGCATGCGCATAAGGGTGGTCTTCCCCGCCCCGTTGAGGCCGACGAGGCCGTAAATATGCCCCTCCTCCAGGGTGATGCTCAGCCCCTCCAGGGCGGTCTTGCCCCGGAAGCGTTTTGTCAGATTATGGGTAACGAGGACCGGCGGCATGGTAGATTCCTCCTTTCGTCAAAAACACCTCATACGACAGCTTCGCTGCCACCTTCCCCAGAGGGCAGTGTCATCAACTTAAGAAACATCGGCACATATCGCCCCTCATCAGTCGCTTCGCGACAGCTTCCCCCAGGGGAAGCCGAGGGCAATCTTTGACGCCTTGTCCCGTATCTCCGTCCTTCGTCCCCGCCGAAGCGGACATGCCTTCCCCTTGGGGAAGGTGGCAGACGCCGTCTCACGGAAGGCGGCTGACGGATGAGGGCGATTACTGCCGGGCTTTATGCTTAATTTGATGACATTTCCCCCAAGGGAAGGTAAGCCGGAGATGCGGTTTTCAGCTTCACAGCGGGAGGGTGAAGCCGAACTCCACGCCGGAAGGGGTATTGCGCAGGATGCAAGCGCCGCCGTGGAGCTCCACGATCTGCCTGACGATGCTCAGGCCAAGGCCGGTGCCGGACCCGCTGCGGGCCTTGTCCCGCCGGTAGAAGGGCTCCCACACCTTTTCCCGCTCCTCCGGCGAGAAGGGCTTCTCCACCGGGTTCTCCACCCGGAAGACCGCCTGCCTGCCTTCCTGCTCCAGGCAAAGGCGCACCCGGCTCCCCGCCGGGGCATAGCGCAGGGCGTTTACCAGGAGGTTTTCCGCCGCCTGGGCGATGCGGCCCTCATCCGCCGTCACCTCGCAGGCCTCCCCCGGCTCCAGCACCACGGTGATGCCCCGTTCCTCCGCCAGGGGCCGCAGCTTTTCCACGCTTT
>JAEEGF011921710.1_pt1 | contig 10113 bp, 8 predicted proteins | sample 9134171 | NCBI WGS metagenome assembly JAEEGF01 (sample SAMN16246542, study PRJNA631951) | gut metagenome | biome: gut microbiome; feature: rumen; material: AP-attached | host: Bos | place: Iran: Karaj | collected 2018-10 | reverse complement strand
CGTTGATGCTGGAGCTGGCGGAGGTGGAGAAGAGCACGGCGCGCCTGGCGGACGAGATCGAGAAGACCCGCCGCCGGGTCAACGCCCTCGAGTACGTTATGATCCCCCAGTACACCGAGGCCATCCGCACCATCCAGATGAAGCTGGACGAGAACGAGCGCGGGAACCTGTCCCGGCTTATGAAGACCAAGGAGATGCTGCAGGCCCAGGCCCAATGAACCTTGAAGAACTGGTAAAAAACGCGGGCTTTCGGGCGGGGTATCTCCTGCCCGTGCCCCAATATGAGGAGTGGACGCGCCGCCGAGCAAGCGGCGCGTTTGCGCCCCAGACGAGCTGGATCGAGGGGGACGCCGTGGCGGCCTACCCCTGGGCCAACGGCCTGCTGCTGCTCATCTGGCCCTATGTGCCCTACGCCCCGGATGCCGGCCTCTCCGGCTACTACCCTGCGTCTCACCAAAGCTATCAGGCCATGCGCGCCCTGCGGGAGGCGCTGGCGGCGGAGGGGGTCCGGACCGAGCGGGCGGCGGTGCCCGTGAAAACCATCCTGGTGGACTGGGGCCTGGGCGCCCGGCTGGACAACGATCTGATCTTCCTGCCCGGCCTTGGCACCCGGTTCGTGATCCAGGCCCTGATGGTGTCGCTGCCCGATGACGAGCTGAAATTCACCCCCCAGCGGGCGCCCTTCCAGGCCTGCGTCCACTGCGGACGCTGCCAAAACGCCTGCCCCGGCGGGGCCGTCTCGTCCCGGGGCTACGACTGGCAAAGATGCCTCCGGGCCTACGAGGAGGGGCCGGACATGCCCCCCTGGGTCATGGAGCGGATGACCACGCTGCTGGGCTGCGAGATGTGCCAGGACGCCTGCCCCCTCAACCATTTCATCCGGCCCCGGCCCATGACCGACGAGGAAAAGGCGGCCTTCGACCTTGAACGGCTCCTGTCCGGGGACCTGAAGCCGGCTCTTTCCCTCATCGGCAAGAACATGAAGAAGGGCGGCAAGCTGATCGCCCAGGCGGCGGTGCTGGCGGCCAACCAAAAGCGCACCGACCTGCTGCCCTTGCTGGAAGCTCAGGCCCAAAAGGCCGACGGCCCCCTGAAAGAAACCCTGCTGTGGGCCATTTCTAAGCTCCTTCAGGCTTAGTTTATATTTTTGAGTGTTTTGAGGTTACCGCCATGAATGATTTTGGGATCAATGAGATGCTTGCGATGCAAGCTGCTTTACAGGAAAAATACAAAGACTTGTGGAAGCCGATCAGTCCCGAACGCGGGCAGGATCAGCTGCTATGGATGATCGGCGAGATCGGGGAAGTGATCGATATCGTCAAAAAGCATGGCGGGCAAAAAACCTGCCAGGATGCGGAATTGCGAAAAAGGCTCATTGAAGAGATGGCGGACGTTCTCATGTATTATAACGACATTCTGCTATGCTACGGGATATCGGCAGAGGAATTGAAACGATCCTACATCGGCAAGTTTGAAAAGAACATGAAGCGCTGGTGAATCGGAGTCTATCCGAAAAAGCAGACAGGAAAAAAGGCATGCTGACATATGAAAGAGTATCGATGCGGAATCTGCGGGAGTATCTGAAGCTGTCGATTTCGGAAGATCAGAAGCGTATCCTGGCAACGAGCAACCTGAAAACGCTTTGGCAATCCATCGTTTATATGCCTTTCTCCAAGCTGTTTCTGATTTGTGAGAACGGGCGCGGCGTGGGATACGTGTATCTCTATTGCTACGCAAAAACAAAGAAGTACAACGTAGGCAGATTGCTGGTCGACGAACGCTGTCAAAAGCAGGGGATCGGCAGACAGGCATTGCTGTGGGCGTTGGCGTATCTGTACGCACATCATGCGCCAAGAGTGCTTCTGTCGGTGCATCCTGACAACGCCGCTGCCCGAAAACTGTATGAAAGCGTAGGGTTCCGGTATTGTGAGGGCCATTATTGGGGCAAGGAAATGGTGATGATGCACCAGCCCGAATCGGTCAAGGATAGAACGAAATAAGAACGGATATTCTACGAGCCAAATTGCGGGCAATTTCCCACTTGAAAAATGCGGACCGATAGGGTATAATGCCTCTTGCGTGCCAGACGGGGAGGTAGCGGTGCCCTGAACCCGCAATCCGCTATAGCGGGGTTTCATCCCCCGTTTGAGGCTCGGCGCTGTGGTGCCTGCCGCGCGAACGGAGCGTTGAATCGTGGGACTCGTGCAACGGAAGCCTGTGAACCGTGTCAGATCCTGACGGAAGCAGCACTAAGCGGACCCTTCCGTGTGCCGCGAGGTCTCCTGCGAGGAGCCACCGGCAACCGGTAAGACGGTAGCGACCTGTCGAGAACGGGGTGCACGCATTTGAAAAAGGACGGCTATGCCGTCCTTTTTCAGTTTTATCCCGGTCGTTCGGCGGGCTTGACGAGGATTTGCCGAAAAACCCTTTATTCTTCGCGCATTTTGCCGTATAATGATCCTATCAGAGTCGATCGACTGACGAGAGAAAAATCGCGGGGTGCATATGAAAAGGATACTGTCTCTTTTGCTGGCGGCGGTGCTGCTGGCGGCCATGCTGGCGGGGTGTGCCAAGGCTCCCGAACAAAGCGCCGAGGAGGATGCCGGCATCCACGTGTGCGACGACGGCCGGGCCCGACCCTCCAACAGCGGACGGCTGCAGGTGGCGGGGGGCAAGCTCTCCGATCGGGAGGGGAAGCCCGTCATGCTCCGGGGCGTCAGCTTCAACGGTCTCATCACCTCCGAATCCTTCCTCAACGAGCAGCTGTTCGAGGAGCTGGCCCGGGACGACGGCGTCAACCTGGTGCGCCTCGCCATGTACACCTACGGGGTGGGCATCGTCGGCTACTGCACCAAGGGCGACAAGGACCGGCACCGGCAGGATATCGAAAAGGGCGTGGAACTGGCCCGGGCTAACGACATGTACGTGCTCATCGACTGGCACATCCTGAGCGACGGGGACCCCAACACCTATCTGGAGGACGCCAAGGCTTTCTTCGCCCAGATGGCGGAGCAGTACAGCGGCTACGACAACGTGCTCTACGAGATCTGCAACGAGCCCAACGGCGTGGACTGGCCCGCGGTGAAGGGGTACGCTGAACAGATCATCCCTATCATCCGGGAGAAGGCCCCCGATTCCGTCATTATCGTGGGCAACCCGGACTGGTCCAAGGACCTGTATTCTGTGGCGGCGGACCCCCTGGCCTTCGATAACATCCTGTACACCCTCCACTTCTATTCCGCCACCCACGGCCAGGACTATCGGGACATGACCGAGAAACTGAGCCAGCAGGGGCTGCCCATCTTCGTCAGCGAGTTCGGCGTCACGGCGGCCAGCGGGGGCCTGCCCCGGGATCTGGAGGGGGCGGATCAATGGATCGAGCTGCTGGAGCAGGAGAACATCTCCTACTGCATGTGGGCCTTCGCCAAGGCGGCCGAGGCCTGCTCCACCATCCGGTTCACCGTGCCCAAATACAACGGCTTCGTCCAGGAGGATTACACCGACACCGGCCTGTGGCTCCTGGAGACCTTGAAGAAGCACGCGACGAGATAACGGACTTCCAATACAAAACCGGCCGGGAAATGGCTCCGGCCGGTTTTGTCGTATGCCTTAGGAGGAAGGCGTGAAAAAGATCAGAATTCCAGGTTCCTGTCGGTCTCTTTGCTGAACACGTGGGCCACCTTGCCGGTGAAGGAGAAGTGGACCGTGTCGCCCATCTCGTAGTTGCCCTTCATGTCCACCGTGGGCACGATGATGATCACGTCGTGACCATCGGCGTTGACGTGCAGGTGCACGGAGGAACCCATCATCTCGGACACTTCGACGGTGGCGGCCACGCCGGTGTCGGAAACGTCCGTGTGCTCGGGGCGCACGCCCAGGGTCACGGGCTGGCTCTGGACGTCGTTGTTGAGCAGGCGCTCCTCCTTCTCGGGGGCCAGCTCCTGACGGAAGCCGCCCACCTCTACGAAGTACTTGTCGCCCTCGCGAATGAGTTCGGCGTCGAAGAAGTTCATCACCGGCATGCCGATGAACCCGGCCACGAACAGGTTGGCGGGATGGTTGAACACCTCCTGGGGGGTGCCGATCTGCTGGATGTAGCCGTCCTTCATGATGACGATCCGATCGCCCAAGGTCATGGCCTCGGTCTGGTCGTGGGTCACGTAGATGAAGGTGGTGTCGATGCGCTTGCGGAGCTTGATGATCTCGGCCCGCATCTCGTTCCTCAGCTTGGCGTCCAGGTTGGAAAGAGGCTCGTCCATGAGCATGACCTTGGGGGCCCGGACGATGGCGCGGCCGATGGCCACACGCTGCCGCTGGCCGCCGGACAGGGCCTTGGGCTTGCGGTTCAGGTACTGGGTGATATCGAGAATTTCAGCGGCCTCCCGGACCTTCTTGTCGATCTCGGCCTTGGGCACGTGCTTGAGCTTCAGGGAGAAGGCCATGTTCTCGTACACGGTCATGTGGGGGTACAGGGCGTAGTTCTGGAAGACCATGGCGATATCCCGATCCTTGGGCGGGATGTCGTTGACCACCTTGCCGTCGATCAAAAGCTCGCCGTCGGAGATCTCCTCCAGGCCCGCTACCATGCGGAGCGTGGTGGATTTGCCGCAACCGGAGGGACCGACGAGCACGATGAACTCCTTGTCGGCGATGTCCAGGTTGAACTGCTGGACGGCCACCACACCTTCATCGGTGATCTGCAGGTTGATCTTCTTCTTCGGCTGGTCGTCGGCCTTCTTCTTGGACTTCTTCTGTTCGCCGCTGATGTAGGGATAGACCTTCTTGATGTTCTTGAGTTCTACGGTTGCCATTGATATTTTGCTCTAAGCGCCCTGCCTCCGCAAGAGGCGCCCTCGCGGTGTTCAGCCGCATTACGACAGGTCTCCACGCTGCCGCAGCCCGAGCCGGGGCCATTTTCCTCCTTTTTTTCAGGGGGAGCGCCTATGGCTGTGGAGTAGTGCGCCCCGCCCTTACATTTGAAGTCGAGTTCAACCGATCCAGCGCTTGACGGCCAGGTCGATCAGGGAAACGGCATGGGCGATGGCTGCGTCGTCAACCGCCGTGTATGCCGCCAGAGGCGGCCGCACGCCGCCCAGGTCCAGCCCCTCCCGGCGCCGCAGCACCTCCTTGATGGAGGCGTACATGTTGCACTTGCCGGCGCAGAGGGCGTAGATGATGTTGTCCACGTCGTACTGAAGGGCCCGGGCTTCCTCCCGCTTGCCCGCATAGAACAGCTCAAACAGCTTCACGATCAGCTCCGGCATGGCCCCGTAGGTGCCGCCGATGCCGCCGTCCGCCCCCATCATGAGGCCGGAAATGATCTGCTCGTCGGGGCCGTTGAACACCACGAAGGGGCGGCCGTTCTTCGTGCCCTCATCCTTGAACATCTGGATATCCTGGACGGGCATGGACGAGTTCTTGACGCCGATGACGTTGGGGTTCTTCAGCATCTCCTTCAGCAGGGGGATGGTCAGCGCCACGCCGGCCAGCTGGGGGATATTGTAGATGATGAAATCCGTGTGGGGCGCGGCGGCGCTGATGTCGTTCCAGTACTTGGCGATGGCATGCTCCGGGAGCCGGAAATAGATGGGCGGGATGGATGCGATGGCGTCCACGCCCAGGCTCTCCGCGTGGCGGGCCAGCTCCTGGCTGTCCCGGGTGTTGTTGCAGGCCACGTGGGCGATGACGGTGAGCCGCCCCTGGGCCGCCTCCATCACGTTCTCCAGCAGGAGCTTGCGCTCCGGGACGCTCTCAAGGGCAGCGCCTGTTGAAACGTAGCTTTATCCATAGTGAACGCATCCTTTCCCTTGGATTTGGAATAATTGTATCATAGGCTCTTTTTTTGCGCAAGACGTCTTGAAATGAGGAAGGCTTTCCGATATGATGGAAAAAACCAGGAGGTTCGAACCATGGACCTGTACGGCATCCAGATCCCCATCACCAATATCCCCCGGCTCGATCCCGGATTCATCCCCATGGGCCTGTTCAATCGGGCATTCCTTGCCACCGCCCAAAAGCCGCTGCGCATCGCCGTGGAGCGGGCCGACGGACAGATCGCCCGGGTGGACACCCATATCCACGGCACGGCGGAATACGCCCAGGCCGACAGATATTATCTCGATCGCCTGGTCAAGACCCTGCTGTGGATGAAGGGCGGCTTCAAGGTCTACGTGTCCGGGGACCGGGCCATGTACGAGTATCTGAAGGCGACCTTCGCGGACGGCGGCAGCCGGGATTTCGACTTTCATTTCATGGCCAATGTCTATGAGCGCCCTTTCGAAGTGGTATGCGCGGAGGAGCTGCCGGAGGAGAAGGACGCGCCCCAGGCCATAGGGGGGCATCTGGAGGGATGCCGGATCGGCTTCGACGCTGGCGGGAGCGACAGGAAGGTCAGCGCCGTGGTGAACGGTGAGAGCGTCTACGACGAGGAAGTGGTCTGGTTCCCCAAGACCAACGCCGACCCCCAGTACCACTACGACGGCATCGTGGCGGCATTGAAGAGCGCCGCTGAGCACATGCCCCGGGTGGACGCCGTGGGCGTGTCCTCCGCGGGCATCTATATCAACAACCGGACCATGAACGCCTCCCTGTTCCTCCAGATCCCTAAGGACCTGTTCGACGCCAAGGTGAAGGACATCTATATCCGCGCCATCCGGGACACCTTCGGGGACATCCCCTTCGAGGTGGCCAACGACGGCGACGTGTCAGCCCTGGCGGGCATGCTGAGCCTGGGCGAAGCCAACGTGCTGGGCATCGCCATGGGCACCAGCGAGGCCGTGGGCTTCGTGGACAGGGAGGGCCGCATCACCGGCTGGCTCAACGAGCTCGCGTTCGTGCCCGTGGACGCCGCCCCCGACGCCATGGTGGACGAGTGGAGCGGCGACATCGGCTGCGGCGTCAAGTACTTCTCCCAGGACGCCGTCATCAAGCTGGCGCCCCGGGCGGGCATCCAGCTGGACGAGCAGCTTTCCCCCGCCGAGAAGCTGAAGGTGGTCCAAAAGCGCATGGAATCGGACGATTCCGCGGCAGCCCGGGTCTACGACAGCATCGGCGTGTATCTCGGGCACACCCTGGCCTACTATTATGAGCTGTACGGCATGCGCCACGTGCTGCTGCTGGGTCGGGTCATGTCCGGCAAGGGCGGCGATCGGGTGCTGGCGGAAGCGAAGCGGGTGCTGCGTGAGGAGTACCCCGCCGTGGCGGAGGCCATTTTGCCCTCCCTGCCGGACGAGCGGTTCCGCCGGGTGGGTCAGTCCGCGGCGGCGGCCAGCCTCCCCGCTTTGAGAGGATAAGGATATGAAGCTGACCAACGCCAGGGTGTTCTTGGACGGCCGGTTCGTGACCGGCGGGATCGAGTTTTCCGACGTCATCGAGGCCGTGGGGCCGGCGGTGACCGGGGGGATCGACCTTGGAGGTGCCTATGTGATCCCCGGCCTCATCGACGTCCACACCCACGGGGCCATGAACGAGGACGCCAGCGACGGAAGCCCTGAGGGCCTGGTGAAGATGGCCCGCTACTACGCCGCGGGCGGCGTCACCTCCTGGTGCCCCACCACCATGACGCTGAAGGAGCCGATCCTTACCAAATCCATGGAGGCCATAAATGGCTTCGTTCGCCCCGCCGACGGGGCGAAGGTGGCCGGGGTCCATCTGGAGGGCCCCTTCCTGAGCCTGAAGAAGTGCGGCGCCCAGAATCCGGACAACCTTCACGCCCCCGACGCCCAGCTGTTCCATCGGCTGGACGAGGCTTCGGGCCACCGGGTGCGGCTGGTCACCGTGGCCCCGGAGGAGCCCGGCGCACTGCCCTTCATCTGGGAGGTGAGCCGGACCTGTACCGTGTCCCTGGGGCACACCACGGCGGACTACGACACCGCCATGGCCGCCTACGAGGCCGGGGCCTCCCACGCCACCCACCTGTTCAACGCCATGCCGGCCCTCAACCATCGGGAGCCCGGCGTGGTGGCCGCGGCTATGGACGCCGGAGCCACCGTGGAGCTCATCACCGACGGCTTCCACATCCATCCCGCCGTGATCCGCCTGGTCCACCGGCTCTTCGGGGAGAAGCTGGTGCTGATCTCCGACTCCCTCCGCTGTGCGGGCATGCCCGACGGGGACTACGAGCTGGGGGGCCTGCCCATCACCCTGACGGAGGGCGTGGCCAGGCTCCGGGGCAGCAGTACCCTGGCAGGCAGCTCCGTCCATCTGATGGACGGCCTTCGCCGGGCCGTTTCCTTCGGCGTGCCCCTGGAGGCCGCCGTCTACGCCGCTACCGCCGCCCCGGCCAGGGCCATCCGCCGGGACCATGAGATCGGCGCCCTGGCCCCCGGCCGCACCGCGGACCTGGTGGTGCTGGATCGTGATCTCTCCCTAAAGGCCGTTTACATCGATGGCGCGCTCCTTTGCTGACCGCTGCCGATCTTCCGTCTTCAACAAAAAAACGACTTCCAGAAGGGATCTGGGAGTCATTTTTTGGTACGAGTAGGGATAACGGATCCCACGGCTGGCGACCATATTCCGCAGTTATTTCTTCTGATAGGGGAGCGCAACGACTTGCATCCACGAATAAAGCCGGCCATAAGTTGCTTGACAATACGTGGTTTGGAAGGTATCATGTTAAAAAACGGAGGGCGGTCGATGTCGCATATCAGAACAAATCCCTGTATGATCGAAAAACTGCGCCGCACGTTTTTTTCTTTTGTTTCACGCCGGTTCTGACAGGACCGGTATTATTTTTTATAGGAGGCAATATCGATGAACGTTTTTAAGGGAAGATCGCTGAATATCATTGAAGATTTTTCGATCGAAGAACGCCGCTACCTGTTCCATAAGGTCATGGAGCTGAAAAAAGCCATTTTGGAGAACGATCAATCGAAGCAGGACGAGTTCCGCATCAACGACCCCGACTTTGGGATCTATTCCGTGTTTCTGGAGAATTCCACGCGCACCAGAGAAAGCTTCAAGAACGCGGCGAAGTTCCATCACGCCAAGGTCAGCGAGCTGTTGACCAGCGGCTCCTCCATCAACAAAGGAGAATCCTATTCGGATACCTTCAATACCATTTCCGGCTATCAGAACTGCATTTTCATCGTTCGCAGCACCGTCGAAGGTCTGACAAAGCTGCTCTCCGAGGAGACCGCCGTTTACACAAAGCGCAACGGTCTCCCCTATACCCCGGCTTTTATCAATGCGGGCGACGGGAAGCACGAACACCCCACGCAGGAGCTGCTGGATGAATTCAGCTTCCTGGAGGACAACGGCATGAGCTTCGATTCCATTCATGTGGCGTTGGTTGGCGATCTGTATCACGGCAGAACGGTCCACAGCAAGGCGGACGGGCTGAAGCTGTTCGATCATGTAAAGGTGGATCTGATCGCGCCGAGCGAGCTGCAGATGCCGGAAAGCTATGTGGATAAAATGATCCAAAACGGGTTCGAAGTCCGCAGCTTCTCCTCCATCGAGGAGTATCTTGCCCAGCCGGATATCTCCGACAAGTGGTATTTCACCCGGCCGCAGCTGGAGAGGATGGGCGAGCGCATTCTGCAGAAGCAGGATCTGCTACGCCAGTCGATCACCTTCCGCAAGGAGTTCCTGGATAAGCTCCTGCCCAACACCCGCTTCTATCATCCCCTTCCTCGCCATAAGGAGCATCCCACGATCCCCGTCTGGCTGGACAGCCTGCCGCTGAACGCCTGGGAAAGGCAGTCCATCAACGGCTATTACTGCCGGATCGTCCTGATCTCCCTGATCGCCGGCGTTATCGGCGACGATTTCGTTCCCAGCAGGAAGGAGGAAGCCGCGCCCGAGGAAGACTATATCCACGAGGTGAAGGAGCGCAAGATCAAAGCCCACAGCGAGTACTCCGAAGGGATCCGCCCCATTCGCAACGGTCTGGTCATCGACCATATATGCAAGGGCGAAACGCCGAAGGAGATCCGCGAGCATATGAACCTGATCAGCCGGGTGATGCACCTGGACAACGGCAGAGGCGGCCACTGGATCAGTCGCAGCGCCGACGGGCTGTATAAGGGCCTTCTGTTCTGTCCGGACGCCCACGACTTGACGCGCAGGGACCTGAAGCGGCTCGCGACCGTAGCGCCGGGCAGCACTCTGAAC
>JAEEGF010325674.1_pt1 | contig 10113 bp, 5 predicted proteins | sample 9134171 | NCBI WGS metagenome assembly JAEEGF01 (sample SAMN16246542, study PRJNA631951) | gut metagenome | biome: gut microbiome; feature: rumen; material: AP-attached | host: Bos | place: Iran: Karaj | collected 2018-10 | reverse complement strand
TCTGGTTTTTATGCTTATATGCATCCATTTGACATGAATACGGGAACATACGAACTTTATTATGACGCACTTGTTGCCGCTGTTTCTGACTCGCTATCTTTGGTGGAAAACTGCAATTGTCGCTTAAAAGTATCAGAATTGGTGGGGAACGCACATCCTGCAGGAGTATATATGGCTGCTTTCGTCGGTCTCAACCGCAATTCCACGGTGCGCAATTGTGCATACGAGATGGACAATTATTCCCAAGCAGGTGGAATAGATGTTGGCGGTATCGTTTTGCGTAACATTAGCGAGGGCGACTATGCTGATGCTATTGTAGAGAACTGCTACTTCTATGGAAGCCTGATGGGGTCATACAGCGATGAAAACATGGGTGGTATCGTGTGTTTTAATGAAACTGTTTCCAATGGGAAGAAAGCCATTGTAAGGAATTGCTATTCGGAATTGCTGAACTATTTGACTGGTCATTATAATAAAGGTTGTATTGTGGCATATAACTCGGAGGGCAGTGTTGTTGAAAACTGCTTTGCCGATGTCAGTGGACAACAAGGATGGAATGGGTCGTTTGGCACTAATTTGGGCGAGACGATCAATTGCACGGAATTCGTTCCCTATATCTATATGGGCGATGGATTGTTATCGGAGCCAGTCGTGATTGGCGAAACGCAAACTGACAGATTGGTTGAGGCACTAAACGCATGGGTTAATGCACAAGAAGAGCCCAACCTGTATCGGGAATGGATTGAAGGCTTTTACATTCCAGTCCCTGAATTTGGAGAGGTTTGGGGATTTATTGAAAATGTAGTTTTTTCAAGAACTAACGCCTATCCTAATCCTGGAAAGGATGTGCTGAATATCCGCACGGGGTTGAAGGATGCTTGGGTGGAGGTGTATGATATGAATGGGAGGCTGGTGCATAGGCAGGATATTACGGAGAATGTCACCGCCATCAATACGACGAATTGGAGTGTTGGGGCTTATGTTTGGAAGGTGGTTTCAAACGGCAAGGAAGCGGAAAATGGAAAGTGGATAAAATTAGAATAACATAATAACTTGATTATCAATAAAAATAAACAAAGTTTTGGCGTAATCTCGCATTTTTTAGCAGATTACGCCAAAAATTATGTCAGTTTTTTGGCGCAATCTCGGATTTTTTGTAACTTTGCGCCAAAATTCAGACCAAATGGAAACATCAATCATCGGACGCGAAGAGGAAAAACGCCAACTCAACAACTACATCGCCAGCCCTCGTTCGGAGTTCGTCGCCATCTATGGCCGCCGCCGCATCGGGAAGACTTTCCTCGTCAAGGAAATGTTTGAAGGCCAGTTCACCTTCCGCATGACTGGCAAAGAAAAGGCTGATACCAAGGAACAACTTCAGAATTTCCATTATGCCCTTTCGGATTTGGGCGTGGATATCGACCTACCCTCCAATTGGACAGAGGCTTTCAGGATGCTGAGCCAGTACATTGAACGACTTGACACGAACGAGCCTAAAATCCTGTTTTTCGACGAGTTGCCCTGGCTCGACTCCACAGGCTCGCATTTCGTGGATGCCTTGGAATACTTCTGGAACAACTGGGCCTATTACCGCAACGACATCAAACTCATCGTGTGCGGGTCGGCTACCTCGTGGATGCTCAACCACATCATCAATGCGCGGGGCGGACTTCATAACCGTGTCACCCACCAAATTAATATGATGCCGTTCACGCTTCGCGAAACCGAACTTTATTTTCGGTCGCAGAACTTCCCCTACGAGCGTTCCGAAATCATGGAATGTTACATGGCCATCGGCGGCGTGGCTTATTATTTGTCGCTGTTTGAGGCCGATAAAAGCGTCAGCCAAAACATCGAAACCCTCTTTTTCCGCCGCAATGCCGAACTGAAAGGCGAGTTTGGGAAAATCTACAAATCGCTGTTCAAACGGGCTGAGCAACACATCGCCATCGTGACTGCCCTCGCGAAAAAAGGCTCTGGCATGACGCGAACCGAAATTATGGAAGAACTCAACGCGACCAACAACGGCAACCTCAGCACGCAACTTCGCGAATTGGAGGAATGTGAGTTCATCCGCAGTTTCGTTCCCTTTGGGAAAACCAAGAAAAGCACGATGTATCAACTGATTGACTCCTTCACGCTGTTTCATTTCCGCTTCCTCGACGGACGGGCAAGTTTTCCTGCCAATTACTGGCCGAAACTCCAATTGACACCTGCCTACTCCAACTGGTGCGGCTATGCTTTTGAAATCCTATGCCTGAACCATATCGAGCAGATTGTGAAGGACTTGGGCATCGACGGCATGTTGAACACGCCTTGCTCGTGGAGTTATCGCCCCGCCAAAGCCATCCTCGAATCGGAAGAAGCGGACGAAGACCTGAAAAAAGGTGCCCAAATCGATCTGCTCATCGACCGCAGCGACAAGACCATCACCCTTTGCGAGATGAAATACGCCCAAGGCGAGTATGAAATCACGAAGGATTATGATGCCCTTGTGCAGCAGCGCATGAAGGTGTTCCGAAAGGTGACGGGAACCAAAAAGACGCTTGTTCCCGTCTATGTCACACCTTTCGGCCTGACCAACAACATGTACAGTCGCCGTTTGCCCAGGCAGGTGACTGCTGATGCCTTGTTCTGACTCTTTTTAACCATGATTTTACGCAATAATTTGATGCTTTATCCGTGGATTTTTTGCCAAAATTTCCGTGTGGATTGGCTAAAATCATATGGACAAAATTTGTAATGGAAAAATTGTAATATTCTGTTTTTTAATTGTTTATAAATTTTCAACCTCAAAAAAATATGGACATTGGTTTGGGGATTGTATTTTTTGTTGGTTTTTTGTTATAGTTTTGCAGAAAAGAAAACCAATGTATTACTATTAAAAACACAATACGATGAAAAACATTAGACTTTACACTTTGCTTGCCCTGCTGATGACGGGCATTTCGGCTTCGGCCTACGATTTCTGCTCAGTCTGCCCGACAGGTCAGACCCTGGCTTATACCATCGCTTCCACCAACCCACCCGAGGTGATGATCGAAACATGCCTCGGCCCTTATTCGGGCGGCGTCACTATTCCCGAAACAGTGAACATCAATTTCACCGATTACACTGTCATCGGTATCGGCGAAAGGGCTTTCTGGGAAGGCTGCTCGAGTATGAGCTACTCAGGGCCTTTGGTCATTCCCAACACCGTGCGATACATTGGCGCTCGCGCCTTTTGGGACTGTTGGTTCACAGGACCGTTGGTCATCCCGAATTCCGTCGATTACATCGGCGAATGGGCTTTTTATGGTTGCAGGAAGTTCACGAGTCTGACACTGTCGGAGTCGCTCACCTTCATTGAGGAGCACACCTTCGACGAATGCGACAACATGCGCGGCGACCTCATCATCCCCGAGTCGGTGCTCGACATCGCCAGCTGTGGGTTCAGCCATTGCGCTTTCGATGGCACACTCCGTCTATCGCCCAACATGGTTTATGTGTATGGCGACCCGTTTTTCGAACTATTCAACATCACTGCTATCGAGATTCCCGAGGGGGTCAGCTATATTGATTGGATGGCGTTCGATTTCTTGACCAAGCCGACAGAACTGGAATTGCCGTCGACCATGATTTCCATAGAGGACTTGGCATTCCGTAATCTGCGTAATCTAAAACAGATGACAGTCAATGCGAGCACACCGCCTTTTATCTGTGACGAGACTTTTCAGTATGTGAACCATGGCATTCCTGTTTACATTCCTGTTGGGACACTCGAAGCCTACCGAGAAGCCCCTAATTGGTCCGATTTCACGAATTTCTTGGAAATGGAAGGCGTCGGCCTTTCAGAACAAGAAAACAACGTAGCGGTCTATCCCAACCCGGGCTTCAGTACGCTCAATATCCCACCCCATTCGCCCAACTCCCAAGTTGAAATCTACGACTTGTCGGGCCGATTGATGTACAGCCAAATGACTACAGGAAACACGACCTCTATCGATGCAACACTTTGGCCATCAGGTGTGTATGTATGGCGCATGGTTTCCGAAAAGAAAGAGAAAGCCATGGGAAGATGGGTAAAGAAATAATCCAAAAACAACAATAGCATGAACAAAACAAGCAAAACGATGGCAAAAGCCCTTTTCCTCCTACTGCTGGCAGTGGCGGGTGAGGCGAATGCGCAATGTGATTTGCTTTGGTCAAAGGATTATCAAGTTGGGAATGTCAACTACAATTCCAGAACCCCTGTCGTCCGCGGCATTGAGGACGTGAAAGACTACGTCGAGGTGACGGGGGTGACGCTCAACAACGGTGAAACCCAGTTGGAGATGGTCACCTATGACATATACGGAACCGTTGTTTCAACAAAATCAATTGGCACCCATTCATCTTACGAAAAGACGATTGTTGACTATCAGATGGATGGCTCTGATAACGTCTATATCCTTTGTAATGAGCGACTTGAGTTCTACAAATCGAGAGTTGTCCTCCAGAAATTTACTTCGGATGGCGACTTGGTTTGGGAAGAAACCATCCAAAATGAGGCCGACACGTCATTTATGGCCCAGCATCTGGTTTTGGCCTCCGATGGCCGTTTGGTTTTGGCCTCCTACAGGGAATACGATTATCCCGCACCTGGCGATGACTACATTGTCACTGTTACCATCCCGCAGTTGTATTGCTACGATGCTGATGGCAATCTGTTGTGGCAGAGAGACTTTGATGCCAATGATGCCAATCCTTTCCTTTATGATGTTTTCGCCATGGACGGAACGCTGCTTTTGTTTGGGGCAAACAGGCATTTGACCAAACTAGATCTCGACAACAACCTGATTTTTGAGGGCGCCGCATGCGATACAAGGGGATTCTCGAACGTCCAATCGACCCCTGACCATCATCTATTGGTCACGGCAACTATGGCTTATAAAGTTTCCAAAATCGATTCGGAAGGAAACTTGGTGTGGGCGCATGATTATGGCACCAATTTGCCCAGTAATGTGTCGGGCGACGAAATCAGGGCGATGGTGCAAGATGAGGAAGGCAACATCTATGTAACGGGCAGACACTTCGGTTCGAATTACGGAATGCCCAACCACACCAACAACGACATTCTCACGCTGAAATACAGTCCCGACGGACAGCTGCTTTGGGAAAACCGCTATGCGTTTGGCGGCAACAACGCCGACATCGGTAATGCGCTTTTCGTCAGAAACGGGCATGTCTATGTGGGTGGCCAAAGCCAAAGATTGGGAGCGGGACACGGTTATGATTACATCGTGCTCAAATTGGATGCCGCAACGGGCGAAATGACGGGCTGTTATCGCCACGACAGGGACGACCGCGACGATGCCATTTCCTCGGTCTACGTGTTCGACGACGGAAGAGTGGCCGTTACCGGACGGAGTGGTGTCCAGCCTGAATATGTGTGGACGACGCAACTCTTTGAAGATATTACAATGTATTATCCTTTGATTCCAAAAACAGGCGAGAAGCAATGGGATACAAGGCGTGATTTCATTTGGGGTGAATCCGATTATCTGATATGTTGGTTGGGCGACAACATTGAGTTGGATGGTGTGATGTTCAGGAAGATGAACTATACGCTGGAAGGCAGTGGCCATTATTCTACGGGCTTGGAGGGTGCCTTCCGAGAAGAGGACAAAAAAGTATATGTCAGATGGTGGGACTCTGGACTTCAGCATTTTAATGAAGAAAAGTTGTACTACGATTTCAACCTGCAAGTTGGTGACAGTTTCGATGTGGGTTACGATGAGCCTTGTTTTATACAAGTGGTTGCCATTGAGGAGGTGGAGATGGAGGATGGTACATTACGCAAAAAGTTTGTTTTCAATAATGGCTGGGGTGGGGACGAAAATGAAACATGGATTGAGGGCGTTGGCAGCCTGGCGGGCGTGTCCCATCGCTTTGATCCTGGTCTGACAGGTAGTTTCTTTTCTTATTTGCAATGCTATTTCGAGGATGACAACCTCGTTTGGACGGACGGTGAATGTTGGGATGGCATCGAGGAAAACGGCCCTTCGACTCCTTCGACAGGCTTAGGAACCGCAGGGACCTTGGCGGTTTATCCCAATCCTGCCAAGGAAAAGGTAACGATAGAAGGCGTTGAAGCCGCCGAGGTGCAAGTATTCAATGCTTTTGGGCAGTTGGTGAAGTGTGTGAAAGGTACGAATGAGATTCCTGTGGAAGACTTGGCGGAAGGGGTGTATATGTTGCGTGTCAACGACATGAATGGGATGAATTTTACGGCGAGAGTGGTGGTAAAGAAGTAGGAAAAAGTTGTAATCCAAAATTTTAATAGATTGAAAATCAACTGGATGAGTTGACAAAAGTTTGTAATGGCCCTTGAATATGAGAATACGATACAATAATCCTGTAAAATGACTTGTTAATTGTCATTGAAAAGTGGAACAATAGGAAAACTGTTTTATCAATAACTATTTTTATGTGGTATTTTAATCATCAATTGAAGGTTTTGTTTTTATGGATGCTGTCGCTGTTCTTGCCTGTTGGCGTAGCAATGGCACAAAGTCCCTCAAAATCACACACCATCAGCGGTTACGTTACTGACGGCAGAAGCCAGGAAACGCTAATTGGTGCTTCGGTGTATGATGCGTCGACCATGAAGGGGACGGTAACCAACAACTTCGGGTATTATACCCTGAAGTTGGGCGAGGGTCAGGTGAACATGAAGGCTTCGTTTGTGGGCTTTGAACCCTACGAGGCGGTTCTCAACTTGAAAAACGACACGGTAATCAACATCTCATTGACCCAGTCGAATCAGCTGAACGAGGTGACGGTGACGGCAAGGGCGATGGAGAGCAATGTGAAAGGCACGCAGATGAGCACCATCGAGTTGCCCGTGACGCAGCTGAAGAAAGTACCGGCGATGTTCGGCGAAACGGACGTGATTAAGGCCTTGCAGCTGCTGCCAGGTGTGCAAAGCGGCACCGAAGGCTCGGCAGGCATGTATGTGCGTGGCGGCGGTCCCGACGAGAATTTGATTCTGCTCGACGGTGTACCGCTCTACAACGTGAACCATGCGGCGGGCTTCTTTTCGGCCTTCAACTCCGATGCCATTAAGAACGTCACCTTATACAAAGGTAATTTCCCGGCTCGTTTCGGAGGCCGCCTTTCCTCTGTCGTGGATGTGCGCATGAAGGATGGCGACATGTACCAGTATCACGCCAACCTCAGCATAGGCTTGATTGCCTCGAAGGTGAACGTGGAAGGTCCCATCGTCAAAGGCAAGACTTCCTTCAACCTCTCGTTTAGGCGCACCTATTACGACCTGATTACCGCGCCTTTGGCCAACATTATGGTGAAACAGGAGACCGAGTCGGGGAAAAACTCCGCTTGGGCGGGTTACTATTTCTATGACCTCAACCTGAAGGTGAACCATAAGTTCTCCGACAAAGACCGCCTCTTCCTCAGCATCTATTCGGGCGACGACAAGGTGTATGCCCGAATGAAAGCCAAGGAGAATACGAACTATTATGGCGGTGAGAGTAGCTATGTTGAGAATCTCAACCTCGACTGGAAATGGGGCAATCGCGTTGCTGCCTTGCGCTGGAACCATGTGATCCAGCCCAACCTCTTCATGAACGTCACGGGGGCTTATACCCAGTACCGTCATTCCATGGGCGTAAACTATTCGACCGAGTCGACCCGTCCCCAATCGAGTTATACCGAAAGCATGGATTTGGGCGTGCATTCGGGCATCTACGACATCAGCGCCAAAGCCGATTTCGACTACAAGCCTTTCGAGAACCACGACGTGAAATTCGGTGCCAACCTCACACATCATACCTACAGCCCGACTACCACGGCCATCCACCTGAAGGAGACCGAAAACGAACAGACGGAATATGCCTTCGACAGCGTGACCAACGATGCCCGCATTAGGGCGTTGGAGACGGACTTGTATGTGGAGGACAACTGGGACATCAGCAATTTCTTCAAGCTGAACGCCGGACTGCATTACTCCACCTTCTCCGTGGACCACAAGACTTATCACAGCCTTCAGCCCCGTGTGAGCATGAGGGCTCTGGTGACGGAGAGTTTCTCTTTGAAAGCAGGCTACGCCTACATGAGCCAATACATCCACCTGCTCTCGAGCAACGCCATCAGCCTGCCCACCGACCTCTGGGTGCCGGTGACGGGCAGCATCGTGCCGATGAATGCCCATCAGGTGGCCGTGGGAGCCTTCTACGACTGGAAAGGCTTCGAGTTCTCGGTGGAAGGCTACTACAAGAAGATGCACAACGTGATGGAATACGAGGACGGAGCGTCGTTCTTCTCGCTCGACCAGACGGGTTGGCAGGACAAGGTGGTGATGGGCGACGGCTGGTCGTATGGCATCGAGCTGTTTGCCCAGAAACAGGTGGGCAAGTTCACTGGTTGGGTGGGCTACACTTGGGCGCACGCCAACCGCCTTTTCGACCGTCCCGGGCAGGAGCTGAACTTTGGCAAGGTGTTTCCCGCCAAGTACGACCGCAGGCACGACTTGAACATCGTGCTCATGTATGAGTTTAACGACCGTATCGACGTGGGTGCCACCTGGATCTACAGCACGGGCAACTGCGCTACACTGCCGCTGCAAGGGTATCACGGACTGAATCTGAATAACAATCCTTATATCGGTTATTATTACAGCCAGACCAGTATTAACCATGTCGAAAGTCGCAACAATTATCGCTTCAACAGCTATCAACGGCTCGACCTGGTGGCCAATTTCCACAAGCAGAAAAAGCATTGCGAGCGCATCTTCAGCATCAACATTTACAACACGTTGTGTCACAACAATCCCTTTATCGTGTTTCCTAAAGACTATCAAGTCTATAATCCTATGACAGGAGAAACCACCTATATGAAGACCTTGCGTCAGATCTGCATTTTCCCGATTATCCCAACGGTGAGTTGGCAATACAAATGGTAACACTATGAAAACAATTAAATCGATAATCCTCATTATAATAATGGCGGCACTGACCGCCTGCGAAAAGGTGATTCTTTACGAAGACATTGAGTCGGAGCCACTGTTGGTGGTGAACGGCATACAGCATGTAGGTGAGCCTGCACGGCTCAGTGTGGAGCGAAGCTCGTTCTACATCGAAAGCGAAAAGGACTTCCGTGTGAAGGACGTCCATGTCGACCTGTATGTGAATGGAGCCTTCAAGGAGGCCCTTCAGGTGCGTGATTCGATGGTTATGGAAAGCTACTGGACTTACGACGAAAACGGCTTCGAGCATGAGGAAGAAATGATTCGTTATGCTTTCAACTATTGCGAGGGTGAGTATATCCTTTGCGAGGGCGATGCGCTCCGTTTTGAGGTGAGTTCCAGCGAGTTTGATGAGGTGGCAGTGGCTGAGACCACGATACCCTATGCGCCCAATGTCGTCAGCTTCGACACTGTCCGCATTGAAATAAACGACTATGATTATTATGCAAGCGATAACACAATATATTTCGCTTTAACGATTGACGACCTGGCTGGCAATGATTATTACAATCTCTGTCCAAAGGAAGGCTTTAGTGGTTTCCAATCGAGCGACCCTGTGTTTGCCGACTTCATGAACATCGTGCATGTGGACGACTTGTTCGGAGGGAGTGAATACTATGGTTACGGTGCCTACAACATGTTCAACGACTCGTATTTCGATGGGAAGCGGTATGCTGTTGGCCTGAATATCACTGTCTACACTGAGGGCGGACAATATATGGAGCCTTTCGTGATGGAGGTGTCGAAGGTGGACTACAACCTATACCAGTTCAAGAAATCCTACGCTGCATACGATTATGCCGACGACCTTATTGGACTGTTCACCGAGCCGACCCAAGTGTATTCCAACGTGCAGAACGGCGTGGGCGTGGTTGGCTCGCAGAGCTTGCCTGTCTCTATGGTGGTGGATTTGAGGGAGGAGAAATGAAAAATCAATCGGCCATGGAATTGGCTTTAATTGGATTTTGTTATAGTATAGTTGTAAATTTCTAAAACGAACGGATATGAGACAGCCTTTATTAATCGCATTGGCGCTGGCGGTGGTTTGCGTTATGCCGTCGTGCGAGAAAGACCCGAAACCAGGTGAAGAACCTACCACTAATCAAATC
>JAEEGF012083251.1_pt1 | contig 10114 bp, 8 predicted proteins | sample 9134171 | NCBI WGS metagenome assembly JAEEGF01 (sample SAMN16246542, study PRJNA631951) | gut metagenome | biome: gut microbiome; feature: rumen; material: AP-attached | host: Bos | place: Iran: Karaj | collected 2018-10 | reverse complement strand
CTAGCGGCGCTAAGCAGATGCCGAAGATGTTTAATTTTGAGATAGTTCCAGATAACGTAACACATATTTCGTCCCCAGCTTTCATTGCAGAGGACTTCAATATTGAGGAAGTGTATAGCCCAAGCGGCATGAAGACCGAGTCGCTGAATAAGGGACTCAACATCATTCGCACCTCTACAGGCAGAGTGCTGAAAGTGATGGTGAAGTAAGAGAAACAAGCATTAATTCACAGTCATCCCTTCCCCGCATACGGGGTAGGGGATGTAGTGAGTGAAGAAGAAAAGGACGTTTAAATCAAGGAATAATAAAGATGAAAAAAGAATATACAAAACCTATTGCAGAGGTGATGACGTTCTGCAATTCAGAAAACATCCTCTTTGCCTCAAGACCCGAAAAACCTGTAAAGATTGAGGTTGATGAGAACGAAGAAGAAAACCCATCATGGGGCGATATAAAAGGGGGCGACTGGGAAGTGGATTAATCAGAAAGAAACATATCAATATAGTCTTGCAAAATATCTATATAATACTAACACAATGACAAAGAAAGTATTAACAGTAATTGCAGCCCTCGCTTTTTGCGTCGGGATGCAAGCTCAGACCCTTGAGGCTGAGACAATGACCTTAGGCGGCACATATGCCGGGAAGTGTAGCAGTCCGTTCCCGGGAGTGGCTCTCTATGGCAATGGTGACAATGCTACCGGTGTGGTTAGCCTGACCAACGGCAGCGGAGTGTATAACATAAAGGTGACGGGCGCATCAAACAACGGCACGGCTGCTGGAGTGGCTCTTTACGTCGGTGGAAAGAAAATGGCCGACATGTCGTTCAGTGGCACTGCACCTTCTGTACAGCAAGTGCGGACAAAGCTGTATCTGGACGCACCTTCTGTGGAGGTGAAGCTGAGCCTGGAGAATGATAACGGTTCTAACGATACTTACATTGACAAGATCGAGTTTGAATTTGTCAAGGCACTGGCCGTAAGGCCAACTCCGGTGCTGCCTCAGCAGAGCGTATGGCAGTCGGGACAGTATCGCAACATTCTGCAGGAGGCTGGTTACTCACAGGAGGAGATAAACAGCAAGCTTCAGGCAATAAAGCAACAGTTCTTTGAGGGCGACGCAGCAAACGGACGCCTGTACTACGAGTTGGGCGACGACGAGGCATATATCCTCGACACAGGTAATAGTGATGTACGTACAGAGGGCCTTTCATACGGCATGATGATCTGCGTACAGCTGAATATGCAGACGGAGTTTGACAAACTGTGGCGCTTCACCAAGAACCACAGTATGCACAAGTCGGGAGCAAACAAGGGCTACCTCGCATGGCAGTTGAATACTGACGGCAGTATCAAGGATGGCAATGCCGCACCTGACGGTGACGAGTATATCGCTACAGCCCTCATGTTTGCAGCAGGCCGATGGGGCAATAAATCTACCGGTATCGACTACTGGAAGGAGGCAAACTATATCCTCGACAACATGCTGAGCAAGGGACACTATATCAACTCCTCGCATGTCAACATGTTCAATGCAGACCATCAGATTGTCTTCGTGCCATACGCACAGTCGGCAGTACACACCGACCCATCATACCACATGCCTGCATTCTACGAGCTCTGGTCGAAGTGGGCAAACAACAACCGACAGTTCTGGAAGGCATGTGCAGACAAGAGTCGCGAGATGTACCCTCTCTTTGCCCACGAGACAACCGGTCTCATGCCTGACTATGCAGAGTTTAGCGGCGGCCCACGAGCTGGTGAGCATAGCGATTTCCGCTACGACGCATGGCGCTGCGCTATGCACATGGCAACAGACTATATGTGGTTCAAAGGCAGTGAGACAGAGAAACAGCAGACAAAGAAACTCCTCGATTTCTTCTACGGCGAGGGGATAAAGGACTATAAGGCTCTTTATCAGCTCAATGGCACTCCAATATATGGTGGCGACCACTCACCGGGTCTGGTAGGATGTAACGCCGTAGGTGCTATGATTTACGAAGACGATAAGGCATGGGATTTCGTCGACGACTTCTTTGAGATGACTTTCCCTACCGGTCGCTTCCGTTACTACGACGGCTGCCTATACTTCCTTAGCTACCTGCACGCATCAGGCAACTTCAAGATGTACAAACCTGCAGAGGTCCTCACCACAGCTCTTGACGAGCAGTACAAGACTGACAGCAATGGTTACCTCGTCATCGACGACTTTGAAAATGTTCCTGAGGGCAAGGAGTACTATATGCACTGCAGAGACAATTCGTCAAGTGCGGCTACTCTGGTTGCCGATCCAAAGAATGGTTCTAACCATGTCGTCAGCATAGAACCTAAGTCGTATGACGACTACTACTATCATGCATTCCGTCTGCCTCAGGGCAAGACTCTCGGCGGCAACTACAAGAGCATCGAGTTTGACATCCTCTATGATGGTACAAGCTATGATAATCAGACGCTGAAGGTTTTCCTTAACGACTACGACCAGCCTATTCACGAGGAAAGCACAGGCGCAAAAGCCGAGCAGGGCACATGGAAGCATATCTCTGTTGAAGTGCCTGCTGGCAATACCGACAACGAGTTTGTCCTTGGTCTCGGTGTAAGAGCAGGTAGCGGCATCTGCTATGTGGACAACCTCAAACTCAGACCTAACGGTGCTCCTGAACCTGAACCTGGTCCTACACCTGGCGATACATCTGACTCACGCAACGGTACTTACTTTACAGAGAATAGCGTGAAGTACTACATGATTGAGGACTTCGAAGGCAAGACTGTAGGCACTACTACTGATATGCAGAACAACGGCGGTAAAGCTACAGTAAGCGGAGAGCACAAGATGGAGGGTGAGAAGGCTCTCAAAATCAACATCGGAGATGCATACCAAGCTAATGGCTGCTACGCTATCGATGTGACACTGCCAGAAGGAACAACGCTCTCCAGCAACAAGTTCACTGCTATAAACTTCACTATCTACTATGAGGCAGGTTCTATCCAGTATAAGGGTGCTGAGTACAACTCTGGTGTAAAGGTTTGGCTGAACGACATAAACAATATGATCATCCAGCATGACACAAAGGATTGCATTGGAAAGACTGAGAATATTTCTGTTCCTCTGAATGGTAAGTTTACTGACACCAACAGCTTCAAGCTTCTCATTGGTGGCCTCTGCAGCGACAATGCCAACGATGGTATCTATTACATCGACAATATCCGCCTGGTATGCGTCAACGAACAAGGTGATGGTCCTCAACCAGAGACTTATCCAGCAGACAACATCCTGTCTGAAGGTGCATGGGGATTTGAGAATGGCCAGATGAACGGTTGGAACTCATGGGGTGAAAACTTTGAGCGCACTATCGTTGAAGGAGGATATGCAAGCAACTACTGTCTGAAGGTGGAGAATAAGGTTGCTACAGACAACAGATGGAACAAGCAGGCTGCCTACATGCTGAACAGTACACTCACCGTTGGCAGCACATACACCATGACGTTCAAGGCGAAGGCTGATGTGGAGTCACAGGCAGGCGTTACGCTAACAATGGGCGAGGACCCATACACAGCAGAGCAAGAGCAGGCCATCGACCTGACAACAGACTGGGCTGAATATACATACGAGGTGACCATAACAAACGAGGGTGTCAACCGCATCATCTTCAACCTCGGCGAAGCTGCTACTTCATACTACTTCGACAATATCTGCCTCGTCAAAAAGGCTGGCGACAATCCTGGTGGTGGACAGGAGGGGCCTGACTCTGATGCAAAGAAAATTGTGCTTGATGACTTTGAGAAGTATGGTGTAGGTGATACTCCTTACACTGTGGAAAATGCAAATGGTGGTTCTGCTTCTGTAGTATCTGCCGATGCAGACAACAAGGCGCTGAACTTCACTACAGGCAGCTATAAGAATGAAGAATATCTGGCTCTTACATTCACCCTGCCTCAGGGCAAGACATTGAGCGACTACGATGTACTGACATTTGACTATGCATTTGCAGCCAGTGGCTATGATAATAAGTATAAGGAAATCAAGGTCTGCATTGACAGCAAGAACACTGCTGTGGGCACTATCCAGAGTCAGGATGCTCCTGCTAAATGGCAGACAATGAGTATCGCTCTGGAAAATGTACAGGGTGGCAACTCCTTCACACTCTATATCGGTGGCATCAATGCCAGTGTGCTAAGCATGAATATAGATAACATCGTCATCAAGACGAGCGATGCAGATACACCTACCAATATAAATCTACAGAGCATTTCGAATCGCAATGCTCAGGAGAGGTTCAGCATAGGTGGACAAAGAGTGAACGGCTCTTATCACGGCATCGTGATTATAAATGGCAAGAAGGTAGTTGTAAAGTAAGTAATTTCTGAACTCAAGAATTGTGCTCCGAGAGAAGAGATGAGATTACAGGATGGACTACACATGAATATCTGGAAACAGACAAGGCCAGACTGCATGCCAACATGACTAAAGAAGAATACGAAAGTCTGTTGCCGTACAGAATAGCAAAGGAACTAAAGAAATAAGTCGGCAAATATCAATAACTATACAAAGCGGCATCATAGGATCAGAGATGAAACTATGATGCCGCTAGTTTTTAACCTCCAACGGTGGAAGTGGGATGGTTACAAAACATGGCGCATACCTTCCACCTGTTTCCAAGGAATCTCCGGGTGACTTGCCTTGAATTCCTTGGTCAGCATATAAGCAGCCTCGCCTACTATCTCTATATTTTTCATCGTTGCAAAATAGACTAAAATATTTGAGGAAAACTCCTCAAACTCTATCCCATCAATGATTTTGAGTACGTTGGAAGAAAACTCCACAATATCTTCCAGTCTTCCTTTATCCCTAACTAGCTCTCTCATATACCAAGATTTTATCTCGTTCCACACTCTCCTGAGCATACGGACGCAAAGAGCCATCAACTACCAAGTCAACTTCACGACCTAGCAGTTGCTGCAAATCCTCATACATTCCTCCATGAGTAAGCAAAGACAAGTCCTTCTTGCTGTAGATAATCAAGCGTGGACGCAAGTACTTTTTCCAAACCTGGGGGATTGTTCGGAAAAGTTCGCTGAAACGGATGCTTTCCTTTTCGTATTCCTCTATACGGAGCATCACGACCAATGCCCACTTCTGACTCATCCATTCCAAGACAGGAGCGGCTTGGCAATAATCATAATTGTGTTTCTTCTTCATAATCTTCAATACTTACCTTTTGGTTAGGGGCATAAAGCCAATACGATGATTTCTTTTGTCGGCATCTCCTTACCTTTGCACCATCAATTTTGATGATACCATTATAATAACGTAAAAAAGAAAGGAAATAGTAGACACTCCTTATTTTTTGTTTCTATTTTTATAGACACAATAAAAAGAATCGTACTATTTTTGTAGATTCTCTACAAAATCAGTACAAGGCAATCAAGACTATCACATGAACATCAAGCAAGATTGGGCATCAGCATCCATCTCCATCATCTATAAGATAGGCAAGTACAAGGAGAAGAGAACCAAGGACGTGGATACTTCCAGAATGGGAGTAAACTAGCGAAATTCTTGAAAAATCGTCAGTAAACAAGCGCACTTTCTTAAAAAATCTTCTATAAACTGCTCTTTTTTCTGATAAAAGCAGTATCTTTGCACCATAATTGCATTTTAACTATAAGACGACAATGAAAATAGCAATCATAGGGGCAGGTGCCATGGGAGGTGCTATTGCCGAGGGCCTCATCAAAGGAGACTATGTCAAGAACGAAGACATCACCGTCAGCGACCCAGTAGCCGAGACACGGAAACGCTTTGCTGACATGGGCGTTACTGCCACTCCCAGCAATCAACTGGCCGCTCAGGGGGCCGATGTGGTATGTGTTGTCGTCAAGCCCTGGCTTGTGGAACAGGTTCTGACCAGTTTGCGCGACGTACTGGACTATAATCAGCAACTGTTGGTTGTGGTAGCAGCTGGAGTGAAATCTCAGGACATCACCACATGGCTGACAAAGGATGGCAAGATGATTCCGTTGTTCCTGTGCATTCCCAACATTGCCATTGCCCAATTGCAGTCCATGACATTCCTGGTGCCGGCAGCAGAGGCGCAACCTCAGCAGACAGAACAGGTGAAGGCGCTGTTTGACTCCATGGGACACACGCTGTTGACCGACGAGCAACACCTGGCAGCCGGCACAACGTTGGCATCCTGCGGCATTGCCTACGCCATGCGCTATATCCGCGCAGCCTCAGAAGGAGGTGTGGAGTTAGGTTTCAAGGCCGACGATGCCAAGCAGATTGTGATGCAGACCATGCGTGGTGCCGTAGAGTTGTTGGAGGCCACGGGGTTGCACCCAGAGGCAGCCATCGACCTGGTGACGACTCCCGGTGGTGTTACCATCAAGGGATTGAACGAGATGGAGCATGCCGGTTTTACCAGTAGCGTCATCCGCGGACTGAAGGCCGGAGCGAAATAGGATTGAAGAATTGAAAGATTAAAAGGTTAAAGAATTGCAATAAATAAAATATGGACGAACAACTAAAACAGATTGGCGAACGTCTGCGCGGACTGCGTGACGTGCTCGACATCCCCGTGAGCGAGATGGCAGACACCATTGGCATCAGCTCGGAGAAATATGAAAAAATTGAGGCCGGAGAAATAGATATCACCATCTCAAACCTCATGAAGATTGCCCATAAGTATGGCGTCTCGGCCGAAGAACTGATGTTTGCCGAGTCCCCGAAAATGAAGTCATACTTCGTAGTCCGCAAGGGTCAGGGCATGTCGGTGGAGCGAACCAAGGCATACAAGTACCGCAGCCTGGTCAGTGGTTTCGTCAATCACAAGGCCGACGTATTTATCGTTACCGTGGAACCAAAGCCCGAAGCACATACCATCTACAAAAACACCCATCCCGGACAGGAGTTCAACCTCGTGCTCGAAGGAAAGATGGAGCTGTTCATCGGCGGTAAGACCATCGTGCTGGAAGAAGGCGACTCCATTTACTTCGACTCTTCCAAGCCTCACGGCATGCTGGCAGTAGGCAACAAAGCAGTTAAGTTCTTAGCATTCACCGTAGAATAAGCCATGATAGAAAGATTTTTAAAGCAGACGACATTCACGTCTGTAGAAGACTACAATAAGAACCTGAAGTTTATCATCCCAGAGAATTTCAACTTTGCCTATGACGTCATGGATGTCTGGGCAGAGGTAAAGCCTGATGGTCTTGCCATCCTGTGGACCAACGACCAAGGCGAGGAAATCCGCACCACCTATGCTACGCTAAAGGAGCAGACCGATCAGGCTGCCAGTTACCTGCAGACGTTAGGCATTGGCAAGGGCGATCCCGTGATGCTGATTCTGAAGCGCCGCTACGAGTGGTGGGTGGTGATGCTGGCGTTGCACAAGATTGGTGCCGTCGTCATCCCCGCTACCCACATGCTGACAAAGCACGACATTGTCTATCGCAACACCCGTGCCTCTGTCAAGGCAATTATCTGTGTTGATGATGCTTACGTGGTCAGTCAGATTCAGGCTGCCAAGGCCGAGAGTCCTACGGTGAAACAATACGTCACCATTACCGATCACGGGAAACCCATTCCTGAAGGATTCCACGACTGGCAGGCAGAATGGCAGCAGGCTCCGAAGTTCCAGCGTCCAGCCTTTGTCAACAACAACGACGACACCATGCTGATGTACTTCACCAGCGGCACCAGTGGCGAGCCGAAGATGGTAGCCCACGACTACCTCTACGCCATGGGCCACTTGACGACCGGTGTCTTCTGGCACAATCTGCACGAAGGGTCGCTGCACTTGACGGTGGCCGACACCGGTTGGGGAAAAGCCGTCTGGGGCAAGTTCTATGGCCAGTGGTTTGCCGGGGCAACAGTCTTCGTGTTCGACCATGAGAAGTTCAATGCAGACACCTTGCTGCGCCAAATAGAGAAATACAAGGTAACGTCATTCTGCGCGCCACCTACCATCTACCGTTTCATGATTCGTGAGGATCTGTCCAAGTACAACCTCTCGTCACTCGAATACTGCACCACAGCCGGTGAGGCACTGAACCCCGCCGTATTCGACAAGTTCAAGGAGAAAACCGGCATCCAAATGATGGAAGGCTTCGGACAGACGGAAACTACCATGACCCTGGGAACCTTCCCTTGGATGACACCAAAACCCGGTAGCATGGGCATGCCCAATGCGCAATATGACATTGACCTCGTACGTGCTGACGGCACCAGCTGCGAAGATGGTGAAAAGGGGGAGATCGTTGTCCGCGTAGGCGACAGGAAACCCATTGGTCTGTTCAAGGAGTATTACCGCGATGAGGAACTGACCCGCGAGGCTTGGCACGACGGTCTGTACCATACGGGTGACATGGCCTGGCGTGACGAGGACGGTTATTACTGGTTCGAAGGACGTATCGACGACGTCATCAAGTCCTCCGGCTACCGTATCGGTCCGTTCGAGGTAGAGAGTGCACTCATGACCCATCCCGCAGTTGTGGAATGTGCCATCACAGGCGTACCCGACGACATCCGAGGCATGGTGGTCAAGGCCACCGTCGTGCTTGGTAAGGAGTGGAAGGACAAGGCTGGTGACGACCTTGTCAAGGAACTACAGCAGCACGTCAAGCGCGAGACGGCACCCTATAAGTACCCGCGTATCGTGGAGTTTGTCGATGAGCTGCCGAAGACCATCAGCGGTAAGATACGCCGCGTAGAGATCAGACAAAAAGACAACCAGAAATGAAGAGAAGAATCGTTGTAAAAGTGGGTTCCAACGTGCTGACGCGTCAGGACGGAAAACTCGATGTGACCCGCATGTCGGCACTGGTCGATCAGATTGCCGGGCTTAGGAAGCAAGGCATAGAGGTTATCCTCGTCTCGTCGGGAGCCGTGGCTTGCGGCCGGCGCGAGCTGAAGGTGGACCACGCGCTGGACTCCGTTGAACAGCGACAGCTGTATTCCGCACTCGGACAGGTCAAGCTCGTAGGCCTGTACTATGACCTGTTCCGCGAGTTCGGCATCCATGTAGGTCAGGTGCTCACCATGAAGGAGAACTTCGAGCCCGGCGAACAGTACCGAAACCAGCAGGCATGCATGACGGTGATGTTGGAGAACGACGTACTGCCCATCGTCAACGAGAACGACACCGTGAGCGTCACCGAACTGATGTTCACCGACAACGACGAACTGTCAGGACTCATCGCCCGGATGATGCAGGCCGACACGCTCATCCTGCTCTCGAACATTGACGGTGTCTATAACGGACACCCCGACAACCCGCAGTCGGAAATCATCCGTACCGTAGCTCCAGGCACTGACCTCTCGCAATTCATCAAGGAGGAAAAAAGTGCCTTCGGACGCGGCGGTATGCACTCCAAATACACCACAGCCACGAAGGTTGCCCAAGCCGGTATTCGCGTTATCATAGCCAATGGTGAGCGCGAAAACATCCTGACCGAACTGATGGAGCATCCCGAGACAACACCTCATACAGAATTCCAACCATGCAACTAAAAGAAACCTTTGAGAAAGTGAAGCGGGCCAGCAAGAGCCTTGCTCTGCTTAGCGACCAGCAGCGCAACGACATTCTGAATGCCGTTGCCGACTCCATTGTCAACAATAAGGAGCGTATTCTCCGTGCGAATGCCCAGGACCTCGCCAAGATGGACAAGGCCAATCCGCTTTACGACCGTCTGATGCTGACGGACAAGCGACTGGACGACATAGCCGGCGATATGCGCAATGTGGCTACCCTACCCTCGCCTCTCGGACATATTACCAAGCAGAAGACACTGCCTAACGGTCTGCGCCTCTGCCGCATCAGCGTACCCTTCGGTGTCATCGGTATGATTTATGAAGCACGTCCCAACGTCACCTACGACGTCTTCTCGCTCTGTTTCAAGAGTGGCAATGCCTGCGTGCTGAAGGGTGGCAAGGATGCCGATGCCAGCAACCGTGAGGGTGTGGCCCTGATTCATGAGGTGCTGGAGCGCTTTGGTGTTTGCCCTGACGTGGTAACCTTGTTGCCAGCTACCCACGAGGCTACGGGCGAGATGCTGAATGCCGTAGGCTATGTTGACCTCTGCATTCTCTGCGGCGGTCGCAAACTTATCGATTTC
>JAEEGF010720739.1_pt1 | contig 10114 bp, 6 predicted proteins | sample 9134171 | NCBI WGS metagenome assembly JAEEGF01 (sample SAMN16246542, study PRJNA631951) | gut metagenome | biome: gut microbiome; feature: rumen; material: AP-attached | host: Bos | place: Iran: Karaj | collected 2018-10 | reverse complement strand
ATCCCCAAAGGCGACATGAAAGACCCGTTGGACTACATCTTCCTTTCCAAGGACGTATTGACTCCTTTCGTTAAAAAAGGAGGGATTTTAGACCTCTATTGGCAGAATTAGTCGGTAACAGGCTTCCTATTCTTCCAACTTTTTCACTATTTGCGGCCTCGGTTTCGAAAAAAAAGCTTACTTTCGCGGCGCGAAACAATCTTTGCGCCGATGTAAACAGAGTATTCACTTTAAAAGAAAGGGGGAAGGCCTATGATTAACAGCCTGAAAATCGGGAACTTGACCTGGCGTCATCTCAACAACCCAACGGAAGAAGACTTCGAATTCCTGAAAGACCGATTTCATTTCCACCCTTTAGACATCGAAGACTGCAAATCCGTCAACCAGCGCCCCAAGATCGACATCTACGACGACTATTACTTCCTTATCCTTCATTTCCCCAACTTCGACCGTCAGAACAAGTTTGTGAAAATCAAGGAGGTGAAGATATTCTGGGGCAAGGACTACATCATCTCCATCGAGAAGAACCCCTGGGGCGTGTCGCAGCTCTTCGACGAATACGAAGAACGCATTCAAGACGGCGAGGAGATGGACTTCCGCAGTTCCGATATCCTGCTCTATCGCATCCTCGAGAAGCTGATGACCGAGTCGGTATACCTGCTGCGCAAGGTCGGCTTGGATGTTGAGTTAATCAACCGCGAGCTGTTGCAGGAGAAGCAGGTGAAGATCATCGAGCGCATCAGCGTGACGCGCAAAAACCTCATCCTCATCAACACTATCTTCAAGCCGCAGCTGAGGCTCTTCCACCTCTTCGAGACCGGTAAGGTCAGAGGCTTCACCGACGACGTGGAGTACATGGAAGACTATTGGGGCAACATCCTCGACTACCTCCAGAAGGTGTGGGATATGACCGAGGACTACGAGGAACTGATCGAGGGCCTCTCGATGACCTTCGACTCGATGCAGACCAACAAGACCAACGAGACGATGAAGATCCTCACCCTCGTGTCGACCATCATCCTGCCTTTGACCTTCATCACCGGCCTCTACGGCATGAACGTAAAGCTGCCTTTCCAAGAGGCAGGCTGGGCTTTCTGGGGTATTTTGGGATTTATGGCGGTGGTCGCCATCGGGTTCTATATCTATTTCAGACACAAGAAGATGATGTAGGGACACATCGCATGTGTCCACAAAAAAAAACGGTTGTTTTGCAGACGCACCCAGTGCATCCATACAAAACCATCATTTTACCATCAATTTCTCGTATTTAACCACCGAGCCATTGCGCATCAGCTTGACGATGTAGCATCCTTTGGCGATATCGGCGGGGAGGCTGAGGGCGAAGTCACCGACGGCGTTACCTGTGGCTTTCATCAGGGTGCGGCCGCTCAGGTCGCAGAGGGCGATGGCATCGAAATGATGGCTATTGCCGCTCACGTGGAGGGTCTGTCCTTGTTCGACGGGGTTGGGAAAAAGGAAGACCTGCGTGCCGTTCTCCTCGATGGTATTCCACGTCGGATCCCAAATCATGCGGGCGTATTCAGGGTGGTCGACGAAGGGGTTGCGGTTGTGCTGATAGTCGCGATAGATGACATTGTTGCGGTCGATTTCCTTCTGGCTCACAGGGTCTTGCTCATTCCAGCGCAGCAGCATATTGATAGCCCACGGCTTGATCTCCGACTTGGTGGTCATGTCGCTCGATCCCCAGCCGCTGTCTTCGCTGTAGTAACGCACGCTCATGTACATGATGGCGCGGGCGAAATCACCCTTGTATTCGTCGATAGGCTCAAACACGGTGCCCGTGAAACCCGAGGTCTTGCAATTGCCCAGCTTCGACCCGTTACGCGACGTCCACGAAGCCGACCTCACCTCACCGAAGGCATTGTTGCTGCGACGATTGTTGACATAGCCGTCTGTCGGGAAGATGTGGTGCAAATCGGTACGCGGTGTGCTTTGGTCATTAAACCAACTCGAAGGCCAGGAATGCTCGCGGTTGTAACAGTCGCCCTCATTGCTGTAGCTGCCACACTGGTCGCTGCCGAGATAATAGACGTAAGGCGGCGTGCCGTTAGGCTTGTCAGAATACATATCCCAGACGATGCTGTTGCCCTTGTTATCGGTACTCCAGAAAGCATTCCACAGCTGGGCATACGAGATGGAGGTATGGCCCTTGATGATATTGTGCAGGGCAACCTTCAACTGGTTGCCAGTCAATCCGTTGGCGGAGTTATAGTAGTTCGAAGGCGCCTGCGCAGTCACCGACAGCGCAAACCACAGGCTAACAAGGATTAACAGTGTCTTTCTCATTTCATCAAATCAGTAAAGAGATACAATATCGCAATAACAACCATAAACACCGACGCGGAGAACTCGATGAAGCTCATCTTCTTGACCATGCCGGGCTTGTAGTCGATGCGGACGGTGAACCAAGCCCACAAAAACCCTGCCACGACGACGGCCACCACAAACCAATACCATGCGCCAAAGGGCATGAAGCAGAAGCCCATGAGCGACATCAGCAGGGTGTTGAAAGCCGCGAGGAGGGTGAGCAGGATCATATCCCAATCTGTCCTGACGGTGTAGAGCATCTTGCCTTTGAGGACACGCATCGAGTCGACGAAGAGCTTGACAGCGACCACGAGCATCATCGCAAACACCATATACTCGGCGATATAGGTGAAGAGATGGTCGATGAGCCTACCGACATTGTAGCCCACGACGGCCATCACGCCTTGGCTGACGCCAAACATCAGCGGGACCCATAGCCTTTTGGCTGGCTTGTCGTCGGCAGTGACCAAGCCCACCGAGCGCGTGACCACGCTGGAGGTCAGGCAGAGAATGAAGAGGACATGAAGGATGATGGCAACAGTAGTCATGGTAGCTGTATTTTATAGATACACTCGCCTTCCCGTGCATGTCATGCCGACCGACAATGGAGGGAGGGCATCTATGCACGGAAAGGCTCGGTATGACATAACAACCTTATCCCAGTCTCTTGAACTGACAGGTGAAGTGACGCATCAGCTCGGCTTCCCAAGTGATCTCGAGGCCACGCTTGATGGTGTCGCGACGGTCGTAGACGTTCTTCAGAGCGGCTGCGATCACGTCCATGTGGTTGTTGGTATAGACACGGCGCGGAATGCAGAGACGCACGAAGTCGTTGCCACCGAAACGGTTCTCACGGGTGACCGGGTCGCGGTCGGCCAACACGTAGCCGATCTCGCAGGCGCGGATGCCGGCTTCGAGATACAGTTCGCAAGTCAGCGTCTGGGCGGGGAACTCCTCCTTCGGGATGTTGGTCAACACCTTATCGGCATCGACAAAGATGGCGTGGCCACCGGCGGGGCGCTGGTAAGGGATGCCATACTCATCGAGTTTGGCGGCGAGATAATGCACCTGTTTGATGCGGGTCTCGACCATCTCAAATTCAATGTTCTCTTTCAGACCGACAGCCAGAGCGTCCATATCGCGGCCGTTCATGCCACCATAGGTCAGGAAGCCCTCGAAGGGGATGCAGAACAACTTGGCGCCTTCGTACCAGTCCTTCTTGTTGGTGGCGATGAAACCACCCATGTTGACGAGGGCGTCCTTCTTGGCGCTCATCGTCATGGCATCGGCGTAGGAGTACATCTCCTTGGCAATCTCGCGGAGGGTCCTGTTCTCGTAGCCCCTCTCGCGGGTCTTGATGAAGTAGCAGTTCTCGATGAAACGGGCGCTGTCGACGACGACAGGCACGCCATATTTATGGCAGAGCTCGCAGGTCTCGCGGATGTTCTGCATGCTGACGGGCTGACCGCCGACGGTGTTGTTGGTCACGGTGAGGACCATGAACGGCACGTTGCCCTTGTTCTCAACAAGCACCTTTTCGAGCTTCTCGAGGCTGACATTGCCCTTGAAAGGCACCTCCAGCTGGGTGTCGTAGGCCTCGGGCACGGTGACGTCGATAGCGAAGGCCTTGCGGCTCTCGATGTGGCCCTTGGTGGTGTCGAAGTGGGCATTGCCGGGGATGACCATGCCAGGCTTCACGAGGTAGGAGAACAGCACGTTCTCGGCGGCGCGGCCTTGGTGCGTCGGGATGACATATTCAAAACCGGTGAGCTCGGTGATGGTGTCCTTCATGTGATAGAACGAACGGGCGCCGCCGTAGCTCTCGTCGCCCATCATCATCGCGCTCCACTGGCGGTCGCTCATGGCGCCGGTGCCACTGTCGGTGAGCAGGTCGATATAGACATAGTCGGATTTCAGCATGAAGATGTTGTTGTGGGCCTCTTCGAGCCACTTCTCGCGTTGTTCGCGGGTGGATTTCCTAATGGGTTCAACCATCTTGATTTTCCACGCTTCTGCAAAAGGTAATTCCATGATTTTATTAAGATTAATTGATTATCACAAAAACGCTTCAAAGATAAGGAAATTTTGGGTATTGGTAACGGCTTCAACAAGTTTTTTCTATTTTTGCTCCAAATTAATGCCAAATGAAAAAACTGCTCATTACGTTAGTGGTTTGCCTTGCCACGACGATGGCCTTCGCCGACACCGTCTTTACCGAAGGCTTCGAATATGCCAACCACGACCTGGGGATCCCCATCGGTTGGACCTGCAACGACAGCTCGTGGCGCTGCGGCTATCTTGAGAAAGACCACAACCGCATCGCGCACACAGGCAACTGGTATGCCTTCAGCGACACCGACGACGCGTGGATGTACATGCCTTTCACGCTGTTCTCGCGCATGCAATACCGTTTCAGTTGCTGGGCCATCTCCGACGGCGACTGCCAGCTTGAGTTTTGGGCCGGCACGGAGGCCAGCCCCGAGAGCATGCACACCCTGCTGCTCTCGACCTTGGTCAGCGGAAGCCCTTACGAGAAATGTTCGTCGTATGTCGACACCATCCCTGCAGGATGCCAATACATTGCCATCCACGCGATCACGGGCAATGGCGCCAACTATCTCACCATCGACGACATCGAGATCGAGATGGTGGAGCAATACACCTTTGAAGCCATGGAAATCTCAGGCGACACCGCCATGTATCCCGGCACCGAGGCCTCTTTCCGTTTCCTCATCCACAACACGGGCTACGACCCGCTCGATGTCACGGTGCACCCTTCCGATGAGTACTTCACCAACTTCAGTTTCTACTATAATGGCGTCATGGCGACGACCTTTGTCCTCCAGCCCGACGAGACCATCGAGGTGACCGTCCACACCACGCTGCGCCCCGAGGTAGAACCCGGCACCGTGATCTGGCTCGACATACGGATGACCATCCCCTGCAACTGCAACACGGCCTTGGTCACCTTCTGGGTGACGCCGCTCGACGCGACCGCCGTGTCTGAGAACGGATCTTCCGTCAGCCTCTTCCCCAACCCCACTACCGACTTCATCACCGTTGAAGCAGAAGGATTGCAACAGGTCGACGTGTTTGACGCGACGGGGAGAATGATAAAGAGCGTCTCCGTTTCCGAAAACTCCCTTCAACTTGACTTGACTGGACTGAAGCAGGGTGTTTATTTCATCTCGGCCAGGACCCGTTCCACTTCTTCTTTCGTGAAGTCGATCTTGAAGATGTGATCCGGCTTCAGGTAACACACCTCGTGTTCGGCCTGGAAGCGTTTCTCACCACCGCCTGTGATGTTGAGCATCACCACATCGTCGGGCTTCACTGTCCCCTTCTCTATCGCCTGCTGCAATGAGGCCGTGGCCACCGCTGCAGCATGGTAGATGTCGATGCCTTCAGTCTCCTCAAAGAGGGCCTTGGCGGCATTGGCTTCGGCGTTGCTGACGGCGAGGATGTCGCCATCGGTGTCTTTCAAGGCGTCGTAGAGGCCTCCAGCAAGACCATAAGGCGGCTTGCGGTTGGAGAGCACGGGGGCACAAATCTCGGCAGCGTCGCGGCGGGCCTGTTCGGGGTCGTAAGGCAGCATGGCGCGCGAGTCGGCACGCCAGGCGTCGTACATCGGCACGAAGGGCTTGTTTTGCGACACCATGAGACGGGCCTTATGGCTGCCGAAGCGGCCGTCTTCGATGAAGCGCAGGTTGGCCTCCCATGCAGCGATGGCACCCGTGCCACTGCCCACGGCCTGGAAGTAGAAGTCGGGCGTGCGGCCGATGAAGGTCGTGGCCGACATCATCGTGGTGCCCATGCCGTCGCGACGGGCGATGTTCTTGGCACCGCCTTCGGCGAGGTAGCCGTCCAATCCACACACCACATTCGAGAGGTTGATGGCGTCGAAATAGTCACTGCCGCTCTCGGTAGTGATGAGCTTCACGCAGGGATTCAAGGGTTTGTCGAACCACAGCGCGTTGATGTTGTCCTGCGGCACACACAGCAGCAGTTTGATGCCGTTGTCGGAGCACACCTTGGCGAAGGCACGGGCTGTGTTGCCAGCCGAGGCCACCACCAACACCTTGTCCTTCAGTTCGTCGCCCAAGCGGGCGCACACCGAATAGGCCTCCATCTCCTTGAACGAGCAGGTCGTCATGCGGGCGTTGCGCTCGGGCCACCAGCCGTTGAAGGTGATGTAAAGGTTGTTGAGACCCAGACGTTGGGCCAGCTTCTCGCTCTTGTAGGTGATGGGCTCTGAAGGCTTGTTGAGCATCTTCTTGATGGGCAGCCAGTCGGCATAACGGTACAAGCCAAGGCAAGCGCCTTCCTTCACTTCAAGTTGTTTCTTCTCATAGACAGGACGCACCATGCTGGGCTTGTCGCATTGCTTGTCGTCCAACGTCCAGCCCTCGTCGTCGAAAAGACGACCCGTTGCAACCGTCTGCAACTGGTATTTCGTAGGAACAAATATCATAGTGGTATCTTTTTGCGGTTATTATCGCGCAAAGATACAAAAAGTAAATAAACGGATAGTAAAGGCTTTTACTATTTTTATCTCACCACCATTTTTTGGACGCGGACGCCGTCGGCGGTGACAAGACGTAGCACATACACGCCCGGTGTCATCCCGCTTGTAGGGACGCATTGAATGCGTCCGCTACGGGTAGCCACCACCCGTCCCGTCATGTCCACGATCTGCAACGATGCGCCTTGGCAGGGCTCGGTCAGACGGATCTCCCCGTCGGCATAATACGCGAATGAAGTTGAACCTTCGGTCCCTGAGCCTGTCGAAGGGCCGAACACCAGCCTAAACCTTGTGGCATAGTCGCCTTCCTTCGCCTCAAACTGGTAGGAAGATGTGGCAAGCAGGTCGACATCCGCACCCGTCTTGTTATCGATGAGGTGCAGAGAATTGAGGCCAAGACCATCGGTATCCACCTTGAGGGTCTGAGTGCCGTTGCCGTGGGCCTCATAGCAGAGGTCGAGCGTCTCAGCGCCGTCGCGCACCAGCATGATGTAAGGCTCATGTTCACTCTGGAGATAAAGGCTCGAATGTTGTCCATTCATGTCCAAGAGCGGCATGCTGACGCCCTCGTTGAGTTTGACATAGGCCTTCTCGTCGCCCACGCTCAGGCAGAGATATTGGTCCTCTTCAGGGCTCCCGCCGCGTTTGGTCTGGGGGTTGAGTGTCACCGTCTGGTTAGCGGCGTTGGCCTTGACAAGAATGCCGCGACCCACAGGCACGCTATTGCTGTTGGCATAGGTCCACGAGCCGCCATGGTTGAGGTAATAATAGCCGTCCGACACTTGGCTGCTCTTCGTGAAGGTGATGTCGTGGGCGACAGGGTTGCCGAGCAGGTTGAAGCCCTTCAGGGCGGTGTTGCCGCTGTAGCCGAGGTCAACACTCATGCTATAGGCGCCGCTGTTGAGGCTGCCACCCAGGCGCAGGGTCTGAGAGGTCCCGTTGGCATAGAGGTAGCCCGAGCCGGCAACCAGGTTGAAGTTGCCATTAGGCTTATAGTTGACCCACTCCTTGCCATCGTGGGTACCGCCTTCGTCATAGGCATAGAGGTCGTAGTTGCCTTCGGTCATGCCTACCACCGAGGCAGGATCGCAGCTGACGAAAGGCACCGCCATGGTGTACCAGCCACCTGTGCCCGAATAGGCCGTGATGCTCTTCTTCAACGTGGCTTTCACGCTGCCACCACCATGGTAGAGTTGAGCGCCTTCCTCGAGGACGACGTGCGAAACATTGCCACTTACAGCCGAGCCCGTCACGGTGAGTGTCGCGCCAGCATACACCGTGTGCTTGTCGGAGGGCAACAACTGCGTGATGCTCCCGCTCTGTGTATGATCAAACTCCTGCCCTTTTATGAAGAGGTAGACGTCTACCACTCCGGTGGCGTTAGAAGCATAGCAGCTGAAGATCGGATTGCCACCATTGGGGTTGTATTTTATATTGTTTCTAGTATTATTTCCTTGCGCCACGATGGTTGCCACGCCAGTAGTGCCATCGATCGTGATGGCCCACCGTCCGTTGTCGTCTAATGTTGTTTGCGTCTTCAGCTGGTTATTTGAGCCACTGCTTGCATAGAGATACCCGCCGGTGCCGCCATTATAGACATAGCTTGCATCATAGAAAGACCAATTATTTCCTTCTGCTCCCAAAGTCAGCTCGCAGGCGGTAGTGTTTTCGATGCTGGCGATGTAGGGCCATCCTTCCTCCAAATCGATGTCGACATCGGCCGTGCTACGATTGTTGCCGCTTTGTCCAGCCATAGCCTTGGCAGCATCCCTGACACCGCTATTCACAATCAGATAGGTGCGGCCATTGATGAGGTGGTCGGTGGAGGTGACGAGGTAATACTGCTGCTTATAGGTCTCGACGTAGGGGCCAAACACCGCGCTCACTGTGACGGCACAGCCGGGCATCACAAACTGGTTGCTGACAACCTCAACGGGTTCGTCGTTGGCATCGGTGACCACCCAATACAGGAGGTCGAAGCCCGAGTCAGGAAAAGCCATCAAGGAAACCACTTCTCCTTCTGCGGCCATATTGACACTGGCGCTGATGCTTCCGTGTTCGACGGTCTCGCAGGTGATGCTGTACATGAGCCCCCACTGGGCATAGAGCGTCAGGTCGTTGAGCAGAGTCACCGTGGCTTGGTCGGCATAATAAGTACCCGAACCATTGGCAGCAGTGTTCCAGCCGCTGAAAGCATAGCCCGAACGCGTGAAGGCATTAGCGGTCAATGCAGTGGGCTCGTTTTCATTGACACTCTGGTTGTTCATCGTGCCGCTGCCACCATTGGAGTTGAAGTAGATGGTATGGGTGGGTGCTATGATGCCTGACGTTTTCTTGTAGAGATGGATGGGCTTCATATTGCCGTATGTAGCGGATTTGAAATACCGGAATTTCTGTTGATTATTAGTGTGATTAAATCTAAGATATGCCCCGCCAGAACTAACAACATCAACATCTCCATTGTTGAAAGTCAGCGTATTGGTATATGCTTGTCCTGTACTAAAGTCCAATCCGTTGCCATCGGTTGTTCGTCCAATGTAATACCCAGATGCCGACTTGATAGTATAGGCATTGCCTGATTTGGTTATGGTAAACTTGGCCGAATTGGTCGTGTTATTCGATGCAATCGTACCATCAGCGATGGTGACATCAATACTATTTGGAGTACCATCCAAACCCGTCAAAGCGCCATTAAAAGCCTTACTGCCCACTTCATAGACAATCAAATACTCTCCCGTCCAGTCGCTCGGCTCGCTTGTTACCTTCACATAGTCGCCAGCATTACTCGAGTTTTGTCCAAACGAAGCCGACACGGTGACGGGATAGGCCGGCATAGTGAAGGTGCTGCCCGAGCCGGAATACACGATGTTGTTGATATTGCCCGTCTCGTAGACGTAATAGGAATAGAGGCTGTAGCCGTTGTCTGGCATGTTGCTCAGCGTGACGGTTGCGCCCGACAAGGAAGACGACGGTCCGCTGACGCTGCCATGGCTCAGACCCGTAGCATAAGTGATGGCATATTGTGTAGTGTTCTCCGTGAAGGTCGCGCTAACGGTCACGTCGTAAGAGGGCATGACAAAGCTGCTATTGGTCACAAATACCTTGGTGGACGGTTCGCCCGTCTTGTAGACATCCCAGCTATCGAGCATATAACCCATGTCGGGGGTAGCCGAGAGGTTCACCGTCGTACCCTCAACGGCTGTGGCAGGAGCCGAGATGCTGCCGTGCTGTATGTTTTGGGCGCAGGCGATAGTATAAGCCGAA
>JAEEGF011922830.1_pt1 | contig 10115 bp, 4 predicted proteins | sample 9134171 | NCBI WGS metagenome assembly JAEEGF01 (sample SAMN16246542, study PRJNA631951) | gut metagenome | biome: gut microbiome; feature: rumen; material: AP-attached | host: Bos | place: Iran: Karaj | collected 2018-10 | reverse complement strand
GAAAGGAACAGAAGAGTGAAAGCAAAATGCCTTGAAAGGAAAGCATCATCCATTGCCTTTCTGCTGGCGGCGGTGGCTGTGGGGCCTGTTGCCGCGCGCACCGTGACGGTCGCATCGTGTGACCGTTCGACGGGTGCGACGGTTCTTTCGATCTCCGCCGCCGAGGCGGGTGACGGCGCGAAGGCGCTCGTCGCCGCGTGGTCGCCAAGCGACATCGGGAACGCCGTCACGAACGCGCGCGAGACGGTCTACGTGGGCGCGGTGGCCGCCGCCGAGACGGAGAAGTCGTTCACGATCCCGTCGGCGTGGCGCGCGAAGGCCGGCTTCGTGCGGTTCTACCTCATGGCCGACGTGCCGCCGTACGATACTCGGCTCGAGTCGCTCCGGGTGCCGTCCGCCGGCGCGTACATCGACACGGGCTTCGTGCCGAACACGAACAGCGACATCCGCGTGAAGGCGTATCATCCGGGCGACATGGCGCCGTTCGGCGTTTCCGGGAAGTGCTATCTTTTCTGCAATTCGCCAGCTGCGTCCTGGGCGACGGCCACCTACTTTTTCGGTTTCTTCGGGGCGAGCGGCAACACGTCGGCCGCACCGCGCGGAACCGCGCCGCACGTGCACAAGATCAACGCGAAGGGGGCGTACGTCGACGGCATCTGCTACTACGCGTTCGATCCGGCAAGCCTGACCACGACGACCACGAGCACGCTGACGCTCTTCGCGCGGAAGAACGACAGCAACACAACGGTCGGCAAGCAGGGCGAATGCACGATCTACTGGGCGCAACTGCGCCAGAACGGCACGCTGGAACACGACTACGTGCCGTGCGTCAAGGATGGCGTGGCGACGCTCTACGACCGCGCGCAGGGGGCGTTCTGCACGGTCAAGGGGAACGGCGCCTTCACGGCAGGCGCGGAGATCGGACCCGACGCGCAGGACTGCGGCGGCGTGGAGTCCGCCTCAGACGCGCTGGCGCTCGGCCCCGCGCTCGCGGTCGATTCGGTCGACGTCGGCCTCGCGGAGGTGACGGTGGCGTTCACGGGCGCGCACGACGAGGGCGTTCTCTACGCGGTGGCGGACACGGCCGACCGGGGGACGTCTGTCTCCGCGTGGGCGCACGTCCAGTTCCTCGGCAAGGTGGCGGCAGACGCGACGACGGCGACGTTCGCGATCCCGGGCACGTGGATCGCCAACGGCTACCAGATGCGCTTCCTCTGGCGTTCGGCGGCGGACTTCCCGTACGACCGCGAGGTCGAATGGCTCTACTCCGCCAACCAGGCGTGGGTGAGCACGAGCGTGATCCCGACCCAATATACGAAGGTCTCTGTCTGCGGCAAGAGCGCGTGGAATATCTGCCTGTTCGGGTTGACCACCTATTTTTACTTCTTCCCCAACGCCGACTCGAAGTACTATTACGCTTTCTTCGGGATTCAGGACAACTTCACGGCGGGTGGCTACAATCCCGCCACCGCGTTCCGCACCTACACGCTGGGTCCCGAGGGGGTGGAGATCGACGGCACGCGGCTGGTCGACTTCTCGGGGCGGGCGACGACCTACACGAAAATGACCTACGCCTGCCCGATTTTCTACCGGCGCGCTTACGACGGCGGAGGTCTCTCGAAGACCGGCACGGCCTGGGTCAAGTGGGCGAAGGTATGGGAGGACGGCGAGCTCGTGCGCGACTTCGTGCCGTGCGTCTCGAACGGCGTGGCCGGCCTGTACGACCGCGTGCACCGCGAGTTCCGCACGAGCCAGACGTCAGCCACGTTCGAGCCGGGCGAGACGGTGGCCGTTGTGGCGGACGAGGAGGTCGTCGCGTGGTCGGCCGCGTTCAGTCCGGCGTCGCTGGCGGGCGCCACGTGGGACGGCGGCGGCGCGGACACCTCCTTCGCGACGGCGGCGAACTGGGAGGGGGACGTGCTGCCCGACCTCGCGAGCGGCACGACGATGCTGACATTCGCCACGGGCGGAACGGCGGCGCAGGTGCCGGCGTCCGGCGCCGCTGCGGGCGGCATCCTGTTCGATACGGCGAACAACTTCGCGCTCACGGCGGCGTCCGGCGGCACGCTCTCGATCGGAGCGGGCGGGCTCACGCTCGCGAATCGCGCCCTTCCGTCGGGATCGACCTGGCGCATGCACGACCTTGATCTTCCGGTTGTCGTGGTCGCCGACCAGACGTGGGACATGTCGACGGTGGGGAACGGAGGGGGCGGCCAGCGTCTCCGCGTGCGGGGGAACATCCAGGGCGCGGCCGGTCGCACGCTCACGATCACGGGGAAGGGATGCCTCTCGCTCTACGCCACCAACGACTTCGCGGGCAACGTGGTGCTGAACGGCGGCGTCATGAAGACGTTCTCGATGCTGCGTCCGTTCGGTTCGGCGGCGGAGGGCGGCGAGATCATCATCGACCAGTCCAAGGGCGCGCAGCTGGAGATGTGGGCGTGCGTGATCGACAAGCCGATCCGCGTCACGAGTTCGGCACTTGTCGGCGAGAACAACTTCGCCGCGTACGGAACATGCGCAATCACCGCGCCGATCTACCAGACAGGCTCCGAGCGTTTTATGGTCAAGCAGGATCAGGTCGGCGGGTATGGGAGCGCCGAGCTGACGCTGAGCGGCGGCGGCTCGTTCGCCGGCCCGGTGCTGTTCTGCCCTTCAAATACCACCTGGCGAAAGTTGGTGGTCGAGGGGGCGCCGATCATCCAGCCGACACTCGGGAACAGAGATTTGGGGTTCAAGTTCAACGGGAAGACCGAACTGCACCTGAAGAACCAGGGCAACCGGATGTATATCGAGCTTGGTGCGGCCTCTCCCGGTACGGGCAGTTCGCTGCACTGCTGGACGAACGACGTGCTCAACCATCAGTGCGACATCATCCTCGGCTACAGCAGCACGATGGACCTCCACGGCTTCGACCAGCAGGTGGGCGATTTGCAGACGGGGTCTGGGGGGCGCATCCGCAGCGATGAACCGGCGACGCTTCTCGCCTTCTACGACGACGGCAACGATGGAAAGACCTGGGGCGTCAGCGCCGGCATCGACGGTGCCGTCACCTTCAGGAAGAGCGGGCCGAAGCCGCTTTTCATCAACGGCACGAACACGACGACGGGCGCGCTGGTCGCGTTTGCCGGCCCGCTCGTGCTGGGCGAAACCGCGTGCTGGCAGGGCACGAATGTCTGCATCGGCCTGGAGACGAGCAACCGGCATCCGAGCCTGCGCCTCACGCGCAGCAACAGTTTCGCGAATCCGACCAAGACGGTCCTGACGATGACAACGACAACCGGGTCGCTCGGCTTCTTCACGGAGTGCGGTACGTCGCGCGAGCCGGAGTTGGTTCTCGATGCGGGCGTGCACGCGGTGTTCAAGGACGTGATCCTCAACGGGCGGCATCTGGCGCCCGGCACGTGGGGCGGAGCGGATTCTTCCGCCCAGCATAAGGACGACGAGCACTTTAGCGGCTCGGGCATGATCACCGTCCTCGGCAGCGGCATGATGGTCATCTTCCGGTGAGCCGCCTCCTTCACGGTCAAGCACGAGAGGCATTCAGGTCGCCACTAAATGTCGTGCTTTATACGAGATTTAGTGGCGATTGACATTGTTCCGCACTAGATCGCTGATTTGTGGTATAATTTAGTGCGCAACCAGGAGAATTGCCATGATTGTTGGAAGAGCCAAAGAGCTTGAAACGTTGAAAGAATGTCTTGCCGCAGACCGTTCTCGGCTGATTGTCGTGTATGGTCGACGTCGTGTTGGAAAGACATTCCTCGTCCGAGAGGCTTTTGACTATCATTTTACATTTACCCATACAGGTATTGAAGACGGAACGCTCTCTGAGCAGCTTTTCGGGTTCTGGACGAGTCTGAGGGAACAATGGGACGATGGATGTTGCAAGCCTGGGAATTGGATGGAGGCATTTGAACTGCTGAAGCGGGCAATCAGGCACAGTACGGACGATCGGAAGACGGTATTCATTGATGAACTCCCTTGGATGGACACGCGGAATTCGGGGTTCGTCAAAGCCGTTGAGGCTTTTTGGAACGGCTGGGCGAGCGCTCGCAAGGATGTTGTCATGATTGTGTGCGGAAGCGCGGCCTCATGGATGGTTAACAAGATCCTTCAGAATCGAGGGGGACTTTTCAACCGTGCGAACAGGACAATCTATCTTGAACCGTGGACTCTTCACGAATGCGAACGGTATCTGGCAGAGCAGAACAATCCGATGGACAGAAAGGACATCGCGGCCGCCTACATGATCTTCGGTGGTGCCCCATACTACTGGAGTCTTCTGGACAAGCGGGAAAGCCTTTCGCAGAGCGTGGACCGATTGTTCTTTGCGCCCAAGGCCGAACTTGGGCGCGAATTCGGCCGATTGTATAGATCCGTGTTCAAAGAGCCGGAAACTTATGTCTCCGTTGTGACGGCACTTGCGACCAAGCGAACAGGTCTCACTCGCGACGAACTGGTTGGCCTTGTGCCGACCTTGAGGAACGACGGCACCTTGACGCACGTTCTGGAGAATCTGGAGACTTGTGCGTTCGTACGGCGATATGCGGAAACTGGCAAGAAGAAAAAGGGTAGCGTGTACCAGTTGGTCGACAATTTCACGTTGTTCTACTTTTCCTTTGTCAAGGACTACAGCGGCCAAGATCGCCAGCACTGGCTTCACATGGTCAAAGATCAGAAGCGAATCGTCTGGGAGGGCCTGGCATTTGAACTCGTCTGTCTGCTCCATTCCGGCCAGATTAAGCAGAAGCTCGGCATCAGCGGGGTTGCGACGGAGGAGTCGAGTTGGCGATTCGTCTCGGACGACCCAAGGCTCAAAGGGGCGCAAATCGACCTTGTCATCAGGCGCGGCGATCATGTCACGAATCTATGTGAAATCAAATACTCTGCCGGTGAATATGAAATCAGCGCTGACGAAGCGGTTCGTCTTCGCGAGAAGGTTGCGGCTTTCTCGCGAGAAACCAGAACGAACGACACCTGTCATCTGACGTTCGTCACGACATACGGATTGAAGCGCACGAAAGCAAGTTGTGTTGTCCAGTCCGAAGTGACCCTCGACGACCTTTTCAAGGAACCGTAACGTTAGAAACAACCATCAAAGCATCAAACTGTCAAACAAGTTATAGGCAAGACGATGAAAGTGACACGCAAGAGATTTCTGGGCGGGATGGCCGCCCTGGGTTCGATGGGCTGGCGCGCGTTCGCCGCGCCGGCGCGGAAGCAGCGCGGCTACACCGATACTACGTGGTGGGACCCGTACGTGGAGAACATCACGGACTCCGACACCTACCTGCGGCGGAAGTTCCGCCAGGACGTGACGGACAAGACGACGGGCATCGGCACGCAGGCGATCAAGAAGCGGCTCGCGGAAATCGTCGCCGCCGGAAAGGCGTCCGGCGAGTCGTGGCGCATCACGAAGGCGAAGTGCTTCGCCGCGCAGGCGCTGGAGATGTCGATCGACGTGTCGCCGCTCGACTGGTTCCCCGCCATCTCCATCTGGAACCGACACGACCGCCCCATCTACGGCGCGCGCGGCGGCCGGCACGGTGAGATGAACGCCAAGCTGCCCGCCTGGGTGAAGAAGGAGTGGCACGAGGGAAACCGTGACGGCACTTGGAACATGTGGCAGGACTTCGACCACTCGGTGCCCGACTGGCGCGTGATCCTGAAGCTCGGATTTCCGGGGATGAAGGCGCGGCTGGAAAAGTACGCCAGTGGGAGGGACGCGCTGCCGCGCGTCCGCAACGGGCAAGATGCCCGTTGTCCCAGTGGCGGCGATCCGTTCTACGAAGGATTGAAGATCGCGATGGACGCGATGCTCGCGGGCATCGACCGCTTCATCGCACAGGGGAAGAAGAATCTCGGGCGCGAGGGCGCGCCCGAAACGTTTGCGGCACAGGCGGGCGCGGGGCGCGACCGAAACGTTTGCGGCGCGCCTCGCGCCGCGCGTGGGAACGACCGAAACGTCTGCGGCGCGCCTCGCGCCGCAGAGAACTTTCGCCTCGCAAAGGAAATCGCGTGCCTGGAGCGGTTGCGCAACGGACCGCCTCAGACCGCCTACGACATGATGATGTTCGTGTGGCTGTACTTCTTCTGGTCCGAGCACCTCGACGGGTTCCAGTGCCGCTCGCTCACGGAGCTGGACGTGTTTCTCACGCCGTACTACGACGCCGACATCGCCGCCGGCCGCACCACCGAAGCCGAATTCCGCGAACACCTCAAGCACTTCCTCTGGCAGTGGGGTTCCATCAGCAACTACTGGAACCAGCCCGTGGGGCTCGGCGGCACGAACGCGGACGGCACGAGCGCGTTCAACCACGTCTCGAAGATCATCCTCGAGGTGATGGACGAATGCAACCTTACCACGCCGAAGTTCCTCGTGAAGATCGCTCCCAACACGCCGGACTGGGCGATGGACAAGATGATGGACATGGCGCGTCGGCACCGGTCGCTGTCCTTCACTGGCGAGATGCCGCTGGCGAACGCCCTCAAGAAGTGGCAGGGGGCGAGCGACGACGACTGCCGCAAGGCGGTCATGACGGGCTGTTACGAGTTCCAGCTCCACGACGGCGCGAACCAGACCGGCGTGGGGCACGTGAATTTCTTGAAGCCCATCGAGAAGATGCTGGCGGAGGCGGCGGGAGGGTCGCAGTTTACTGCGACCGATCCAGGAGGCGGCGGACGCAATGAATTGCGTCCCTCCCGCACGGCTCATTCATGGGCATGCGACTTCCCCTCCTTCAAGGCCGAATACCTGCGGCGGCTCGCCGCCACCACCACGCGGTGCCGCGAGATCGCGTTCGAGTTCGAGAAGGTGCTGGCCGACGTCAATCCCGCGGACCTTATGACCATCGCCACGGAGCATGCGCTCAAGACGCGCAAGGATGGCTTCATGAACGGTTGTCCGCGCGGGAACAACTCGGCGATCCTCGCCGTCGGACCGGGCACGGCGGTCGACGCGCTACTCGCCGTCAAGGAGATCGTGTACGAAAAGAAGGAGATGTCCCTTGCGGAACTCGGCAAGGTGATGGCCGAGAACTGGAAGGGCCATGAGGCGCTTCGCCTCCGGATGCTCCGTTCCAAGCGCAAGTGGGGCAACAACGACCCAGAGGCGAACGCGCTCGGCGCCGAACTGATCGACTGCTACGCGGGTTGCCTGAACGGCAAGCCAAATTCGCGGGGCGGCATCTTCCTCGCCTGCGGACACTGCGCGCGCCAGTTCATCGACCTGGGGCGTAGGACGGGCGCGACGCCGGACGGACGGCACAAGGGCGATGAGATGTCGAAGAATCTCTCGCCCACGATGGGCGTGGATACTGAGGGCGCGACGGCGCTTGTGAACACGCTTGCCGCATCCAATTCCACGAAACTCCCCGCCGACTATCCGCTCGACATGATGCTGCATCCGTCTGTCTGCGCAGGCAAGAAGGGGCTGGAAGTTATGAAGGCGCTCGTCCAGCAGTTCCATGCGAACGGCGGGAGCGTGATCCAGTTCACAGTGTTCAGCGCAGAGGAACTGCGCGACGCGCAGGCGCATCCCGAGAAGTACGAGAACCTTCAGGTGCGTGTGTGCGGCTGGAACGTGCGGTGGAACGACCTCAGCAAGGCGGAGCAGGATACCTACATCTGCCGCGCCGAGAACGTGATGCGTGGATACTGATACCCTTAAGCTTGCGCGAGCGGCCAGACGGTGTCGCGCGGGCGCTTGGCGGTGGGGAACTCGCAGACTGCCCGTTCGCCGTCCATGAGTGCGGCCGTGCCGTTGGCGATGCGGATTTCCGTGCCGCCGAGGATGTTGGCGGCGAGGAGGCATTTCTCGAGGCCGTCGCCCGTGCCGTAGTTCCAGACCTCGTCGGGCTGGGCGAGTCGCGAGGGGCCGTCGTAGATGGATTCGTCGCCGAGGTCGGCGATACGGGGGAGAATTTGGGAGGGACGCGCTCCTGCGCGTCCGAGATCCGATGCGGTCGCGCAGGAGCGCGACCCTCCCAGCGTGGCTTTGGAGACTGGCGAACGCTCGAGGGCGGCCTTCACGAAAGGGGCGGATTCGGTTTCGCCGAGCTCGTGGCCTGCGTAAGGGGCGAGGGCGGCGGTGCGGTTCGTGTCGCGAAGGGCGCGGAGCCGGTCGGCGATTTCGGCGTGATCCATTTCCGGCGTGAGGTCGAGAGGGGCGTCGGGCGGCAGGAACCGCACGCGGGCGGGGTCGGGCAGGCGGGGCGTGACGCGGCGCTGGTCGGCGGCGTCCTGGGGCGGCACGAGAAAGGCGTCCAGCTTGGCGGCGAAGTCCGCGTAGGCGGAATGAGAGATGGTGGCTTCGGGGTAGAGCAGGTGGATGTAGCCGGTGGCGTGCGAGACGATGGTGACGCGTTCGTGCTCGAGGGCGCGGCGGGCCTGCTGGGAGATGACGGTGCCGTTCGACCACATGGCGCGCGTGACGAGGCGGCGGTTGTTGGTGAGGATGCCGGTGTCGACGTCGAGGAAGTTTTGCGAGTGGAGGGGCGTCGCCATGAGGTAGATGGAGTCGAGGGGAAGCCCGCAGACGACGAACGCGGCCGCCGCGTAGAGGCCGGCGAGCGAGACGCACTCGCCCGCGCCGACGGCGTGGCCGGGTTTGCGGCGGAAGGCGTCCATCGCTTCGACGGTCTCGGTCTTCCAGTAGGGGATGACGTCGGAGTTGTACTTGTCGAGGCCGAAGTGGCGGCGGATGTCGATGTCGTAGTAGTAGGCGTCGCCATGGTAGCCGAAGAGCGCGTTGGAGCTGGATATCTCCTCCGGGGAGAGGAAAGGCGCGAAGCGAGCGAGCTCCACCTCCTGGCGCGTGAGGCCCCATGTCTCGAGGTCGAGATTGAAGGTGTAGTTGTCCATGATGTGCTGGCGAAGGCGCTGGAGGCGCTTCTTCGGGCGCATCCCGCGCACGCCCTGGAACCATTCCAGCTCCCGCCACGCCCAGATGCGCGGCGAGAGGATGTTCGCGAGGACAAGCGCGAACATCAGATCGGGGAACACAAAGATCTCCATGTCCGACAGCGTGCAGGCAGAAGACCTCTCTTCGAAGGGCGTGTTCATTATCATACCTCGTGCATCATTTCTGCAGAACAATCCGCCTCGGCCTTGGCATCACGGTAGAAAATGGCTAGACCAATCGCGCCATACATCGTAACGAATGCGCCAAGAGCGAACAAAAGCACAATGCTCGCAAACGTGACCGTCAAGGACACCCCTGTGTACCCAACGGAACGGCGCGCAATGGATATTACCATCAACAGGACGAACGGGACAACTGCCAGTAGATACCAACCAATGTATGAAAGACAGAAGACGACAAATTTCTTCTTTCTTCCATACATGATTTCGCAACTCCGCTTTATGCATGCATTCGCCCCCATCTCAGGATTCTCCGCCTTGACGTACCAAGTGGCCACATAACGGATTGCAGCGATGATTCCCGGAACAATGAAAAGCAATGTCCAAAGAAACAGCTTGATTCCCTGAAGAAAAACAAGCCAGAACATCTCGAGGGGACGCCGAAATCCCCCAAACGCATCGGCGAACCAATTATCGGTATCGTTCTTGACGCACTTTAGAAGCGTCACCACAATGCCAAACGTCATAATGCCCATGAAGACATATCGAATGAACATCACGAAGAAACTGGCGGATGTCATCCGCAACACCTCAATCAAGGAGGGCGCGTGGGGTTTAACACCTTCCATCGCCGCCGCTTTCTGAGCCGCCAAGAACGAATTCCACGTCTGTATGCCACAAACATGGAACACAACGCCCAACACTATTCCTACGGAGACTAAAAGGCCCCACAACACAAGATAATTAAGGAGAATTCGCCATCCCCACTTCGATCCTGTCAAGATGTGCCACGCTTCCTGGCGCATTTCCTTGCAATTTCTCATATCACCTCTTTCTGCCGTTTCATTCGTTCGATGAAGCGACAAGATCACCGCTTCCACGAAGCGGAAAGTAGTATAGCAAAAATCAGGCCCGCTGAGGAGCGCAAAATTCTAGGTGTAGGGTCGTTTCCATCATGATGGGGCCAGACCACATCGGCATCTTACACGCTCTCGATGGCCGCAACCATACGCCCGATGCGCATCTTCGCC
>JAEEGF010290492.1_pt1 | contig 10115 bp, 4 predicted proteins | sample 9134171 | NCBI WGS metagenome assembly JAEEGF01 (sample SAMN16246542, study PRJNA631951) | gut metagenome | biome: gut microbiome; feature: rumen; material: AP-attached | host: Bos | place: Iran: Karaj | collected 2018-10 | reverse complement strand
CCGGTGGTGCCCAGCAGCTTGACGTCGCGCTTGATTTCGTCGGTGATGTGGGGGATGATCTGGACGGTCTTGCCCAGGTAGTCGCCGCGGCGCTCCTTGTCGATGACGCTCTGATAGACGCGGCCGGTGGTGACGTTGTTGGCGCGGGTGGTCTTGATGTTGGTGAAGCGCTCGTAGTGGCCCAGGTCCAGGTCGGCCTCGTGGCCATCGACGGTGACGTAGCACTCGCCGTGCTCATAGGGGTTCAACGTGCCAGGGTCGATGTTGATGTAGGGGTCGAACTTCTGGCAGGTGACACTGAAGCCGCGCGAGAGCAGCAGGCGGGCAATGCTCGAGGCGATAATGCCTTTGCCCAGCGACGAAACGACGCCGCCGGTGACGAAGATGTATCTTGTTTCCACTTCCTTTTTCATATTATAACCTGCAAAGGTAATGCTTTTTTTTGAGAAATCGAGTGGAAGAACGGTAAAACTGGAGGGGCTGGAGAAACTGACTTGCTGGAGTTGCCGGACGGGCTGGACGAGCTGGAGGGACTGGACTTGCTGGATGAGCTGGATGGACTGGACTAACTGGAGTGCCGCCGAGGCGGCTCTACTGGATGGGACGGATGGGGCGGACGATTGCCGCAATAATCCAGCCGGTCCAGTGGAGCCGCGACTGCGGCGGTCCAGATTGTCCTAGGGGGATAAAAAAACAGGCGGCCCGAAGGGGTCGCCCGTTTTTTATTGATTGATAATCAAGTGTTGATTACTTGATAACCTTAACAGCGCTGGTGGTGCCGTCGGTGTAGGTGGTAACAACGATGGTTACACCGTTGGCCTCCTGCATCTCCTGACCAGCCATGTTGAAGTAGCGTACGCCAGCAACAGCCTTGCCGTTAACGAGCTCGTTAACACCAGTCTTCGGGGTGATAACAACGGTTACAGTGTTAACCTCGCTGACAGTCTTACCAGTAGCGGTAGCGCGAACGTAGATTACGTAGGTGCCATCGTTAGCGAAGTTCAGAGGCTCACCGTCCCAAACATACCAGGTCTCACCGTCATAGCTGAACTCGATAACAGCGTCAGCCTCGTCCATGTTGGTGAAGGTAACTTCCTTCCAGTGACCGTTAACATCGATGATGCGGTTGCCATTCTCGTCAACAGCAGCTGCGGGCTTGCCGTCGGGAGCGTAGATGATGTTACCATTCTCGTCGGTCAGATATACATAGCTGGATACACCCTCGGTGATGGTGTAGTCGGGCATAGCGGTCTGAGGAACGACGGGCTTAGCGGGAATTACAACGTAGGGCTCGGTAGCCTGACCAGGAGCAACTACGTCATAACCCTCGGGCAGGTCAGCGGTAGCGGTAGCAGAGATCTGAACGAACTCATCATTCTCACCACGGGTGAAGGGAACAACAACCTCGTCGCGGCCAGTGAAGGTCTCGGTTACAGCGTTGCCATTCTCGTCATAGGTGGTAACGGTAACAACGATGTTACCCTGACCAGTAACGGTTACGGTTACGGTATTGTCGTCAACGACAACGGGCTCACCGATAACGGGATCGGGAGTGGTGTAAACCTTCTGCTCAGCGGGGATGTTGATCACGCAAGGATCAGACAGATCGCTGACTTGCTTGTTGGGAGCCAGAGCGGTAGCAGTCCAAGTGTGGTTGTAACCCTCATAGATGTCATAGGTGATGGGCATTTCGCCGGTGTACTCAACGCCGTCGCAGTACAGGGTGTAAACTGCATCCTCGTCAGAACCATAAGCCCAAACAGTGAGCTCACCATTCTCGTAGCTGTAGGTTACACTGGGCTTAGCGGTCTTGCCGAGAGCAGGAACAGTGATGTCCTTGATCTCCTTGGCAGAAGCCTGGCAGGTAGCACCTTCGTTGGTCCAAGCCTCTACGTGTACGGTGTAGTCAGCATTGCCACGGGTGTAAACCAGAGTCTCAGCCTTTGCACCGGGCATGGGATCAGCGGTGAACTCAAGAGCACCGTCGGTAGCGGGATCGGGGGTGATCACGATGTTGAAGTGAACACCGTCCTCATCGTTGTAACCCTGGATGCTGGGGCTTTCAACGGTAGCCTTCTGGTCAGCAGCGATAACGATGTGGTTCTCACCAGTAGCGCTGGGCAACATGTTGGGAGCGGTAGCGGTAGCGGTCCAGGTAGCATCGTAACCCTCATAGATGTCGTAGTTAACCTCGGCGGGCATATCAACTGCGTTGCCCTCGGGATCGTACAGAACTACGGTAGCACCCTCGGTAGCGCAGGTAGCGCTAACATAGATGGTACCATTACCACCGGTAAAGGTTACAACGGGGGTAGCAACCTGCGGCAGCTTGGGAACAACGATGTCCTTAATCTCCTTCTCAGAAGCGTTGTACTCAGTGCCCTCGTTGGTCCAAGCCTCAACGTGTACGGTTACGTCCTCAGCACCACGGTTGTAGTACAGATAAACGATACCATCGATGGTCTCGGTGCTAACGGGCTCTACGTCAACGGTGTACTGGAGTGCACCATCGGTAGCGGGATCCGGAGTGATCTGGATGTAGTAAGTACCATTCTCACCGGTTGCACCCATTACGCTGGGGCTCTCGCAATCCTTCAGAGTGGGGGTATCCTCGGGCAGTCTCTCGCCCCAAAGTACGGTTGCACCATTCTCGGGCTTAGCGCGGCCACCGTACTGATCTTCACGGGGATCCTGACCGCAACCAGGCTCGGTGCGCAGGCTAACATCCTCGGTGGGAACAGCGTTAACCTGAACGTAGAGGATAATCATCTCCTCATAAACACCGGGTAACCACTTAATAGCACCGTAGGGTACCCAAGTGCCGGTCTCATCCTGGTAGTAACCAGTGGTGGTAGCGCTGGTGATACCAACGTAGTGCATCATGTCGATGGTGGTAACAGCAGCGTCGATGGTCATCTCACGGCCACGAACATTGTTGTACTTCATACCCTTCATGTCAGCACCGGTCTCGAAGTCAACAACTTCCAGTCCCTCGGGCATGGTGATCCAGAGCTCGAAAGCACTTACCAGCTCACGGAAGTCTGCACCAACAGTCAGAGTGATCTCCTGGCCGACCATGTCTTCGGTAACGTCAACCTTGTCCATGAAGAAGTAGCTGTTTGCAAAAGCGCTACTTGCTACGAACAAGCTTGCAAGAGTAAATAAAAATTTCTTCATAATAGAAACAAATTTTAATTAATTAAGTTATTAAAAAAGAATAAACACGAATTCACACAGTAATTAGTTTTGCATTCAAGGTTCTATCATCCATTTTGATTATCAAAGAGTTTCGGAAAAACTAAACATGTTCACGGTAATAATTGAGTAGTTCATAGTCAGGTAAAGTTTTCATCAATTGGTTTGATGTGATATTGTAATGCCACAAGGGGAGACCGTAGGGCCTCCTGAGCGGTTAAACATTCGCTATCATCAAGCTTCTTCATCATAGGTACCTCTACAGTGCTAAGCATTGTTGGTCTATCTAGTTTTGCAAAGATAGTCACATTTTTTTAATTAGCAAAGAAAAAACGATTTTTTTTTAATTATTCAGTGATGGCAGGGATGGAGGGTTATTTCAAGAAACAGGCGGCCCCTGTGGTGGGAGCCGCCTGGATTGTTGATCCCCGGTGGGGAGATGGTGGGGTTTAGAACATTACCTTAGCCGTGGAGGTGTAGCCGTCGGTGTAACGCGTCACGACGATGTTGACGCCGTCATGCGGCTGGGCACTCTCCACACCCATGATGTTGTAGTAGCTGACGCTCTTGACATGACGGTCGCCAACGATGTCCTTGACAGCTGTCATACTGCCCTGGGCCGACAGGTCAAGAGGATAGATAACCAGTGCCGAGCTGGCTGCATCGTTGCTGGCAGTTGGCGGAACAGCGCCAAGTTTGGTGGCAGGCTTTGCGACCACAGCGTGGAACAGATAAGCCTTATCCTTCACGAGGTCAGTAACAACACCACCACCGCCATAATTGTATTCCCAACCGCCAACGTTGACAGCACCATGGATGCCGAAACGGTTGTAGTAGCCCTCGCCATACACGGCAAATCCGCCGTTGCCGTTCCAGACGCCCCAGATGCGTGCCACCTCTTGAACCTTGGGATTCATGAAGTAGAGCGAAATCTCTTGGTCATTGTTCTGGTTGTCAACATAGGTATTGCTGTTGATGGCGTCCTCGCCGTTCCAGTTGCTCTCGTAGAAGTTGGCCGGGATGTATGAGTTGTAACCCCATGCATAGGGATCGATGTGCATGGCCTCATTTTGCTGATAGCCGGGATACAGGGCTGCAGCGTCGGCGTCGGCGGTAGCGGTGACGGGATCAGTCAGGGTGATGGTAAAGTTATTGGCATCGCTGTAGATACCCTTGACGTCGGTCAGTTTCTTGCCCACACAAGCGGCGGCAGTGGTTTCGCCCCTCAAGCCGCTGAAGTCGAGGACAACCCAGTTGCTTTCGTCCCAGCTGCCGGTCTGCAGGTGGTACTCATTGCCGTTCTGGTCGTGCCAGATTTCCTGTTGCAAGTAATCCATCTGGTCGGTTGCAGCCATACGCTTGTCAATCGAGGCATTGCCTTGATCCTTAGCCCACAGTTTGTTGTCATAGGCCCAAGCACCGATAAGTTCGTCGCTCACGGCCACCTTCTTGTTCAGCAGGTCGGTCGAGGCCTCGATCTGTGCCAGGGTAGTAGCTTCCTTCCTGCCGTGGACATAGACTTCTACGGTCTTGCCGCTGCTGGTGATGGTAACAGTCTCATTCTCGGTAATAGTGCTCTCGCCTACATAGGTCACAGTGACAACCTGTGAAACTGCACCGTTTTCAGGAACAATAGTGGTGGGATTGAGCACGAAATTGGGGTTATCTACCGTGAGGGTAACATTCTCGGTCAGGTTAGAGCCCGTGACGGTGAAGGTCTGGGGCTCGCTCTCGTCGGCACCAGCAGGAGTCACCAGAGTGATGTGCTGCTTGTCGGCACTCAAGGAAGCATTCTGGGCAGTGCGCTGGTAGATGTAGACGGGTGCTTGGCTATTTTCAGTATAGCATGAGAAGTAATCAGTTCCGCCGGTTGCTGTTAACGAACCCTTATTGTAGCGCAGATACTTACGGGTACCCGATCCCTGGAAATGAATATCTGCTGCAGTATATTCAATAGAGATAGTAGCTAGACTGGTATTGGCACCATTACCATCTTTTGCTTTAGTCTGCAGGTTATTACCGGTACCAGAAGAGGAAGTAGTCAGATATAAATCATCTGAAGTCTTGAAATACCAGCCGTTAGAGCCACTTTCAAGAGTAAAGATCTGGGTATCATCGGTTGCAGTAACTGTCTTGGAAGGTGTTACTGTAACATCAGTACCATAGTAATTATTGCTATTGCGCTGGCCCATGGTGCGAGCAGTACCTGCAACAGTGGTGTTCACGATGATTACCTCGTTGCCTTCGGCGAGTTGGCTGTCGTCGGTCACGAGTTCAAAGTCACCAGTGAGGACGACCTCCTTGGTGATGTTGAATGTACCGGCATTGGCATCGATGGTGATGGTGTAGGTGCCGCCCTCGGGGAACCAGATGGGACGATACTTGACTGGATTCGACGGGTCGGTGTCGAGCAAGCCAGGCAGCTCGTTGTAACCATATTGCCAATCTTGTCCATTGTCCATCCTAGCGCCAATGAAGAGCCTGTTGCCATCGCCTTCCCAATAATAGGTAAGGCCCGTTGTCCTACCAAAGAGGATGTGGCTGTTGGCGGGGATATTCTCAAGTGTAGCGGTATAAGTACCGTCACCGTTATTGGTCATTGCAATAGCAGGATTGGCCGAGAAGTTCCAAGGACTAACACCATTGTCACAATAGATATACAGATTAGGCACATAGGTCACCGTGAGTGTCTTGCTGGCACCTTCGGTAGCAACGGTGTAAGTGTCGGTTGCGGTGAGGGCACGGCCATTATAGGTCACAGTAACGGTACCGTCAACCGATCTATCATTCCGATTGAAGCCCTGAAGGCCGTTCCAGTTAGCGATACTGTTTGTACTTGACGTGAGTGTCGTGTTGAAGACCCCATTATGAGCCACACTCACGTTACCATTATCATTTTGATGCAGGTAGCGGGCCGTTACCGTAAAGGAGTTGTTCGTACCGCTGTCGTCGATGGTCAGGGACGTGGGGTCAAGTGTAATCGTGGGATCACCGGTAACAACCTCCTCGGCCCAGGTGGGATAAATCTGCATGTTATTCTGATACTTGCAAACGACACCTTGAATATTATATTTTTTACCGTTCTCAAAAGTAAGATTAAACATGTTGCGCAAGATGTAGGTAATCGATCCGTCAACATTCTTAGCATTATAGTTGTCTGGTTGAGTATCACTAGAACTATAAGTTACACCTGTAATCTCAATATTGCTAAGAGAGATATACTCATTCATGTGAGTATCACCGAGAGTGACACCATCGCGATTATACGGTTCAACCGACTGAGCGCCGTTGGTTCCGTTGAGGGTTGCGTTAGTGTACTCAATCCAGTTATTATAAGTTGTCTTAGTTGCGCTCCAACCAGGGGCGAGAACCGTACCTTGATCAAGTGCACCGCCAGTATTATAGAACACGCCGGCGCCTGGAGTTGTACCCATGTCTCGCAACCATGAATATCTCCGACCATCTACTCCCTGGTTAGAATAAGTTACCACAACATTACCAACAAAGGTAAAGCTTGTGTTATTAGTCAATGCGTTAGTCTCAGCAAGGGTCTCAATACCGGTCTTGGTGAAGGTGGCAGAGGCAACAGAGCTGGTCTCGTCATTCTTGACGGCAATAGCCTTGACGGTGGTGGTGGCCGTCAAGGTGAAGGGGGCCGTGTAGGGCGTCGATGAGGAGGTGGGGTCGTTACCGTCCAGGGTGTAGTAGATACTTGCACCATCCTCGGCAGACAGAGTTACTTGTTGCGAGGTCAAGAATTCACCACCATCAGGCGTGATCGTGGGGGCGGCAACGGAAGGAGTGACGGCCTCTGCATAAGATACCGTAAAACTATTTACATAAAGAGAATTCGCAGTAGCAGAAACAGTAAGTACAAGATTACTTCCATCAAAGATAGTCTCTGTAACATCCATGATAGCATCTTTAAGCGTTCTACCATCACCAGATCCTGAGTATGCGAGAGAACAATCATTAGCAACCGAACTATTTCCTAAAAAAGCAGATACGCTACCTGCTCCTCCAGCCTTATTAGTACAGTATCTAATAGATATTCCTGTAAGTTTATTGCTTGATGTAAAACCAGTGATTGTTAGTGTAAGTGAATTGCCACTAGTTAGTTGAACACCTTGATTATTATAGCCATTATAAGTAGTAACAAAACTTGCAGAAACTCCTGATGGGGCTCCCGCCAATGTACCTTGAGACCATGATGACCAAGTGTAAGTTAATTCTGCGGCCCAGCCGACGGAGAATGTCAGCAGGGCTGTTAAGAAAAAGGTTAGAAATTTTTTCATTTTTTGAGTTGATTAAATAGTAATTATATAAAGTTTGTTTGTTTACAGCTCCGGTCGAAATAAGCTTCGCCGGACAAAAGAGGAAAGATATAACAAAAAATGGCACTCAATGTCTCGCCAGCCACTCGACACGCTATATCAAGCGGCTGATAGACAATGAATTCCATCATCGAAATCCGTTTGTTCATATCTCTGCACCACAGTAAGCCCGCAAAGGGTATCCTTAAATCAGATGGCAAAGTTATATAGTTTTTAGAAATCCCACAAAACATAAATGAATATTTCTTTCCCAACTACCGAAAATATTCATCATCCACCGGACGGTACTGGACCGCCACTGAGGCGGCTGCAATGGACGAACTGGACGGGATGGACCGCCACTAACGTGGCTATACTGGACTGACTGGACTGACTGGACTAGCTGGACCGCCGCTGAGGCGGCTATACTGGACTAACTAGACGAGCCTTGCTGGTGAATGGCGTCCAGCACTATCCAGGAGGTCCAGTTTATCCAGGAGGTCCATCGGGGATTATTGATCCTTGAGATGGGCGATTTGCTGTTCGAGGGCGGCGATTTGTTGCTTGAGGGCGGCGATTTCTTGTTGCTGACGGGTGATGGTTTGTTTTTGGGTTTCGCGCTGGCCCAGACGGGCGGCGGTCATGCGCTCTCGTATGCCTCCCTCGGTGGCGAATTCTTTGTCGAGACGATCGATGAACTTCTCTAATGCAGCATCTACCTGATGACAGAGGCAGATGGCCATATTGGCCAGCTCCTCGACGTCCATTTTGGGAATGAATTGCTGATAATCTTCAAGTTTGTAGTGCGATCGGCAAAAATCAAGCATGGGCTGATATCGTGGATGCCCCTCTTGCCACAAGGGGACGTGAAAACACTTGATATAGTCGAGATAGTCTTCAAGCAATTCGCCGCAACTCCCGCGCGCGACGCCCATCAGCTTGATCTCGCTCTCCATCGATGTCTTGCCGTCGATGCTGGCCTCGACAATGTTTTGCTTGCCGCTGCGCGCCGCCTGCACCATCTGGTCGACTGTGCGGTCACCCCACTTCTTGAAATATCGCTTGCAGAAGACTTGAGTGAGCTGGTACAAGACATCGGTGCGATGATAAAAACGCAACTTCTTGTAGTTGGTTCCTCGACGCAAAGCACTAGACGTGCTTTCATCTTCCTGGGGATTGCCGTGGCCACTAGTATTGCTCATCGTTGATCTATCTATTGGTTTTCTCTCGCAAAAATAAAGACTTTAACGAACCTGGGCAAAGGAAACTGGGAAAAACTGGGGAAATGGATGGGAAACTGGACGAGCTGGACAGGATGGACCGCCGCAGAAGCGGCTGTACTGGACGTGCTGGACTAACTGGACCGCCGCTGAGGCGACTTCTAACACGAATGGCCAGTAATGGCCACGAATGAGCACGAATAGACATCAATAGATATGGATGGGGAGGGATGGGGATAAAAAAAAGCGACCTCGCGGGGAGGTCGCCTTTTTAATTAGCCCTTAAGGGGATGAATTACTTGATCACCTTAACAGCGTTGGTGGTACCGTCGGTGTAGGTGGTAACGACGATGGTCATGCCGTTAGCCTCCTGCATCTCCTGACCAGCCATATTGAAGTAGCGTACGCCAGCAACGGTCTTGCCGTTAGCGAGCTCGTCAACGCTGGTGGGATTAGCAACAGCTGCGTATACATAGTACTCCTCACCGTAGATGGCCAGACCCAGGGTGTAAGCATAACCTACGGGTACAGTGTAGAAGCCATCAGCCTCGGGATCGAGGAGGTTCTCGAGAGCATAACCCATAACGGTAGCAACATTGCCCTCAGCACCGTAGCGCTGACCGTTTACGAGGAAGTAGAAGTTTACGGGATGTGCTTCCTTGTTCTCAGCGTCGCTCAGGTTGGGATCCCACTCGAAGGGGAAGTAGGGGTTGTAGTCGAGAGTCAGAGTGGTGGTGTAGTTACCATCGCTACCCTCGTTCAGGTCGAAGAAGTGCTCAACGCCGTCAGCGTCAACAACTACGAGAACGTAGGTGTTAACCTGGGGACCAGGAGTGTACTCAACAACGAAGGTCTCCTCCATGGGCTCATAGCCGGGAGCAGTTACGTTAACAACGATTACGTTCTCACCTTCCTCGAGCTGGATGTCACCCTCAACGGGAACACCGTTAACGGTTACGGTTACGGTTACGTCCTCGTCACCAGTGTAGGTAACGGTTACGATACCGTTAGCATCGGGCTCGCTAACAACGATGTCACCAGTCAGCTCCTGGGGCTCGGGAGGAGTTACCTCCTTGCCAGGAACGAAGATGGTAGCCAGTGCATACTCACTGATCTCCTTACCCTCTTCCTGAGCGGTAGCGCTGATGCCATACTCTTCACCTTCGGGATCGTCACCGTAAGGAATTACCCATTCAGCGGTGCCTTCGCCCTCAGCCTGGAGCATGTCGTCCCAGTACAGGCAGATGTGACCAGCACCGGTAGCGGTAACGGTTACAGTCTGAGCCTCGGGATCGTCAACGTAGGTGATGACGGGCTTCTCAGTTACCTCGGGCTCGGGAGGAGTTACCTCCTTTCCAGGAACGAAGATGGTAGCCAGAGCATACTC
>JAEEGF012426826.1_pt1 | contig 10116 bp, 6 predicted proteins | sample 9134171 | NCBI WGS metagenome assembly JAEEGF01 (sample SAMN16246542, study PRJNA631951) | gut metagenome | biome: gut microbiome; feature: rumen; material: AP-attached | host: Bos | place: Iran: Karaj | collected 2018-10 | reverse complement strand
CTGTACTACCTTCTTTATGGTTGTTAGTACTCTAATTTAACGAAGAACTATTTTGATTGACATAGATATTCGCTTCTGTCACATTGGATGTCATTGCTCGAGTTGCCGCCTTTAAGGTGTAGCTGCCAGCAGGCAGCGACTCCACAATCTGGTTCTTATTCAAAGTGCTGTTCCATCCACAGTCGAAATATCTATCATCGGGAGCATTTGTATATTGTTGGCCGTTTGCAGTGCCCGTTGCAGACCAGCCTGTTCCCGTTACAGCTGCATCGGCAATCTTGAACGTATAGTCAAAGACCTTACCCGGTGTTGGCTGTGCACCACTGGTGACATAAGTTTCACGTAAACTTTCCAGCGTGTTATAATCACTTGTCAAATCGGCTGCAGTTGTGCGCGTCTCGATGTTAGAGTTAGCTATGGTGATAGCAGATTCGATGCCGGCCTTCGTTCCCGTAGAGTTGTTCTTCTCATTGGTCGCAAGAGTAATGAGAGCAGACAGCTTGTTGTAAGCGGCTTTGATGTCATCGTAGCTATCTATGAGGGCTTGCAGCGTAGCCTTAGCTGTATTATACCCTTCAACGGTGGTAGGCTCTGCTTCTGCCAAAGCGTCAGTAATGGCATACTCTGCGTCATCAGGAAGTGCTGTCGCGTCAAGAGCTGCAAGGGCATCATGGACAGTTTGCCACTGAATCTGAGCCAGTTTCAAAGGATCGAAGTAGGTCAGTTTGACATTGTCAACAAAAAGGAAAGCAGAACTTCCACCACTTACATTATTGATTTTCTTGTAGCCCATTGAAATGGTTACATCTTTCTGTTCAGTTAGCGTGAAGTCCACTTCATTAGCAGTCCATGTATTGGTCGCAGCAGGCCACTTGTAGTTGGTTGTCTCACCATACGATACACCGCAAAGGGAATTCGCATTAGCAACAGACGTTGTTACGTATGAATCAAAAGTCAAACGATAAGAACCAGCAGGCAGTGGAATGGTTTGCTTAACTCCAAGCACTGCATTCTGACACCAGTTGGCCTCCACAAAGAGGAGATTGCTATTATCTGTTGTAACAGAAGAGCCGTTGGTCGGTGAGGCAACTGTCTGACCAGCTACGGCATTATTACTCTGAACGTATAAAGTTTTGTCATACGGCATTGTAAAGGTTCGCGCATAGTCTGATGTCTCAGAAGTCATCAATTCCCAACCATTTACCTGATATACGTTAGTAGAGTTATACAGAAGCGTAGAACCTGCTGTAGGTGTTGCGTTGGATTTGGGGTCACTATTGTTTCCCAGAGATGTGCCGTCAAAGGTGGGTGATGTCTCAAAACCGTTGTTCACAATGAAACTGGTAATGTCATCGCCGGCAGCATCTAAACCTGTGTAAGCACCAAGCTTTGTGCTGATGGCAGTGCGCAATGTTGAAACAGCACCTTCAATAGCGGTCTTTGATGCAGAAGCATCATTAAGTGTCGTCTGTGCAGTTGTAATATCATCACCAAGAGTGCTGATACGTGCATTGATGGCTTGTGCCTGAGCGATGACTGTACGCAGTTCTGCCTTGAAATCGGTGTAAACCAGTTTAAAATTATCTACACCTACAATCTGCTCACCTTTATTATTACTATTTTCAGTCGCATGGGTCAGTTTGACACCCATCTCTATTTCTGTGGATTCATTTAACGTAAAGTTAACTGTTAACGTTTTCCATCCTGCGCCATCGCCTTTCGTGTTAGAGTTTGACGCGGTTACACTATTGGATCCAGCAAAAATCTCAGCTTTATTATTAGAAACATCCTGATTGTAGTTCAGCACGAACGCTGTAAGCTTATAGTTACCTGCTGGTAAAGTCTTTGTTTGAGATAGCTTCAAGCCAGTGTTATTTCCCCAACGAAGACGTGTCCAATATGTTTGTTCTCCACGTGTAGTGGCATCGTTTACGGTAAATGCTGAAAAGTTGTTACTTGCCAAGTCTGAAGACTTCAGGATAGTCATATCATTTTTATCACTTCCTGTTCTGGTAACCGTCCACCCGTTAGGCTGATAAATAGCTCGATCTGAACTAGGGTTTACAAATACTGAATACGTCCCTTCGAAGTCGGCATTCGTGATGTACGTACTCGTCACATCCGTCTGTGCCCATAAACTACCCCCACCAATCACGAGAGTGGCGAGAGTCAAGAATTGTTTTAATTTCATTTGTTTGTTAGTTAATTGTTTAGTTATATGTAAAAAAATATAGTCTATTACGCACAAATCGATGGCAAAGGTACTAAGAAGAATTAACATGAGGGCGAAAGACGCGTTAAATGACGTTAACGGGATGAAAAAGAGATACAAAAACCGAAAAAAACGTCGTGGAGGATTGAGGATTGATGAGTGAGGAATAGTTCATTATACATTATACATTACGCATCGGCTTGACTTGCTCCCAGATAAAAGGACAGGTGCAGCACCGTTTTCGTCTTCGCTACAGTTACAGTTAGAATACAACAACAGCTGCAACATCACCGTTGCAGCTGCTGTAACATTAGATATAATGTGTAATCTTGTCAGACATCATACATCTGACCTCTTACATCTTCCATCGAGCGCGTTTAGCGCGACCAGTCGTCGTCCCAGACGTTGTAGCTTTCATTGTCTTTCACGTTGCCAGCTGTGACATTTGCACCGCTACTGCTGCCACCAACACCGATACCATCTGCGCCTTGTGTTCCTGTGATACTTTGAGCGATCATGTTCTCAACGGCGAGCTTCGTGATGTTGAGTTCGGGAATGATATATGTCTTTTTCATATTCTGAAATTTAGAGATTTAGATGATTAGATAATAAGAAAAAAGAAAGGGCTTCATCAGGGCAGACTTCCACCCTTTCTTATTTTCTACATTTCTTAATTTATTACTTCACGAGCACCTTCTTGCCGTTGATGATGTTCACGCCACGCTGAACCTTGCTCATGCGCTGACCAGCGAGGTTGAAGATAGGACCGTTGATGGTCTTCACTTCGCCATTCTCAATCTCGGCGATAGCTGTCTCGTTATCATCGAAGTTGAGACGGATGACATCAGCCTTGACGTTACCGCTTGCCGTGGGAATGCTGAAGTAAGCACGGAAGGGAGCGAGACTGACATCGCCGTCAACCTTGTAGAGGTTGTCCTCATCACCAACACGAGCTACGACATAGCTGCCCTGAGGAACGGCACTGATAGCGGTATAGGTTCCTATCATGTTGACACCTTCGCCAGAAGACATGTTGCCTGTCGCTGTTCCTGCACCACCTGCGCCAGAACCGCCGCGTACTCCGGTAATGGACGTCATAGCCTCACTACTCTTAACTAACATTGGCTTATCATTGGAATCCCAAGTAGAATTGGTAGCCGTACTGAAAGTCAGTACACCCGCATCGGACAGTTCAGAGGGATACATCCTTGTCAGACGACTATCTTTTGGCCAAAAAGGAACAACGAGTGTACACCAAGTATTAGCAGGAATGTTACGATAGAGCGTTGCATTGTTGAAATATATACCTTTATTATTGGACGGAGTTTCATACGCTGTACCATCATACAAAACAACATTATCTGCTTGAAATGCGCCACCATAACCAGATTTCTTATATAGGTAGTTATTTAAACTTGATCCAGCTGCCGTAGTGACGTTATAACCAGTTGACGAATACATCATAGCATTGGGATTGCTAACAGCAATATCACAGGTTATGACGCTGCCATCAGCATAGCTGCTGAGATCGGTATTGGCACTGATAGTCGGTAAGGTTTTCGTGTAGCTTGTCCCATCCAGCTCTGTGCAGTAGAGATGCACGTCGTCGATGGCCATCCAGCTATTACCTGTTGTGGTGATATTGATGACGAGGTCGCCATCAGCAGCAAGGGTACCCGTTGCTGTAATCCAGTGCCAGTTGTGACCAGTATCAACAGTTGTGAAGCCACCGAGGCTGCTGTACGGCATCTCAACGCCATTGGTGTTGATTTCCATTGTGCCCGCAGCAGGAGCAGCATCTCCTGTGCCCGTCAGTTCTGCGCCGTATTCGCCACCAGCAACCTGTGCCTTCAGCTTACCACCAGCGTATGTACGAGCAGCAGCGACAACCTTGTACGTACCAGCAGGCATGTTAGCCACTGTCGTAGTCATCGTGCCGTCAGCATTTCTCTCAATGAAAGGATTGATGCCCTCACCACGCCAGCTGCGACCAAGATTATCCGGACGGCCCGTATAACCTGTCCAACCATCAGCATTGGTGTCAAACGTACCGTTGATGAGCGAGGTGATGTCACCGTTGTTGGAGGTAATAGCCGTTACATGGGCAGTACGGGCTATGCTTGCGGCTGCTGCAGCATTAACAGAAGTTACATCGGCAACAGCTGCTTCCAGCTCACTCTCGCTATTGCTTTTTGTATAGCTTGCATAAGCTGAAAGCACACGGCTGATTTCAGATGCTTCTGTCGTTCCCATAGCTTCAGAAGAATACTCTGAGCTTGTGGCAAGCAAAGCGGCTAAGTCGCGATAGAGTTTACCTGTCGTCGAGCCGTAGAAGATAATGTCAAAGCCTTGGAAATTTACCCACTGACTGTTTTGGTCAATAATCAAGCGGATATTCATCTTTCCTTTTGTTACCTTGAAGTTGTCAACTTCAGCGACTGCATTTGTGTGGGCAAGTGCATCGGCAGAAGAACGGCGGCCATTAGGTATCCAAACACCGCCATTTTGCACCCAGTCGCTGTAATATCCATTTTTCTTGTCTGTACCGGTAATAGCGCCACCACTATTATTATCTACATTGGGGCCAAATGAGAGCGAGGTGAACAAAGGTACATTTGCAGACGCCGTTGTTCCGCCACCATCCAGTTCGCCATCGGTCACAACAATACGGGGGGCGGTGCCACCTCCATCATTTCTGAAGAGAGAATGGAATACAATCTTATATGTACCATTAGGAACATCATGCGTCTGGTTAAAGTCGTAATGGACATTATAAGTCTCATATTCTCCGCCATCGCTATTAGAAGGAGAAGTAGAAGTCCATGTGGTGATAGCTTGGTTGCCCCACATATCGGCATCATCGAACAGTGAGTTGCCATTGATGGAGGAAGCAATGTCCTCTGCTGCGGCATTGATCAGCGTGCGTGTAGCTGAACGCAGATCAGATACCGTTGCGGAGCTGTTGACATAAACGTTATTGGCTGTTTCCAAGGCTGATGTATATGACGATACTACGCCTGCTGCAACAAGTGCCTGATAGACTGCATACATCTGCTTACGTTCCTTGTACTTGGCGTAACTGCCATCCGTAATGCTTGTCACAGGAATGAGTGCCCAGTCATAGAACCCTTGGCCGCCAGTTGTTGTGAGGTGACCTCCATAAGCCCAGGATACATCCAACTTATTGCCACCCATGGTCAGCGTGTAAGCACCCGAAACACTTTCTGATGCTGCGTAAGTCCAGTCATAATTACTGCCGAAATCAACCCAGACATCACAATTGCCTTGATTGGTACCGATGTATTTATCTGCAGTTACATCATTCAGGTGGAATCTGGCTGTTCCTGCAGAAGGGTTGGTAGCAGTCATCGCATGAATAGGAGATTCTGCTTGATCACCAGAGCTTAAACGTCTTGCAATAGCATTTGTATTCCAAGACATTCCATAGGTAACGAAGGCATCAGAGCCTACATTGTAAAGATAATAGTTTGTGTTACCATCTAAAGATGACAAATCAGCACCGGGTACAGCAGGAGCCGTCCATGTTCCCTGCGCCCACAAATTCCCCCCCCCAATCACGAGACTGAAGAGAGCGAAAAGTAATTTTCTTTTCATTTGTTTGTTTGTTAGTTAATTATTGAGTGAATTAAAGTTGTGAATTATAGAGATGGGGTTATTTAAATTCATTAAGGAACTCCTCAGGAGAGAGAATGGGAATATGGCCTTGTGGGAAATGCCTTTTCTTATCTCTTGTGACAATGACATTACATTGTGCTGCCACTGCAGCCTCGAACTGCAGTCGATCTTCGAAATCAGGCACATCACCTTCCAAGGCGCTTGACACTTGTTTATCGTCCATCGTAGCGACTGCAACAAATTGTTTCAACAATTTCATCCCTTGAAATGCCTTTTGATAGCCAACATTCTTTCTTGCAACATATATGCAATTGACAAAGGTCAAAGGCGATGCAACCATCTGGATTTGGCCCTTGATGCCTAAATCAAATACATTTGCGGAGGCGAGCACGAATGTCTGACGCTCTTCAATGATATCTAGCAGAATATTGGTATCGAGAAACACTCGCATCATAAAGCATATTTTTCAGTTAGATATTCATCTCTTGCGCTGCCGCCATTGATATCGTCGTCAATCAGCTCTACGGGCTTTGCAAATCCTATGATTTCTCTAAGTTCAGGAGATAACTGGTCTATGGCTTTCATATTGTATTCTATTCCTGTTAAAACCTTAGTTTCATTTTCCTCTGCTTCTATAGCTTCATACAAATGGTCAGCCAGCCACTTCTTGTTACTGGTGGTCAGTGTCAGGCTCTGAATATAGGACCATAAGCTATTTAACGAAAGCGCATTCATATCTTGTCTTCAAAAGAAGAGCGTATCTCTTCGTCTTGATTGTTAGTTAATTATTGGATGAATTAGAGTTGTTAGTTAATTTATTGCTTGCGCGCGTACATTATTATATGTATATGCCGCTAAATCGCGGCAAAGGTACGGATAAAGTGTAGCATTGCCACTCTTTATTCAGTTAAAAATCATTAAACAGGCTTATACATAGACGAAATGTCTATTAGCGGCTGCCTATGACGGGTACAAAAACAATAAAAACTTGTCCTGCGGTGTGAAGTGTTGAGTGTCTTTCAACGCGGAGACGCGGAGACGCGAAGATTTTTGAGGTTTTGGAGGAAAGGAGTTCATTGCAGTTGACGCTGCCGCGTGAGTTCGCGGATAATCACAGCGCTACGCGAGGCTGTGATTATGGAGGACGCAGAGAAAGTTACCTACAGCCCGTTGACAACACGTTTTAGTCCATCGCGCAAATGCACTGTGTTGAAATTAATAAGCAACCCCAGTTTCTTGCCTGTCAGTCGCAAATACGACAGCAGCTGTGCAGAATGAATGTCAAGCAGCTCTTGAACTGTCTTCAGCTCGACAATTACGCAACCTTCCACCAAGATATCGATAATCAAAGGATTCCCGACTTCCCTGCCTTTGTAGATGATAGGGGTATGGACTTGTCTTTCCACTCGGAGACCACGCAATTGCAGTTCTTCCACAAAACACTCTTCGTAAACAGCCTCCAGCAGCCCGGGGCCAAGAATCTTATGCACTTCTAGTGCAGCACCGATGATAGAGTGAGTTAACTCGTTATATTCTTCAATAGTTCTTGCTTCCATTATAGATGTAATGCAGTTTCGAGGGGCAAAGATAGTTCATGTAGTTAAAATAGCGATACAAATGACGAAAAAATTATCGATTCTATTGTATTTAGTGTAAAATAACTATACCAAAGAATGCTCAGAGCGTCTTGAACTCATTTATTTCAACGCAGAAGCGCAGAGGCGCGAAGATTTTTGAGGTTTTGGAGGAAAGGAGTGCATTGCAGCTGACACTGTCGTGTGAGTTCGCGGATAATCACAGCGCTACGCGGGTCTGTGATTATGGAGGACGCAGAGGCGGAGCTAGCGGGGGCAATGAAGAATGAAGAGTGAAGAATGAAGAATTCATCAATCATCAATTGTCAATCATCAATTATCCATTATACATTATCCATTGTCCATTATCCATTATACATTCTTGCTTTTGGCCTCTGCGTAATCCGGAGAGCACGAAGCACGGCCTTGTGCCCTTCGTGCGCCTCTCGCGACCTCACCGAAGGTCAGCTGCTATGCCTTTGTGTCCTCTCCTTTTCTCCGGATTCTCTGCGAATCAGCGCCTCTGCGTTAAAAAATAAACCAGCTGCGTTGAAGAATAATCACGCTGCGTTGACAAAAATCGGCTACGTTGAGAATAAAGCAAACACGTTAATTCACACTAAAGCCAAAGAATGCTCAGAGCGTCTTGACCTCATTTATTTCAACGCGGAGACGCGGAGGCGCGAAGATTTTGAGGTCTTGGAGTATAATTAAGTGCATAGCAGTTGACGCTTCCGCGTGAGTTCGCGGATAATCACAGCGCTACGCGGGGCTGTGATTATGGAGGACGCAGAGCCTTCCGGTGGGGAAATGTAAAATGTATAATGGATAATGGCGGAGCATTTCAGAGAACTGAGTGTTCTCGGAAAGCGCACGGGTGCAGCCATCGGCTTGTGCAAGTCACGGCGCGAAGTGACGGGACGCCGCAGAAGACGGAAATGGCAAAGGGGGGATAATGGACAATGGAGAATTCCTCAATCTTCAATCCTCCTCTCCCTTTGGGAGAGGCCGGGAGTGGGCCCATCCTCATTGACCTTCGGTCGAGCCTGCTCACGTTGATTTTATCGACCTCGAACGCGACTCGGCCATCAGAGAACAAGTTCTCATGGCTCTCGCTGCTTACTCGGTTCGGGAAAGTTCAAGCGAGCTTGACTCTCCTCTCGCTTAATCGCAGCCTTCTTCATTCTTAACTCTTCATTCCTCAATTGTTGAGCCTCAACGCTTATAGACGATAACGACTATAGCGCCAATGATACCACGCTTCGTGGCCATTCATGAAACCTTTAAGGAGAATTCATGATGACGATTATAAAAAAGGATAGGAATGCAAACGAATATACGTGATGTTCTATAAATACGCATCAAGCGTATCACGCGCGCGTAGGCATGATTCACGGCAAGCCGTTCATGGCCATGTGAGTGAGCGATCCCTCCTATGAGCGCAGGAATTTTCACCTTGGTGTTTCGCTTGGAACACCAAGGTTTTCTGCTTGGCAGATCTTGGTGCTCCAGTTGTTTTTAGTTTGAGCAAAGGTACTCTTTTTTATTGTCGCCGTAGCCCGCTACAGGATCTGATGGTAGAGGTCGATGATATCCTGCTTGGTGACGGTGCGCGGATTGCCGGGCGTGCAGACATCGTTGATGGCCTGTTCCGCGAGTGCCTCGATGTCCTTCTCGGTGATGCCGAGATCGGTCAGACGTTTTTTGGTGCCGACGCGTGCGCTCAGTTCCTCAATGGCCTTGCATGCCGCTTCAGCCGCCTCGTCGGTGGTCATCGAGGGTTGCCAGACGCCGCAGGCCTTGGCAATCTCCACATATTTCTCCTTGGCAGCTGGCATATTGAAGCGCATCACGGTGGGCAGCAGCATAGCGCAAGCCACGCCATGAGGCACATCGAAGAGGGCACTCAGGGGATGGGCCATGCCGTGGTCAACGCCCAGTCCCACATTGGAGAAAGCCATGCCGGCAACGTACTGCGCTACGGCCATGCCGTCGCGACCGACGGGATTCTTGGGCTCATCGACGGCCATCGGCAGATACTTGTAGATCATCTCGATAGCCTTCACCTCGAACATATCGCTCAGTTCCCAGGCGGCCTTGGTGATGAGTCCCTCGATGGCGTGCGTCATGGCGTCCATGCCCGTAGCGGCCGTGAGGCTCTTGGGCAGCGAATACATCAGCTCGGCATCGATGATGGCCACACATGGGATGTCGTTGGGATCGACGCACACCATCTTGGCCTGACGCGTCTCGTCGATGATGACATAGTTGATGGTTGTCTCGGCTGCCGTACCCGCCGTTGTAGGCAAGGCGATGATGGGCAGCGACTTCTTCTTCGTGTCGGCCACGCCCTCTAAGGATACGATGTCCGAGAACTCGGGGTTGTTCACCACGATGCCGATGCCCTTGGCGGTGTCCATAGATGACCCACCTCCGATGGCGACGATGAAGTCAGCTCCGGCCTTCTTGCAAGCCTCGATGCCATTCTTCACGTTCGTTACGGTGGGGTTGGGCTTCACATCGTCGAAGATCTCGTATGCGATGCCGGCCTGGTCCATGACGTCGAGGACCATCTTGGCAACGCCAAACTGCATGAGTCCCTTGTCCGTAACGACAAGAGCCTTCTTGAAACCGAGTCGATTCACTACGCCGGGCAGCTCCTTGCGAGCGCCGGGACCGAAGTAAGATACTTCG
>JAEEGF012238761.1_pt1 | contig 10116 bp, 8 predicted proteins | sample 9134171 | NCBI WGS metagenome assembly JAEEGF01 (sample SAMN16246542, study PRJNA631951) | gut metagenome | biome: gut microbiome; feature: rumen; material: AP-attached | host: Bos | place: Iran: Karaj | collected 2018-10 | reverse complement strand
TAGCCACACAGGTTCTTCCGATATTACCTGTATTCTGAGGGATTTCAGGCTGGTGTAAAACTATATGCATAAAAAACTCCAATCTAGTAACAACTAATACAAAACAAATAAATTCAAAATGGCACAGCGTTATTCATCATCTTCATCCATAGCTGCTGCCTTGGGCAGAGAAAAGATAAATTCGGTTCCAACTCCGGTTGTACTAATTACATTGATGTTTTCTTCATGGGCCTTAATTATTTCTTTTACGATAGCAAGGCCCAAACCGGTACCTTTCTTGTCTTTTCCTCTTGAAAGATCTGACTTGTAAAATCTGTCAAAAATAAGTTTCTGATCCTCTTTAGGAATACCTATACCGCTGTCTTTTACAGAAACAAATACCTTGCTGTGCTTTTCAGTAGTCTCAATCTTTACTGTTGATTCTTTGTGACTGAATTTTATGGCATTATCCACCAGATTGTAAAGGACCTGCTGAATCTTACTCATATCAGCATTCACAAGCATCTTCTCATCTGTAAGCACGAGTTCTATGGCTATCTTTTTCTCGATACAGGTACCGCCAAAAGATTCAGCGACATTTCGTATCACCGTATTAATATCAAAGTCACTTCTATCAAGCAGCATTCCTTTGGTGTTAAGGTTATTGAGTGTGAGAAGCTCATTGGTCAGCTTGGTGAGGCGGTCTGTCTCATTTATAACTATTCCAAGATACTTGCCGTGCATTTCCTCCGGAATTGTTCCGTCCTGCATGGCTACAAGGTATCCACGTATAGAAGTAAGCGGAGACCTGAAATCGTGAGAAACATTGGCGATAAATTTCTTCTGATCATCTTCCTGTCTGGCAATTTCACCCGCCATATATGACAGAGAAGCTGCCAAATATCCCATTTCATCTTCTGATTCCACAGAAAACTCGTAGCTCATATTGCCTGCAGCGTACTGTTCAGTAGCCATTGTTATCTTACGAAGGGGTACATAAACCAGTTCTGTAAAAAAGATCAAAATAATGAGCGAAAGCAAAAATATAACCAAAAGCATGAGATAAGAAATATTCAGAAATTCATTGGCCGAATTCTGTATATCTAAAATCGGCACATGGATTACAACATATGCCTGAACCTTAAAGTTCGCGGTAATTGGCGCAAATACGCTCAGCATCTCCTGTTTGAAGTTTCCCCAAAAAGATCCGGTTGTATAATACGAACTACCGGTAACCGTGGGATCAAATCCATCGATAACTATTTCTTTTCCCGGTTCTATAATTCTTGAGGAATCAAGCACCAGTCGGCCCGATGGGTTTACAATCCAGATCGAGGAATTATCCATATACTTGGAAAGCGCAACCATCTGAGTGTGGACTGCATCCAGTGATGTTTCGCTATTATATAGATCTGCAGCGTAGGTATTGGCAATCTGCGTGGCCACATGATACATAGTATCTGCCTTATCTCTACGGATTCTTTCGTAGGTCATACTATACACGAAGGTAGCCACTACAACAAATCCAAATATCGCAAATAATAGATACGCCAGCAAAAATTTTAAATAGAGCGTTCTCTTCATTTACTGCTGTACCTCAAATTTATATCCAATTCCCCATATTGTAGCAAGACGCCAGTTATCGTGATCACTTAGTTTTTCACGAAGTCTCTTGATATGTACATCGACAGTTCTGGTATCACCAATATATTCATATCCCCAGATCTGGTCAAGGAGCTGCTCTCTGGTATATACGTGGTTGGGTGAAGCTGCCAGGAAATACAAAAGCTCCAGTTCCTTAGGCGGCATATCCACACGCTCTCCCATATACGTAACAGAATAATTGGTCATATTAATTTCAAGATCAGGGTATCTGACAACTTTATCATCGGATTCCTGAACTTCCTGCACCTGCGGCTTGTATCTGCGAAGAACAGCCTTTACTCTGGCAACCAATTCCTTGGAGTCAAAAGGCTTTTCCATATAATCATCAGCCCCCATCTCAAGACCAAGGACTTTATCAAACACCTCACCTTTTGCAGAAAGCATAATGATCGGAACCTGAGACTTGGTACGGATTTCTCTGCATACCTGATATCCATCGATTCCCGGAAGCATTAGGTCCAAAAGAACCAGATTGGGATTAAAGGTATCGAATGTGTTTATTGCCGTCTCCCCATCGTTACAGATCTTTGTCTCAAAGCATTCTTTTACAAGATACAAAGAGATCAGCTCTGCAATATTATTATCATCATCTACTATTAGTATTTTCTGTTTAGTAACCATTTTCCCCTCACTATAATCATTTTATGAATGTAACTATTGTAACTCCGGCATCGCCTTCTCCAAACTCCCCAAGTTTAAAGGATTTCACATAAGGAACTCCCTTTAAGAAGGAATGCACAGCCTGTCGCAATATACCAGCGCCCTTACCATGAACAACTCTTACATTATTAAGATGAGCCATGTAAGCATCATCAAGATATTTATCAAGAGCGGAAATAGCATCATCGCTGTTTTTACCTATAAGGTTGATCTCCGTGCGAATTGTGGAAGCCCTGGAAAGATCCATTTTGCCGCCCGATGTATTTCTGCCATAGAATTTCTTCATGGCAGCTTTGCCATCCTCATCCTGAACAAGAACAAGGTCTTTTACATTAGCCTTTGTCCTCATAATTCCGCACTGAACATACAGATTACCGTCTTTATCCGGCTTGGAACTGATAGTTCCCTTAAGTCCCATAGAAACGATCTTTACGGATTCTCCAAGCTTAAGCTGGGATTCTTTTAAAAGAGGGTGTGTCTGGGTATCAGTTATCTTTTTAGCTGAAATTGCCTTATTCTTATCGGATATTTTCTGGCCCACATTAGTCCTTGCTCTCTCAAGGTCTGCTATGCTGGCATTTGGTCCGGCTTTTCTAAAGGTACGTATAGTTTCATCCGCAAGATCTTTGGCCTCCTGCAGAATATTTCTGGCCTGCTCGTTAGCTTCCCTAAGGATGTCTTCCTTCTGACGATCAAGCTTATCTGTCTTTTGCTCAAGTTGCTCCTTTAACCTGGCAACTTCCTCTTTGTAGCTGGCAATCTCCTGCTTCTCGCTTTCCACCAGGCGCCTGTTTCTATCAAGATCAGCAAGAAGATCCTCAAACTTTTTGTCCTCAGTTCCAATCTGCTCTTTTGCAGCCTCAATTATTTCATCAGGAAGTCCAAGTTTGGAGGAGATAGCAAAAGCGTTACTCTTTCCGGGAATTCCGATAAGCAGCTTATAGGTCGGGCGAAGTGACTCCACATCAAATTCACAGCTGGCATTCTGTATTCCAGGCGTGTTAAGCGCATAGACCTTGAGCTCACTATAGTGGGTGGTTGCCAGTGTCCTTATCTTTCTGCTATGTAAATTGTTCAGAATAGAAATAGCAAGTGCCGCGCCTTCTACAGGATCTGTTCCTGCACCCAGCTCATCGAACAGGCAAAGGGAATTCGCATCTGCATTTTTTAAAATAGAAACAGTATTTGTCATGTGTGATGAGAATGTTGACAGGGACTGTTCTATACTCTGCTCATCACCGATATCCGCGTACACTTCGTTAAATACAGAAAGCTCTGATCTGTCACCCGCTGGAATTGCAAGACCTGCCTGTCCCATGAGTGTCAAAAGACCTACCGTCTTGAGCGTTACAGTTTTTCCACCGGTATTTGGTCCGGTAATTATGAGCATGTCAAAATCACGGCCGGCATAAACATCAATCGGAACCACCTTGTCCTTTGGAATAAGAGGATGTCTTCCCTTTCTGATATTAAATGCATGCTGGTCATTAAATATTGGAGTTGTTGCATTTATTTCCAGTGCATAGGATGCCTTGGCAAATACGAAATCCAGATCTGTCATGATCTCTGAATTATATTTGATTGCCTCAACATGCTCTGCAACCTTAAGGCTGAGCTCTAAAAGGATTTTCTCTATCTCTGCACTTTCTTCAAGAGCCAGTTCTTTTAACTTATTATTAAGTTCTACTACAGCTGCAGGCTCTATAAACAGTGTTGATCCTGATGAAGACTGATCGTGAACAATACCATTTATCTGTGATTTATATTCAGAACGCACCGGAACGCAATACCTGTCATCACGCATTGTAACAACGGCATCCTGCAGATAGGTCCTCATGGATCCGTTAATCAGTTTGCCTAGCTGTTCGTGGATTCTATCGTTAGTGAGCATTATTCCACGTCTGATGTGTCTAAGCGCCGGGCTGGCATCAGAACTTACTTCATCCTCAGAAACTATGCAACGTCTGATCTCAACGGATACGGGAGTGAGAGGTTCAAGCATATTAAAAGACTCTGTCAAAGAATCCTGCACCTCATCTTCTCTCTGGCTTCTGCCATAGGCTTTAATACGAGCAACATTCTCTAAAAATGAAGCTAATCTAAGTAGTCCTACTATATCCAGAGAGCTTCCGATCTTAAGTGCCTTAAGGCTTCCTGTAAAATCTCTGTTGTCACCAAAAGATGTAGAGCCTTTTTTGAAAATTCTCGCTATGGCATCTGCTGTTTTTTCCTGGCTCTTCCTGATCTCTTTAATATCCGAAGATGGTTCAAGTTGTCTGCAAAGCTGTCTTCCAGGGTCAGATGTGGCGTGCTCTGTTAGTTTTTCTATTATTTTATCGTATTCTAATACGTGTAATGCTTTTTTGTTCATTGCCTTTTCCTTCGTTTTCATAGATAATCCCAAATTACAGTTTATCATCTAAGCTGGCATTTCCCAACTATATTTTTTGAAATCAGCATAGAAAGCAGATATAATTATAGGATAATAATCAAATACTTGAATTTGTGAGGATTTTTTATGCCGCTGAATCAGGAAGACAATCCAAAAGACAACCTAGCCAACACCGCATTTATCAGTGAAAAGATCAAGCAGCGCCCTATTAATAGAAAAAAGCTACTGCGCAGGACCATAATCACCATTTCACTCGCTGTAATATTCGGTATTGTGGCCTGTTTCACTTTTTTACTGCTTCAGCCTGTTTTCAGTGATACTTTATATCCGGAAAAAGAGCCTGAAGTAATTTCTTTTCCTGAAGAAACTGCCAGCGATGAACTTACGCCGGAGGAAATGTTTGCTGATGACAATGAAATAGCCGCAAGTGAAGCCATGAATCTTGAAGCAACTCAAAAGGATCAGATTGACGCCGCACTTGCTTCGTATGCATTTAGTTCCAGTGACTATAGCAAGATCATGTCCTCTCTTAAAGCCGTAGCATCTGAGGCCGGACGCAGCATGGTTAAGATCACAGCTGTTTCAAGTGACACTAACTGGTTCAGTTCATCATATGACAGTAGCGGAACAACTTCAGGACTGATTGTTGCCGACAGCGGAAACTATCTATATATTCTTTCCTTTTATGAAGGGCTAAAAGATGCCGAGTCCATCGAAGTAAGTTTTTGTGACAACTCAAAGGCTCAGGCACAGGTCAAGCTTGTAGATTCCATCACAGGACTATGTATCCTCAATGTGAGAAAAAGTGTTTTGTCTGCCGATACCAGAAACAGAGTAACGGTGGCTTCTCTTGGAAGCTCTAATTCCAACAGCATTACAGGTTTACCGGTAATTGCCATTGGAAGCCCAATTGGAGTTCATGGTTCTATCTCTTATGGAATTGTGACCAGCGAAAAATCAACTATAGATTTACCGGATACTTCTTATAAGCTGCTTACAACTGACATATACGGAAACAGCTCAGGAAGTGGTGTACTTATCAACCTAAACGGACAGGTGGTCGGAATCATCGATATGTCCAAGCAGACCGGCGAACTTTCCAATATTATTTGCGCAATTGGTGTTACAGAACTTAAAGCGCTCATAGAAGATCTTTCCAACAATAGAAACCGTGCTTATCTTGGAGTTCATGGTGCTACCGTTCCGCAGGAAATACAGACTTCACAGAATGTACCGGCCGGTGCTTATATCTCAATGACAGAAATGGGCTCTCCTGCTATGAAAGCCGGAATACAAAGCGGAGATATTGTAACTGCCATTGGAGATACGGATATAACAAGTTATGAGCAGCTGATAAATAAGCTTGCAGGACTTAGACCTGATGATGTAATATCTATAACGGTAATGCGACAGGCTCCAATTGATTACATTGATATGGAACTTGAGGTTACCTTAGAAAAATCAACAATTGATTGATATAAGCTATTGCTATTAGAAATGAGGTTTTTTAATGAAGTTTATTAAAGATTTAAAGCCGGGCGACAGAATTGCTGATATTTACATGTGTAAGCACAAACTTAGTGCTACTACTAAGAACGGCAAAGAGTATTTTTCAGTAACTCTCCAGGATAAGACCGGAACCATTGATGCGAAAATCTGGGAGCCAAACAGTGATGGTATCGACGAGTTTGACGACACAGATTACATCGATGTATTTGGTGAAGTAACGAGTTTTAATGGCGCTCTTCAGATCAATGTCAAAAGAGCCAGAAAATGTCATGAAGGTGAGTACGATCCAGCGCTTTACCTTCCTGTATCTTCCAAAGACATTGAAGTTATGTATAAAGAGCTTCTTGGTATTATCGGAAGCATTGGTAATCCTTATCTTAAGAAATTACTTGAAGACTTTTTTGTTAATGATGAAAAGCTTATTGAAGCGTTCAAAAAATCCAGCGCAGCCAAAACTGTTCATCACAGCTTTATAGGCGGTCTTTTGGAACATACTTTAAGCGTTACAAAGCTTTGTGACTATTACTGCAGTTCTTATCCAAAGCTCAACAGAGATCTTTTGCTGACAGCTGCCATTTGTCATGATATTGGTAAGACAAGAGAATTAAGTCTCTATCCCACAAATGATTACACAGACGAAGGCCAGTTCCTTGGCCACATTGTCATGGGTGCAGAGATGATCGGAGAAAAAGCCAGAAATATAGAGGGCTTCCCTGTTTTATTAAAGCAGGAGCTTCAGCATTGTATTTTGGCACATCACGGCGAGTTCGAGTATGGTTCTCCTAAAAAGCCTGCAATTATGGAAGCCGTTGCACTTAATCTTGCAGACAATACAGACGCCAAGATGGAAACCTTCACTGAGCTTTTGGCAAATGCTACAGCTCCAGGCTGGCAGGGCTTTAACAAATTCTTTGAGTCAAATATTTACGAGACTGTTGTAGACTAAATCATATATGCCATAGGCTATTAATACAAAAAGCAAAGGACGCATAAATCATTTCTCCTGGATGAAACGACTTATACGTCCTCTTTTTCTTTATTCTACTATCTGATCTTATAGCTTTGAAATAAACCGCTCAAAGCGTTCCATAGCACTCTTTAAATTAGCAAGGGAGTATGCATAAGAAATACGGATATATCCCTCTCCACAATCTCCAAAAGCATTTCCGGGAACCACAGCCAGTTTCTCTTCCATAAGAAGGCGTGTACAGAACTCGTCACTGCTCATTCCGAATTTTTTGATGCACGGGAAAACATAAAAGGCGCCAAATGGCTCAAAGCACGGAACATCCAGCTTTTTGAACTCATTCAGGAGATATCTTCTTCTGCGATTGTATTCCTCACGCATCATTTTGACGTCATCATCACCATTTTTAAGAGCCTCTACTGCTGCGTACTGGCTGGTAGTAGGAGCGCACATAATTGCAAACTGATGAATCTTGATCATCTGCTTCATAATATTCTCAGGGCCGCAAGCATATCCAAGGCGCCATCCGGTCATGGCATAAGCTTTTGAAAAACCATTTATCAGTATTGTTCTTTCCTTCATTCCAGGAAAAGAAACTATAGATACATGTGAACCATTGTAGGTAAGCTCACCATATATCTCATCTGAGATAACATACAGGTCTTTTTCTATAACAACCTTTGCAATCTGCTCCAGATCCTCTTTTCCCATAACTGCACCAGTTGGGTTATTAGGAAAAGGAAGTACTAAAATCTTTGTTTTATCAGTAACCTTATCAAGAACTTCCTGCGCAGTTAATCTGAATTCGTTTTCTTCTTTCAGCTCGATAATAACAGGCTTAGCGTCAGCCAAAATAGCACAGGGTTCATAAGAAACATAGCTGGGCTGAGGGATAAGAACTTCATCTCCCTCGTCTACCATTGCTCGAAAAGCAAGATCAATTGCTTCGGAACCGCCAACAGTAATGAACACCTCATTTAATGGATCATAAGAAACGCCCTGAGTTCTCTTTATATAATTAGAAACCTCCTGCCTAAGTTCCTTAAGTCCTGAATTAGAGGTATAGAAGGTTCTGCCCTTCTCAAGAGAGTAAATACCTTCATCTCTGATATGCCAGGGAGTATCAAAATCCGGTTCTCCAACGCCCAGAGAAATCGCGCCCTCAGTCTCCTGAACAATGTCAAAAAATTTTCTGATTCCTGACGGCTTGATATCTACAACTTTACTACCTAATGGATTTCTCATGGCGTAATAATCTCCCTTGTATCTTCATATTTTTTAGTAAGAATTGTTCCATGATCCTTATATTTTTTAAGAATAAAATGGGTCGCTGTACTAAGCACAGTATCAAGGGTCGCCAGTTTGTTGTTCACAAATCCTGCAACCTCCTGAAGTGTTTTTCCTTCCAGTATAACCATGAGATCAAAGCCACCACTCATAAGATATACACTGGTTACTTCGGGATATTTGTAAATACGCTCTGCAATATTGTCAAAGCCCTGTCCTCTTGTCGGAGTTACCTTTACCTCGATAAGCGCATTTACTTTCTCAAGGCTGGTCTTGGACCAGTCAATCATTGTATGATATCCGCAAATAATGCCCTCTTCCTCGAGAGCCTTGAGCTCATTGGCGATAAGAAGCTCATCCGCTCCCAGAAGCACGCTAAGCTCATGCACATCTATGCGGCTGTTTTTTTCTATAACGTTCAGTATTTCTTCTCTTGTTCCCATGCTAATCTCCCTCAGTCTTTTGTTTTATTCTCTATTGTGACTATTATTTCTCACTTTGTAAACCCGATATTTTTATCCAGTTCTTCCGTTGCCAATTTCTTATCCCAATATTTTCAGTATTTCATCGGCTTGTGGTGACTCAAGAAATCTGGTTTCATCTGCATTTATGATGATCTTGTCATTACCATCTGTTAATTGACCTATTACAGCTGATGGTATTCCCTTTTGATCAAGAAAGCTTACTAGCTGCTCCGGATTATCTGTAGCTATCAAAAGAGCTCCTCCGGACAATAACTGATAAGGATTAAGTTCAAAAAACTCGCAAATCTCCACAGTCTCCTGTCTAAGCGGAATACTTTTCAGATCGACTCGTAGCCCGGTTCCCGACCTTCCGGCCATTTCCCACAGGCCGGCGAATATTCCGCCGTTTGACAGATCATGCACCGCACATACTCCCAAGCTTTGTACAATCTCCATTTCTTCACCGACAAAAATGAAGTTTTTAAAGCCTTTGGCATCGTCTATGAAGGGAGCTGGATACCTTGTAGTCAGGTCATCATATTTCTCTCTGGCCAGCATTGCTGTGCCTTCAAGTCCAGCCCACTTTGTAACCACAAGTGACTGGCCAGCTTTCCCTTTTCCTGCAAAAAGAGGCTCTTTAGTATCAGTATCAACAGTTCCTGTAGCCGCTACAGTTATAACAGGCCTATTAACTGAACCTGTTACTTCCGTGTGCCCGCCTGCATATATAACGCCACAGGCTTCGGCAGCTTCTAATGCATCTGCTACAGCTTTTTTTACCATGCCTTCCTCTGCATCTACAGTAAGAAGAACGGAAGACGTAAAAGAATCAGGTCTGACGCCCTGGGAAACAAGACCGTTCACTGCCTTTACTACAGCATAGTAGGCCGCATCTGAGACCTGCAATGTAGCTGGTACGATTGTAGAAAATGTTCTTTTTTCTTCAGAAAAAGCGCAGTCTGTCCCCACAGCTGCGCTTGTCTTTTTCTTAAATACTGTATTTATCTGTTTTAGAACGGATCTCTTTAATGCATTCTCCGTTATCTTTCCAATTCTCATCTTTGCTCCCAAAAACAAGTTTTAGTCAGTTACCACCGCTTCCACATCTTCAGCCGGCGCTTCCGGAGCTGGTGCTTCCTGAACCGGTGCTGTCTCTTCAACAGGTGCCTGCTGGGCTTCCTGCTGCTGAATCT